>Ga0157363_1000754_pt1 | contig 25413 bp, 14 predicted proteins | sample AttsexASBM1_FD_111477 | JGI IMG/M metagenome (GOLD analysis project Ga0157363, IMG submission 111477) | Fungus gardens microbial communities from leaf cutter ant in Ribeirão Preto, State of São Paulo, Brazil - Atta sexdens ASBM1 | ecosystem: Host-associated > Fungi > Mycelium > Unclassified ... | reverse complement strand
TTAGCAAAACATTTCAATATGGAATTTTATAGATAAATCATTTTTTTTCGAGATCTGATAAAAATGGTTTGTGTCGCTCATTTTTTCAAGAAATTAACGAGAAAATGTAAATTTAATTTTTTTCAATGTGTCACCTTTTGAAAAAGATTTGAAAAAATATATTTTATAGAAAGTTGTGAAAGAGATTCACGTAAATTTTTTTAAGATAGGTCAATGTAATCAGAATGAGAAAAATATTTAAGTTATTTTCATTTTTTTAGAATCGAAATTCACACCAAAAAAGAATTTAAAAAATATCCCCATTGATATCTAAGTGTAATTGATTTTTCAGAATTTTTGATTTTTTTACTAATAGCTTTTTTCACTGGCAGAGCTGGTGCGCACTCAATGCACTTTAAAGCCGTTGTACACATAAAGTCGACATAAAGATGTATGTTTAATAAAAATATAGAAACAAATTAAATCGCAAAATCCTCAATACATTTTATTGTACTATCTGATAAAATATACATTGGGTATTTTATTAATTGAGATATCTCACTTTTACATTCAGGTTAATGTACAACAGCTTTAATGTGCACTGAGCGTACATCAGCTCTGCCAATGAAAAACGTTATAAGTTAAAATCGGAAAATTGTTAAAAAATCGTTTTTTTCGCTTGGTTACATCTCAATATACAAATATAAAATTCGATATGTAAACGTCTTTTTATATAAAAGTTATTTGAGAAAAAATAAAAGATCAACTCAAAAAGTCATGAGGACATTTTTATCATACTTATTCCGCTAGAAATAATCCTTTTTCTATACAAACTATTAATCAAACAATACATAATTAAAAATAATGTTACATTTTATCTCTTTTTATGATTTAAATATTAATAACAAAATATAAAATAGTAATATAATAAAATATAAAAAAATAACGTTATTTTATGTTTTTTTATAATAATGATATTTTATCAACATTATACATACAATATACAGGCTATTCCAAACACATGTTTGACACACTGCTTGTGGACAAGTAGAGCAGACTAAATTGCAGACTGAATTGAAGAATCGTCTACCATTCTGCGATTTTTGTAATTTTTCTTTTTAGTTGCCCGATTAGCAGAATATCTAAAATCGACACAGTTTTAAGATATCTGTGAATTCTTTAAGAAACATCTTTAAGATTTTTAAAACATCTTTAAGATATTTCTTTAAAAAATCTCTGAAAGATATCTTAAAGTTGTCTTAGATGTCGATTTTATCTACTTATTCGGGAATCTTCAGAAATTAATGTTTCGTTAACTATCGCGAAAATTATAAAATGATAGAAAATTTTCCGACTCATTTTAGTTTGGTCTACTTATAAGCGGTATATGAAAAAGTTTAAGACACCCTATAATACTATTTACTCAAAAGAAGTTTTTAATTAATTATTTTTTCATGTCAAAATCTTAAAAAACGTTAATTAAATAAAAATTGATTATTTCAAAAACTAACATTTCCACAACTTTGCATTTATTGATTCGACTATGTTTAATTAGTACTACACGTCTATAAAACTTGATCAAAATTTGACTTGAAACCTACCAAAGTTGAACCAATATGTATAATATTATAATATTAAACTATAGCTTGCAAATTACTTACCCATTGCCGGTATGTGGATTCGTAGAGCTGTAGTAAATCGCAGATATGTCCGTCCAAGTTCGTGAACACAAATATGAAGAACATCGCTAATGTCAATGAGCATATCTGTATATATGTATATATATATATATATATACACACACACACACACACACACACACACGCATGTACATATACATTCAATTGTTAAGAATTAATACCCTTTTTATACTTTTTCTTATTTCACAAGTTCCATATAAATTTTAATAAATGATAAACTATCTGATTATGCATTAAGGGCTGCCACACAAAATTCCACAACAGTGACAGTAAGTAAGAAGAACGTAAACTTAAGCTGATGAGCCAATCGATATTGCTTTAGGTTACATATTATAATTTAATCGAAATGGAAATAATAATAAACTTATCCATAACCTCGCAATAAGGTAAATTTCAACATTAAGCTGGTTGAAACTCACCTTATGGATAAATTTACTGCTATTTCTATTACTCCATTAGAATACATAGATCACATCTTAAGTTTCACATCTTAAGTTGATCTTAAGGTTACTGTTACAGAAATTTTGTCTGCCGCAGCCCTAAAGAAAATACAATTTATATAATTGTTTAAAAAATGTACAAGCTTAGAAAAAAAAACATAAGAATTGATTTGTATTAATCTTTCATATTATTGAAATACTATGTATTCTGCTTTTTTTATGCTTTCCAAAGGATACGTTCAGTTTTTTCAATACGGCAAGTAATATATACACAAGCAGCCTGGTTGTGAGCTTGTTTCCTTCCACGAGTCAAATGATAACACAAAGCCATTTTATAGAAGTTCACTGATGTCTCAATGCAATTTTGATTTAAGCTAAAGTAAACATTTTAGATTTGTGAAAGAAATAAATAACATTTTAATGACAAAAAATTATTTAATTATAAATATATATTATGAAAAAAAGTTATTTACCCTAATTGCAGACAAAGATGTGTTATACCTTTCCGTGCATTTTGTAAAGTAATTCTTCTAGATTCTTTTCCATTAACATAATAGGCTATAAGCAAAAGAAATTTTATGGATAATTGACTTTACTATTTGTGAATATTTATCTTTTAAAGAAAATTTAAATAACTTACATGCACCAAAATTTGTAGCACTACCTGTGCTGTCATTAGCGACAAAATGTCCAGGTACTCTTACTTTACCAGAGGATGATTCTTCAAAAGTTGTTTGACTAATAATAACTGAATCTTCTAATACAAAACCACATTCTATACAAATTGCATCTCCACGTCCAGGATCAGTTTCAATATTGGTAGACCCACAATTGCGACATTTGTTTCCCGACATCTGATACAATAACATAAATATACAATATTTATTTTAAAAAATTGGCAATTGTTCAGTTTACAGCGCCGCACCTCAAAAATTAATGAAATTAGACTTATTCGGTGCGTTTTTGCACGAAACGAAAGAATCTGACAGCAATAAGTCGATCTGCCCTGCGAACCGAGATATTAATCGTTAAAATTCACGACTCTTCAGGTTAGAAAATCTGTCATGCTCACGTAACACAATGAATATTATCGACTACGATCGTACGATATGAGTGTAACGTGCGCTGCGGTCAGCTTCTTTAAGATGCCTTTATATGAGAACATAATGGAAGCAGAGAGAAACTAAAGGCGCCTTTTCATGCTGATGCTTGAACACAGACTTCTATTATAAAGGTGTGAGCACAAGAATTATCGTAACACTTACTTCGAGACTTAAATTGTAGACGTAAGTAACGCACAAGGCGTATGACGTACGATTTATTGCCTTGTTTATCTCTTGGAGACACGTAATAATTTGTATGTTATACGTGAAATGCGTTATTTACATCACAATTTAAACTTAAGTGTTATGACAATTCTTGTGCTCAGACCCTAAGAGACTCCGCACAAAAGAATAGAGAACAGAGAACAGAGAATAATATCCGTCTGCCTTCCCGAAGGAAGGAATATTTTAGAGATTTTAGTAATGAACTGAGGATAGCCAGTGTCATAATATAGTATATGCATACCTAATATCGTGAATTATGAATAATAAAAGTTATAAAGGCATTGTTGATTAAATAAGATCGTGATTAAACAGCAACAATAATGGACAAAAATAATGAATTTGATTGGACGCACTCATTGTGCACTGATGCACATTAAAACCGCCGTACATACACAAAATAACGTAAATATATGTTTATAAATAAACATAGAAATCGATTAAATTGTGTGAAATATATCAATACATTTTATTGTACTGTTAGATAAAATATGTATTTTATAATTCGAAGTATTTGCATTTTATTTTTTTATACTCAAATTAGTGTACAACGACTTTAATATGCAGTGCTTCTAATCGAATTCGCCATAATGCTTATTATACGAAGAAGGAGAAAATGTTTTTAAAGGAAAGGAAGGTTTTATTTCCGAAAAAAAGCTGAAAAAGCAAAAATCATTATCGATACATCAGATTTAAATTAAAAGCTATCGAAAGTAAAAAGATCGGTGAATTAAATTTGGAGATTTGCTTGGTTATGAAGGCTACATTTCCTCAAGGAAACTCCTAACTTCCCTTGAAAAAAGGAAGCTAATAAGGCTCCTTGTTTGGTTTTGGAAGGACTATGAATACAGATGTAAGAATTTCAACCTATCAGAAATGTGTATTCTATAATACATAATTTCTGATAAGTTGAAATTCTTATTTTCTGCTCCCTGTTCCTTTAATTGTGCGGAATACCTAAAGATACTTTTCATGAGCATCAGTTGATGCGCGTACAAGACAATAGGTTTGTCGCATGTTCCAGCATGCTCCAATGTGTTCTTGCTATAGCTTCTACTCACTTCGATATGCGCGTTAGAGCGAATAAATGCTATGGTAGGAGCATTTTAGAGCATATTATAATATGCGACGCGAACAAACCTAATTTTATGACGTTATGTTAGTTTCAGCGTTGACGCTTAGAAGTTCAGATTTTTTTTCAATTTCTAAGCGTTGCACACGAAAGAACTGTTTTTTGAGAAAAGAAGCGAAATATATCATTAGATGTACTTAGTAAATTAGTCAATTATATATTACATCAAAACTATTTATACATATTCAATATACAATAAATGTATTGAAGAAATAAATTTTAGCAGGTTTTAATAAATACTTGCACGGGAGTTTGCAAAACTATGAATGAAGCTGAGATAGTTAATCACAATTGTGTGGCAGAATATTTCAAATTCTTGTAGATAGTAATTCATTTTTATCCATCATATGATAAGGGTTCATTCAATTAAAAGTATTGATTTTATAAAACTCTTGATTTTAAGATTAGAATTATATATTGAATAAAATTACTTCAATAGAATTTCTTAATTTTATAATCAGTTTGTACTTAATTCAACGTATTTTACCTTGAGTTTACCATTGTCATTGAGCCCAGCAAACAAGAATGAATGGATTGAAATTTTTTTCGAATGCGTAATTTAAATTGCGAATACTTTTTTTTGGATTTAATTGGATTCAATTGGATTTAATTAAATTCAATTGGATGCAATTGGATTGAAAAACTGCATTTCCTATTCAAAATTTTGAATTGAACAGTATTCACAATTGTGTTATTTGTGTGCACAGAAAAAGCTAATATTGTTTTTAGATTGAAAAGACATATACTCCATACAATTTTTATAAATGAATAAAAATGCTTTTAGAATTGCAAAAAGTTCAGTTTAACATTCGTGAATCAATATTTCTGAAAATCTGAATTTATTTCAATTTATTTGAATCCATTCTCGTTTGCTGGAAACAGAAACATAAACGAAACCCGAAAGAAGCGAATATTGGAACATTAGAACATTAGAACATAAAAGAAGCGTCAACTAAACGTTAAAGAAACAAAAAAGTATAGATAAGTTCTTCGGCAAGCACGAGCAAAATGTTCATTAAATGTAAACGGAACATGATTAGGCAGTCTAAAGAACGTAAACGGAGCATCATCGAGTTCTTAGACGAATGAATTGTAATCGACTCAGATACCCAGCAAATGAAAATGATTTGAAACGGATTAAAATGGATTCAGATTTTCAGAAATACGAATTCATGAATGTTAAAATAAATCCTTTTCAATCCTGAATGCATTTTTATTTATTTATAGAGATTGCATAAAGCAAATATCTATGCCTTTTCAATCCTGAATGCATTTTTATTCATTTATAGGAATTGCTTAGAGCATATCTCAGTGCCTTTCAATCTAAAAATAATATTAGCATTTTCTGTGTGTGCATCGTGAATATTATTCAATTCAGAATTGTGAATAGGAAGTACAATTTTTAATTCAGTTAAAATAATATCAGCAATTCCTATGCAATGTGAATACTGCTCGATTCAATATTCAATATAAAATGCAGTTTTTCAATCTAATTAAATAAAAAAACTTTATATTTAAAAATGGATCATAAATGCTACTTAAATTATTCAAAATTATAAGTAGGAAATTTTTCGTTTTAATCCAACTAAGTTTAAAAAAATTATAACGTAAAAATAATTGAGCTATATTCTTTTGTTTCTTTTTGATTAGAAGTAAAATCCGCGCGACATCAGCCAAAAGAGATTAGATTATCTAATACTTACTCAATGTTGTCTCATAATGTAAATTGTTTATATTTTATTATATCTATATAATTTCGTGCACTGGTTTAGCTAGTTGTAATTAAAGTAGAGAATGAATAACACATTTACTAAGAAGTAGTGTTGAAGAAGTAGTGTACGTAGAAGATTCATAATCTAGAAGTCTCAGATTCGAATCCCACTAGATGTGTTTTTAATATCAATTTGAAGTAGTTAATTTCAAGTATAATTATTATACCTGAAATAAATCTTAAGGACCATTTACATAAGTCGCAAACGCAGAACGCAGTTTGCAGACGCATTTGCGATAACCAATCAAAAGCTGTTATTAGTACTATTGGCATTTCTGATTGGCTGTCGCAAATGCATTATGCGTTTGCGATTTATGTAGACGATCCTTTAGGAATAAAATTTGTAACCCTTAAATAAGAATGTTTTTTTTTTCGAATATTAAACTAGTGTCAGCTCGGATCCAATCCATTTCAATCCATTCAATTCGTTTTCATGAATTTAAAGTATGCATTAAAAAAATTTTAATTTTTTTTAATCCATTCTCATTTATTGGGATATCTACCAATTTGTTTATACGTAAAATTTCTACTCGTAGTCCTTTTTCTTTTAATTTGTTTTTTAAATTATTGAGACATTATACTATTATATAATTTTAATATCTATTAAGCAGAGACTCATCCCAACATCCCTTAACATTCAAAGTTTGTAGATCATCGAAGTAGCAATTCCTATGATTGTAGAGGTCAAGCATGCGAGATATGGTACAGCTTCAGGATGGGTGACTGAAAGCATCATAAAAATTAATTTTCTAATTTAGGTGAGAACATTTTTTTTTATTATAATTTTATGTGTGCATTTTAGAATATGGTGTACCAGTTTATAATACTTATTTTAGCAATAAATTATATTAATTAATTTTATAGCTGATTGACAATTTGAATCTATTTGAATCCATCTGAATGCATAAAAAATGAATCCATTTGAATCCATAAAAAAGAATTATGTTTTATTTCCATAGAATAGAATAAGGATTCAATTTTACCACGTTCAATTCTTTTTTATCCACATGGATCAAGAATTTGGATTCTAATTAAAATGTATTAAAAATTTTTAATCTATTTTAATCCATTTTCAGATACTGGGTTACCGTTCCAGTCTTGATTCCAGTGGTTCCGATATAGTAGAGAAATTTCTTATGAAACAAAATGCTAATTAACTCATTTCTAGTAAGAAATTTCTAGTAAGAAATCCATTCCGTCGTTCCGATTCCGTGTACAGTTGTGGAAAAGATTGCAACTCTTTTTTTATGGATTTCGGAATACAACCTATTCACCGAGTGACTGGTTCTATTTGTCGATTCGCGAATAAGAACCAATTACTTGGTGAGCAAGCTGATTTCCGAAATTCATCGAAAAAAAAGTGTTGCCTTTTGTCCCTGGTGATCGATTCTGTATCTTGAAACGAAGTGAAAATTACAAAAGTGAGCGAATTTATTAGAATACTAATAATTTCATTGGTCTAGTAAATTTACTCATTTTTGTAATTTTCATCTTGTTTGAAGATACAGAACCCTCCTCATCGTAGAGAGGATGGCACATTTAAGGTGCTTTTTCTTGCTAACGTTCGACGCTCATTTTCAAAATAATGATCAAAATTAACGCTTGATATTCGTTAATTTCTATCACATGATTTATTTTAACGAAAATGAGTGGCATGAAAAGGCATTTTTATTATAGGAATATTAGCTAGGCTACGTAGGAAAATTTTATTCGAAATATATAGTACACAATGTATAGTACAACATATAAAGTAAAATTTTCCTCGGAGAGGAAGTTTTGGAACGTAGTCTAGAAAACGAGCGTCGCATGAAAAGGCGCCCATAGAATCTCTAGGTTGGGTGAGTTGAAATGCAAATAGTGTTACCCATCTATGGTTTGGTTATTATTTTTCCATTCAATGACGTAGGTTGCCATATTTTTTCTGCGGATGCCTGCTAGGGGGGTCAATCGAATTGTTGGTGTTCGGAGATGGCTGTACAAGATGGTTTATGATAACCAAATGGTGCGCGTAATGAACGATTGAAGAAGAGATCGAAAACGGGGCGCGTCAGGTACATTTCGGCAGGTACATACTCATATCGATGTAAAGATTGCTTGGAAGAGCATCCCGGCAAGAGATAAGCCTTTCGCTCGAAACAGCTTCTTATGCGATGAAAGAAAACTTTACGTCACGAGTTTATTCGCGAATGGCACTGTGGTTGTGTGTGTCCGTGACGAGGTTATAAACCTAAAATTTAGGACGATACGCAACAAGGAATTTTGTGTCCGTAAATGTTTGACGACAACGTTGTATCGCGCCGCGCACGTTCATCTCACGTTTCGCATCCTTTACGATTTTCTTATAGTCCACATTCGTGAATGCAATGTCCATCTCGATACACTATTTTTACCCCTGTACTTTTTTATTCAGACGTGTTTCTCTTGTTGCACGTTTTCGCCGAATATTTCATCTATCTTTGTAGCAGTTACGTAATTTTCAATGTGAATGATTCAGATACATATGATCGAGAGTGAAATTAATGAAACTGGAATTTCGCACATTTAAGCGTATCAGTAGATTTGTTAAATGACAAAGGTAAAGAGGATGAAAGGAAAAATTCACTTTATTTCATTTTTTTTTTTATGTATTGACTGATTGATTTCTTTGAAACTTTACCATTTCTTCTAGAAGAAATCCTTCTCTCGATATTATTAAACTAGGATTATTAAGTTATTTAGATAATGTTGGAATATATTCACGAAGGAAAGAGTTTACACTTTTAAATTTACATTTATCTATTTGCTCCTAGCTATTTTTATTTTCCATTTTTTCTGCCTGTGTATTTATGTATTTGTTTTTTTTTTAATGTTAATTATCTCTTTATCTTATCTTTTTTTCCTTTATAATCTTTGATTTATGACAAAACTGCAGCTGTATTGCATAAAAATGAGAAATAGATTTGCTTTCTGTGAATTTATTTCGGAAAAATGTTAAAATCTTATAATTAAAATATATTACATATATGTCTATATATATGTAAAATTTGTATACAAGAGATTGTTACATTGTACAACTGTAAATATCTGAACCTTTGAAGAAATTATTTGTATTACAGGAATTTTAGCGAAACATAATGTCGTATAAGGAGGTAAAGACGAGTAACAACAATGGAAATGTCATCTGTAGATTGTGGTAAAAAACAGCATTATCTACAAGACGACATGTCAGATTCGTCACGATATCTTTATGGTCATCTTCCTCCTGACGTTATGCTGAAAGGACTTTCCAACAATGGTAACAATGCAACATTATATTTATATATATATATATATATATAATATATATATATATATATATATATGTATATATATATATATATATATATATATATATATATATTAGGATATAATTTTACAAAAGATTGCAAGAAGTATTTTGCAATATAGATATATTTGTATGGACAAGTATGGATATATTTGTGTACTCATACACACAAGATATGCACCTTTAACATATATATTTTTTCATATAATTATAGTCTTTTTTTATTAGCTATTTATTTATACTGTATTTATACATATGTAAAAATGTTTTTTTAGGCATAGGAGGAAAATTATGCCAACTCGAAGGCCTGTTTATCGGTGATTCTGCTCAAAGTGGACGAGCTGGTCATATCGTTTCGATTGAGACACTTATCGATGTTTTGCTTGTGCTATATGACGAATGCTGCAATTCTTCGTTACGCCGTGAAAAGACTGTTTCCGATTTTATTGAGTTTGGTAAGGGATTGTTTCTTTTAAATCTCGGCGAGATAATTTTATCTTTGTTCTTAAACTTTGTCTGTATTTGACTGTCGTGTATACATACATACATACATGTCGATCACATCATTGATTCTTTGCAGTGAAACCAATAACTTCATGCATCAAAAACTTGCAATTGACACGAGAGGACTTTGAAATCGTCAAAGTAATTGGCAGAGGTGCTTTTGGGGAAGTATGCGTTGTAAGAATGCGCGGCTCGGACAAAGTATTTGCTATGAAAATTTTGAACAAATGGGAAATGTTAAAACGTGCTGAAACGGCGTGCTTTAGAGAAGAAAGGGATGTATTAGTGTATGGTGATCGCAGATGGATCACGAATCTGCATTATGCCTTTCAAGATGACAATAACTTGGTAATATCACTTAATGTTGCACAACTTTTATGTTTGTAAAAAGTATTGACCACCCTTTGTATTACTAATTGCTGTGACTGATTGTATTGCTTTGTTTTTTGTATTGTGTTGCCACAGTATCTGGTCATGGATTACTACTGCGGTGGAGATTTATTAACGTTACTGAGCAAATTCGAGGATCGCCTACCCGAGGATATGGCTCGATTTTACATAGCAGAGATGGTGCTAGCTATAGGTTCTATACATGACTTACGCTATGTACATCGTGACATAAAACCCGATAATGTTTTATTGGATGCAAATGGTCATATCAGATTAGCTGACTTCGGTTCTTGTTTACGACTGTTCGAAGATGGTACGGTGCAAAGTAACGTCGCTGTTGGTACACCGGATTACATTTCACCAGAGATATTGAGGGTAATACATTATTCTGCAGGATAAAGATATGTTACTTTGACCTTTCTCGCTCATCACATTTGCATATGTACTTTGCATTTGTACTTTATCATATTTACATCTTTTATATTTTATTACTACTGTTAGGCAATGGAGGATGGTCAAGGACAATATGGTCCTGAATGCGATTGGTGGTCTCTTGGAGTGTGTATGTATGAAATGCTCTATGGCGAAACACCTTTTTACGCAGAATCTCTAGTCGAGACTTATGGAAAAATTATGAATCACAAGGTAAAACTTTAAAATTCCTATAGATTTTTTTTTCGTTAAAACAACACCTTTTGTTTGTTGCTTAATAATTGGAATTAACAATTCCTTTTCGTAGAATTGTTTTGATTTTCCTATGGACGCTATGTATGATGTTTCTGAAGAAGCCAAAGACCTGATGCGAAAATTGATTTGCAGCTCTGAATTTAGACTAGGCCAAAACGGAATAGATGACTTCAAGGTAGTTTTTATTATAGTAATTATGACAGCATATTTTAAGATTTTACCCATATGTTATTTTTAAAAAATATTAATAATTAAAAAATATTAATAATTAAAAATGCAGAAACATCCGTGGTTCGACGGAGTCGATTGGGATACGCTGAGAGATAGTACCGCGCCATACATTCCTGAAGTTTCATCACCTAGTGACACGTCCAACTTTGACGTTGATGATACTGATGTTCGCACTTCCGATGCTGTTCCACCAGCCGCAAATTCTGCCTTTTCTGCGCTTCATTTACCATTTGTTGGTTTTAGTTTCACGCAAGGAAGGTATGTAACATGTCCTTTCTAATATTTGTGTTGTAACTATACCCGACGACATGACGCTCACGAATATTAATGTTCCATTATTTCCTTGATTGTCACATTACAAAAAGACGTAAAAGTGACCCGAGTAACAATCACATGACCCGAGTAACAATTAATATCGCTAGAGTGATATTAAATAAAGCAGATATAATACTGCAAGAAATATCGCTTATTTGTATCTGAAATCTCTGTCATTTTGTAAAAATTATCGCAATATAGCCATCTCTTATGAAAGGAAATATTATATTTTTCCATCACTTATATTACACTGATTTCGCTAGTCAGTTTGATCGAGGATTGATAGCGGATATATTTTTGCTTGGTGCAAATATCAATATGAAACCTCAATCAATATGGAATCTCAAAAGCAGATAAAAGTATTGCTTTTTACATAGCGATAATATCGGCAGTTGAAATGCTCCTCAAGGCACTATTCGTATTGTACTTTTATAGAGCAAAACTGATCGCTGTACTTACGAAACACTGTAAGACTGATTAGACGAATCGAGTTGTTGCGAATAGCGTGTTACTGCCGAATTTGTCAATTTTTATCATAATATATTATTTGCTTTATCTTCAGTTTTTAACATTACAGTTGCATATCGGATCTGGGTTGTATTTCTACTCTATCTCAGACAGACAAACGTATACAGATACTCGAAGAAGAAAATATACGATTGGTACAAACTATTGACGATATGAAAAATCATTCGAGTATAAGTCATTCTTCGCCTGGTATCTCACCAGATTCTAATAATGCAACCAGAAAACTTCAAGATGAAATAAACACGCTCACAAAACGCAATTGTGGTAAAATTATAAGTTTAAATTTCCGTAATTTGTGTATGTATGTGTTTGTGTTAGAATATTGACGTAACATCTGCTTGTTCTATATAGAATTGGAGTCGCAGTTGAAATCTATGGATATTCCTCGCGAATTACGAACTTTAGATAATGGTGACATGATGAAATATCGGGAACTTGAGAAATTAGTTCGATGTTTACGCTCAGAAAAAGAAGAAGCTATCAAGGATAAGTTGGACGCGCAGGAGAAATTAAAACTTCAAGACAAGGAATTGAAGGATGCGCTCACGCAACGTAAGCTCGCGATGACGGAATATACGGAAGTATCAGATAAATTATCCGAACTGCGGCAACAGAAGCAAAAATTATCGAGACAAGTTCGTGACAAAGAGGAAGAGTTAGAAGTTGCGATGCAGAAGGTCGATACTTTACGCCATGATATTCGGAAAGCTGAGAAACTGCGTAGAGAGTTGGAGAATAGAATCGACGAAGCGATGGCAGAGACGAGCAAAGAAAGGAAATTAAGAGAACGCAGCGAGGAATATTGCAAACAGATGCAAGAAGAGATGGAGAAGATCAGACAACGTTCTCTTGGAAATGATGCTAGTGCGAATCACACTTTGGCCACTCAAGAAATTAATAGATTAAAAGCGGAAGTTGAAAAGCTTGAAGTTCAGTATAATGAAAACTTGACTCAACAACAAAGTAGATTTAACCTTGAAATTCGAAGTTTGCAAGAACAATTGCACGAAGCGGAAACTAGAAGAGAACTGTTGGAAAGAGAGGTGCAACTCACCAAGGAGAAATTGGATGCTGCGAGATTGGAAAATATCACCGATAGCGAAGAAACTATAAACGAGTTAAATAGGCGTCACGAGAGGGAAAGGATTATATTAGTTGAAGAAAATAAGAAGCTTGTGTTAGAACTCGGTGCTCTCACTGATAGCGTTAATAGATTACAGAGTGAAAGAAGACAATTGGAGGACGAATACGAAGAGTTGAGGAACAAGAAAGAAGCTATAGCGCAGTGGGAAGCTCAAATTACCGAAATTATTCAGTGGGTATCAGATGAAAAAGATGCTCGTGGATATTTGCAGGTATGCATTTGCGTTTTGATTATTTTATCCTTGAATGTCTATTATTTATCGAGATATGATGATGTTTAGATTGAACAAATTTTTTATTAATTACTTAGCCTCTGTTCACAAAAGGATATTATTATCTATTCTGATCTCAGGCTTTGGCTACAAAAATGACGGAAGAATTGGAATTCCTGAAACACTCTGGTGGAATTGGTGGTGTTGGAAGTGGAACTACAATGACGGATAAAAATTGGCGAAATCGTCGATCGCAGAAGCTCGATAAGATGGAACTTTTGAATTTGCAGAGCTCCTTACAAAGTGAAATACAAGCGAAGCAAGCAATTTCAGAGGAACTCACCAAAACTCGTTCGGATTTGATAGCTGCACAAAAGTAATTTTCACTGAGGAATTGATGAAAAATAATATTGCGCCAGTTACAAACAAAAAAAACGATAAATGCTTTGGCACATAAGAAAATGTAAGGCAGTAAAATGTAAGCAGTAAGCTAATCGGCCAATCACAATAGAGGCAATAAACAAAAATAGTAATAAATTCAAAATATTGATTTGCTTACGTCTTACTACTCAAGTTTTTTGTGTGCCGTATTCTTAATAGTATTTGAATATTTTTATTCTCGTTTTTTTTGTTTTTTCCTTGTTTTAGAGAATTGAGGGATTTCAAGCAGCGATTAGATACCATGTCGCATGAATTAAAGCGAAAAGATATGCAAGTAAAAGAGTTGCAAGCGCGTCTCGATACCGGGGATGGCTGTAAGTACACTTCAATTGACAATGTGGAAAGCGAGAAATGCACAAAAGTCCGTTCGTTATATCGCTATGGAAATATTGCGTCTACACTTGTTCTGCGAGTCGTAGCTATATACGTTATTTGATTTGTAGATGTGATCTTTATACAAATGTTGAACGTGTTTTAAATTCTAGTCTCATTATGAAAATGATACTGATAATTGTGTGAATGTACGTGCATGCGTGCGTGCGTGTAGACGCGCGCGCGCGCATATATCAAATATTTATAGGCTGAGGCTATCCTAATCTCAATGAAATTTTTTTAAATATATTTGCACTTTCAATGGCAGCTTTTGCATGCGTATCTTCGAATCAATGTAGTTTGTGGGAATATTATAGATCGATATAAATTGTTTTTTTTTTGTTTTGTATGTAGTATTATTTATTTATCAGGTTATATTAGGTGTAGTAAAAAGAAATCCATTATTTTTCCATTCAATTTCATGCAAAAATAATGGATTTCTTTTTACTACACCTAATACTTATGCTGTAATATTTAACCACGTAATGGACCACATAATGCTTTTTATTTGATGACACATTCGACACAAATGTCGTTTCTATGTTCGTTATTTCACTGAATGTCAAGAAAGTTAAAATGATGCTTGTGTCGACTTTTGTTACTAAATGGAAAGCACCTAATGATGATAATTTATAATTACGGGCGAATGATGAGATTCGTTACCATACATTCAGTAAATGTACTGAAAAAGAATTTTCAACTAACTAATGAGCTTCCGAGATAATATAAAATTTAAAATATTACATAATATATGCAATTTTTCTAGAACAGTGCTGAGATTTACTTACACATTTCAGCTTGGTTTCTGCCTCTTACTTCACCAGCCCGCGCAGTCTAAATGCCGATCGGCTGAAAATCAACTGAAATGCGCAAGTAAATCTCAGCACTGCTCTAGAGAACGATGTTTTGTAATTTGAAAGACTTTGTACTTTGTTCACATGAAAGTGGTGATAGCACTATAATCTCTATAGAATTTTATTCTTAGCTAGAATAAAATGATAGAAGCTAGTCTTATGAAAATATTATCGAAAAAGTGATTATATATCAATGATATCTTTTCTCAATAATTATTTTCATTCTTTATTCGTAAGATTGTGGATAAGGACATACTTGATAGTTTCTTCTTTTAGATATTGTCTCTGTAATATTGTTGATTCATACTGCATATTTATTTATTTTACTACACTTATCTGTGTATTACAACTCAATCATCTACATTTATCAATATTTTTGGATCTGTTGATTTTTCCAAACATTAAAATTCGTATACTGTTTCTTTCTGAACAAAATATACTCCATGCAACGTGTTCTATCAGTTTCTTCTGAATGTTAGCAAAGGAAGAGAGATGTCATAAGTGATTGTTTAAATTGCCGTTAATTCTTTTTAAAATATATCTCTCGGTCATTTGATTTGGAAATGTTATCAGACACAATTACCTTAGTAATTTCGATTTGAACTAAAGTATCTTGACCCATCTCTATTTTCATTGCATAAAATTAAAATTGTGCCATCAGCGAAATTATTATATATATTTACGATATAAAAATTATTTTAGCATGTGTCGTACATATACATATGTAATATTATATATGTATATCTGAGATATTTGTAAGAGATGATTTTTTTTTCATTCGTCTCATTAATATCTTTGTCGTAATATACATTATGTTGATTTATTTGAGAAAAATGCAGATAAAAGAAAAAAGATCGATAATTGGTATAAATGGAGGAAATCTTACTTAATATGAAAAGATAAATTAATTATATGTATATATGTATATATTTTTTTTTATTGTTACATGAAATATACATATAAAAAATACTTCGTCTTAGTCATCGCGATTGTTATTTAATGTAACAATCTAATTTGTGGTGTAATGTGTTATTTGGTGTAACGTGTTATTTGAATGTCTGTAAACTGGGGAAAATTGTTTGTTTATCTAGAAAGCACGAGAAAGATTTATAAGGTTTTTGAGATTTTGTTTATGTATATCAATATATAAAGTATAAATTATAGAGATCGTAATTACTGGGATCTATGTAGCATAGTAATTCGATTCTCCAGTACGGTATGCGATTCTGATTTCTAGACTACAAAGTGCCTCTGTTTATTGGCGTAACGAGCTGCGTGTGGGGCCTCTTGTTGCTCATCTTCAAACTATATTTGTGACAGCTGTCTCATCCAGCGATACAACAAGCAAATCTCCAAACATCGTTAGCACCAAACCCCAACGTATCATCGTACATCAGCCGTCGTCACCCCTACCAGTAATGCGTGCCCCCCGCATCACGACTTGTCGCTTATTAACTAGATTCGTTCCAGTCAACACGTTCATCAGTCAGAATGCCGTCACCATATCGCCGCCTGGTAAATGATGTGGCAGCAAAAAAGTGACTTTGGATTGGACATGCTAATTATACAATACAGCGCTATGTTTCCTTTTTATTACTCCACTTCTTCCATTTCTTGTGTTGAAAAAAATTTGATAGGAACAAAACATAGCACTGTGTTGTTTTTGAAACTTATCAGAAACTAAGCAGATGTTGATGTGTGACGTCCGATATCCGTGTACAAGTTGCAATGGTGTTAATGAATTTTGTAAATGTTGCATTCTTTTATAAACTGTACAGTTAGCTTTATTCATGGTGGAAGAAGACAGGTGAGACAACATAAAGGCAATTTAGAGCAATCAGCTAGTCAATCAAATTTGGATCTTAAATTTTGGTCGTACCATAGTCACATCAAGTTGTCATATAACAGTCAATTAAACTGAATCAAATTTGGGTACTAAATTCCTACTGCGTTCCCAAGTTGTCTCACTTACCTTCCTCCATAGCTTTACTATTCAATCAATTGATTGAGCGTTTTTTTTTATATTCAGTGAATTAACAGATATGCGCGTTGTGTGAATTATTTTTTTTATATATATACTAGTAGAAAATTGAATTGAAACTCTTGTAATGTTTCAAGCTATTTTTCCTCGTGCATATTCCAGCTTGCAATAGTTATATATTTGTCATAATATGGAGCATGTAGAGCATAAAATATTCTGTATCTTTGTGATATTTTTTATATGTTATGACGTAAAGACATTAGAGAAGCACGCAATTACTACTTTTTCTTTTTTATAAAGCATGCATATTTAGCAAATGTATATATGTACTAAGAGATTTATTATATTTTCAGGTAAAACATTACGTGCCGTTCAAACTTTAGTACTAGAATAATAGTGTCATTTTTCTCATGTTCGCAAATATTTTACATTTTGTTATTGCCAAATATTTATACTTTTATTATCATTGTCACGTTATTTAGCCAATCTTTTTATTAGTTCTAGAACGTCCTACATCACAGATGTCATATCTCGAGCACTTTCTTAAAGAAACCACAAGTAGTACACGTCATGGAAGTGTCGACAGTGTGGAAGGTGACATTGAGGACAATCGTGCACCTAGTATTACGAGTAGCAAAAGTAATCTGTCTGAACTTAGTATTGTAAGTATCTCAATATATATATATTTTATATAAGATATTTCAAAATTCGTACCGCGAAATACAAGATACTTTAAGCTAAAAAAAACAACTTTTTCCTTTAACAAAATTGCGTCCGAAAAATAATTTTCGCGCTTATTTGACTTTAATCTGCTTTTCTACAAAAATTACTTATCGGCAATTTGCTAAAGAAAAAAAATTATTTTTTGTGTTAAAACGAACAACTTTTTTCTGTAGTAAAATTACATTCGATAAATAATTTTTGTGTTTACTCGTATAACTTCAATCTGCTTTCCTGCAAAAACTAAACTTGTCAGACGCAATTTTGCAAAAGGAAAAAATTGTTTCTTTTAACATTATCTCTTGTACTCCGCGGGCGTGAATTTTGAAATACCCTGTATATTTAGAAACAAAAAATAAAGTAAATTAGTTGTGTATATATGCATGCGAAAATATTTCACTTACAGTTTTACCTTTTTTTTTTCATTTTTCTTCTAGGATCCAACTTCGCCATTATCCCATGAACTTCTGAATAAGTCTTCGTCTACTCATGGTCAAATCAATTTGCAACCAAAGCCTAAATCACATCAATTTCTCGTACGGACGTTTTCAGCACCGACAAAGTGTAATCATTGCACGTCTTTAATGGTTGGTTTAACGAGGCAAGGAGTTGTATGCGAAGTGTGCGGCTTCGCGTGCCATATGCCTTGTTGCGACAAAGTACCTTCAATGTGCCCTGTACCCCATGATCAAAGTAAGTAATACCATGACTATTTAAGCAGATTCATTTAAAAGATTAAATTTTGTTCAATATTTGAGATTTGAGAAACTGACTAGAGATTTCAGACATATAGATTTTGATATATGAATTCATCTGTTTAACAATCAAAGAACTCGATTAGTTACAATTTAGATACGTTAACTGTCTTATCGTATGATTTCTGCAACTTGAGACATGCTTGTTTCAGCCAAACGACCACTGGGAATCGATCCTACACGTGGGATAGGTACTGCGTATGAAGGATACGTCAAAGTGCCAAAAATGGGTGGTGTCAAAAAGGGTTGGGTGCGTCAATTCGTCGTAGTTTGTGATTTCAAATTATTTCTTTATGACATTTCACCAGATCGCAATGCTTTGCCATCTGTATACGTTTCGCAAGTTCTGGATATGCGAGATGAAGAATTTAGCGTCAGCTCCGTTCGTGATTCCGACGTGATACACGCTACAAAGAAGGACATTCCGTGTATATTTAGGGTAATATTTCAATATCTAATTTTAATGGGATGTTAGAAATCTTTTCACTGTTTGTGTCAAAATAATGAAACAAATAATTCATGTATCTCCTTTATTGTATATCGGTAAATTTTATTCGGTTTAGCTGCGACAAGTGATATATTTTGATTCAAGCTCACTATTTTAATTTCCAACAATAATAATTTTATTTCTTTCATTTACTATTCTTGATAATCAAAAGTGTTTATGTATTTCATAATTTCTTATGAGTGCGTATCATATTTTAGCAATAATAACAATACACATTATTTTTTTTACTTAGAAGGTGCGTAAATTGTCTTGTTTTTTTTTTATTTAGATAACTACGTCATTATTGGAGCCTCCTGGATTGAGAAATCATACGTTAATGTTGGCAGATACGGAAAGCGAAAAAACAAAATGGGTAGTAGCCTTAAGTGAACTTCATAGGATTTTAAAGAGAAACAATCTTCCGAACACAACGGTATATATAGTTTTATAGAATTAGTATACGATATATTCTTTCTTTCTTGTCTTTATTTTTCCATTTTCTTTTATATTTCTTTCTTTCATAGTTTAACTATTACTAGAAAACAGAAAATAGCAAATGCTACTTTTTTTTCTTTACGAATATAATACACCGTTAATCATCGGTATATTATGTTTGTTGCTGTAGATTTTTAGAGCGAAAGAATTATTGGACAATACCTTGGCATTCATTAAAAACGTGATGTCAGGAGCGGTTATTGATCCGGATCGTCTAGTCATTGGTACAGAGGAAGGTCTCTTCTGCTTAGATTTAGATCGTAATGGTGAGTAGACGAAGCCGTCTAATCAAGACGATTCTTTATGCTTTAGACTTACCGAGAAATATCATCATCTTTCCTTGTAGATGTTTAAAAGTGCGAGACCTTATTCGCACGTACAGAAAAAAGTACAAATTAAATAAGCAATTGTACCTAACGATATGTATAGCTTGGGCGTAAATTTTAATGAATTTGTAGAAATTGCGAGAGTCGGGGAAGGAAAAAAGATATATCTTCTTGAATATGTTACGGAGGAGCAATTAATAGTGGTATTGAGTGGAAAACAACGTCATGTACGGCTGGTTCCAGTACGTGCTTTGGATGGAGATGAAGTCGAATGGATTAAAGTAGCAGAGACTAAAGGCTGCATCACATTAACAACTGGAGTAGTGCGTCGGAATCCGCTTAATTATTGCTTATGCGTTGCAATAAAAAAACAAGTAAGGCGCGCGATTAGTATAACGTACAGTTAAATATAATACAATACATAACTTACAATATGTATAATACTGCATTTCAAGATGTGTATGTAACACAATGCAACTTATTTTTTGTAGAACGCGTCTCAAATTATCATCTATGAGATAACACGTATGAAAACAAGGCATAAACGCATTCGTGAATTAATGTTACCATGTCATGCACAAACCTTACAAATTCTTTCTGAAGGACGTTTGTGCGTTGGTTATCCATCAGGTTTTTCCATTTACAGCATTTTAGGAGATCATCATCCTATTTGTAAGTATGATACAAGACAAATACATCTCCTGTATTGTCGCTCAGTTCTATTTTATTGTAATCATCTTTTTTTATAAGCATCTTTATCAAATTCTCTTGTACTTATTCCAGCCTTGGTCCACGCTGAGAATACGCTCTTGGGTTTTCTCACTTATAGTGCCGTGGATGCGTTACGTTGCATAGAATTGACACGCGGTGAATTCTTATTAGTCTTCCATACATTAGCAGTATATGTTGATAATCAGGGAAGAAAGAGTCGAGATCGGGAAATAATGTATCCTGCAGTTCCTACGGCAGTTAGTAAGTACTACAACTTCGTTTTTCTTAACGTTGAGATACTACCGTGTCTCCAGATAAACGTCACATCTATCTGATTATGCTACTCTCGTGCTAGCATGTATTCTTAGCGTTCGGTTCGATCGTCGAAATACTTCAATACGAATCTTATTTATAGATTCATCCTCGTTACTTATGAATCGCGATTTTGAATTTCAGGTTATTGTGAGGGATATCTATTGGTGTATAGCGAAACTCATATTGATGTGTTTGACTGTACATCTGGAGACTGGTTACAAACGCTTAATGTGAAACGAGCCCGACCGTTGAATATCTCAGGCTCTCTTACGTCTTGCGTAATAAATGATATGCCGTATGTTATTTATCTCAGCAATTTACATCAGCGTAAGTATCTATGCTTTCCACTTAAGAACCCAGAAGATGCGCGCGACGATATACATATTTATTACATATAAAATTATATAACAAAAAATTGATTCCGTTTGCTTGGATTGGTTATTGTTGGATTAATTAGTTATTGTTTAACATTATAAATATTCTAGGAGAATTATTAAATTTAATGCCATTGGATGCGAGCGGTAGACAAATGACAAGGCCACGACGAAGATTTTCATTACGAGAAGGCAATAGAGCTGTTCGACCTACAGATAGACGTTCGAAAATGATTTCTGCACCGACAAATTTTAATCATATTAGTCATATGGGTCCAGGAAATGGAATTCAGGTATGTAAAAAGTTTAAATTTCATAAATGACAATTATTACCGTGCATTGCAGACAATATATTGTATAGAACAGTTAGTTCAAGTTTTAAAAAATAATTTGAAAAAGTCGTTTTGACATTTGTTAATCCTAATATTATGTACATAAACGTTCATTTGCGTATGTAAAATATACTATTTTACATATATTTTCTTTTATTGTAGATACAACGTTTATTAGATTTGCCTACGACATTGGAAACTGCTGATCAGCAACATACGAGTCATCATGGTAGTTCTCATCTTCATAGTAGCCAGCAAAGAGTAAGTAATGCGAATTACTCGGTTTTTGATAAACGAATAAATCACAACAATTTTTTCCTAATACAATTCTACCAAGACAAATATATAAGCGACTTCTCTTTGCACTTTACTTTTTTTTTTATAGCTATATGATGCTACGCTTCAAACACCGAACAAACCAGCACCATTGCCTCCTAGGCATCCCCCTTCTGACGCACGTCGTTTGAGCTCGCATATATCAAGAAACTCTGGTTATTCGCCGCATAATGGTAAATTAATAAAATAATAAAGTACGTAACTTAAAGTATGTAACATGTTAATAAATTAGTTTTTTTTCATATATAATGTTACAAACAAAATTGTATATCTGAAAATTTTTCAATTTTTGCATCGAATTTAATCAGATGAAATATGTATATAGGTTCGACAACATCACGAAGAGGTCCTGCGCCACCACGACCAACTGCCACACCTCCTTCCTTACCGCGCACTCCGGTGGACCAAATTGATTCTGAATCGTTACATTTGCGTTCACATACTCCGCTCTCTCTTGGCAGTATTGCATCTTTACATAACAAGGTAATTTATTATTTTTACACATATATGTTTCTTTGTGTATTATTTATGATTAATTATATATTGCAACACAAAGGGCCACCTTATTTATTGAATTTATCTACATGTTCGTCGTACAATTCTTAAAAATAGATAGCATATTTTGTAATTATGAAACATGTATTTATACACGAGCAAATATGTATACATGTATGTGCGTGCGTGTAAAATATATATCTTGTATGTAACATACGGTTTTTATATAGGAGCATCCATCTGGTGGCAGCCCTAGACATTCTATAGCTTCAAATAATAGTTCAAATCCATCAACGCCACCGAGTCCTGCCCATGATCATGGATCGTCATCGTATGATTCATAAATTTATTTAACTTTTACGAAGATTTAGATAAACGGTATGTATCTAGTACATATTTAAGGAAAACGATCAATTTGATATATATTATACATATGCATATGTGTATCTGTCGCGTCCCTATAGTGTATATATATATATGTATATATGTTGAGCTCTTATATGTTTACTATATATTTCTTCATTCTTTATCTATCTTTCCATCGTTGACGCATTTTGATAATTATTGACTACAATTGACTTATCGATCGAATCCGAACTTATTAATCTTCGAAGCTCCTTTATTTGATATATAATAAATCGAAAAATTTAAGTTTAGATTCGAGCCTAACATATATAGTTATATATTTATAACATATACGCAGTACTTGTGTTTGATCTTTGAAATGAAGAATTATATTTCGCGGTATTGTCTTACCGTCGTGCAATATAATTATGCATACTTGATGTTGTATATGAATCAAACAAGTATCGTGATTATGCGCTTTTAACAATTTTGTAATGTATACTGGCGTGCTGCGTAATTTTATATATACATATATACATAAACCGCAGCAAATTTTTTTTGCAAAAAATGCACTAGTGCATTTCTATAATTTTCTGATTTTTAAGAGTTTATATGTAATTTATGATGCACTTTTTTTATGGAAAAGTCTATTAATATAATGGAAAATTATTGTAAATACTTTATACACTTAAAAAAACGAGAGAAACATTGTATCATTAAGCTCGCTTTTGCGATGCCATATCTATTTCTTTCGATAGTTGTTCTTCTTTATTTTGATAAGAATGATTTGACAATTTATATGCAACAAAATTGGAATCTCAGTCAAATTAACTAGCAATAAAATTTTAACAATTTAAATGTATCTTATACATACCTTCAACTTTAGACGAAAACAGCAGCTACAACGTAAATAAGTATACTTAACTAACGTTATACCGGGAATAATTGCGTGACTTTTATGTCACTACGAAAGATGTCTCTTTTTTTTCTTTCCTTTTTACCGTACATATGGACAAGACCGCTTTCTCTCTCTCTCTCTCTCTCCCTCTTCCCCCTTCTCTTTCTCTCGCTAGTTGATTTTCTTGTACAAAATCAAGTAAAAAACAAAAAGGAAAAGATTCTAGTATGTATTGCTTACGTTATTGCTTTCTCGTTTTCATAAATTCACTGTGCGCGATTATCCCCGGTTTAACGAGGTAACGAATTAGACGGAGAACGAATCGATTCGATGCCTTATGATTAATCGTTTTCTATCGCGTCATACGTACTAATGTGCATGGTATTATCCGACGTGTGAATAATAGAATGATCGTGTCACGAGCTCCCGCTGATAATAAGTAATTGTTAAGGACGTTGCACTCATTTAGATGCGCTATAAGCATACGTGATGTCATCGTGTCGAGAATATGCGGCAGAAATACAATGTATCGTGTGTATATCGCGTGTGTACCCCAACTGGAAATAGAACAAGAGAGTATTGTCTTTTGACATTCAATCTCAAATCGAAGAATAATCAATTAATAGAATCTTAGCGCGGATCATTGAAAATGCTAGTTAAAAATAGGGAAAAGAATTACAGCCTGTGGCAATTATTAGACGTATAACAAGACGTATACGTTTAAGTGCAATGTACCGAGAAATTAAGGATAATTTTAAAAATAATGAAAAGTGACGAAATAGAAATATTATACATTGTCATCGAGTTAAGATGCTCGAAGTAGTTTTTCTCTTTTGTAAATTAATACATGCGAATTAGGTTTTAAACGTGTATACATATTACGAAATTACGACACGCTTTCGTTACTTTTGTATGTGTAACGAGTAGGCAAAGTGCCAGTATGCAGGGCGTATGACCAAATGAAACTAATTTATTTCAAACGAATATATTCCTTAACTTTGTAATTAACAATTAATATCGTTACAATTATTACAATTATTATCAATTCTTTTATAGCTATATATTTAACAAGAAAAAGGCTTAAATTATCGAAATTTCAATTATTTTAAATATGCTGTGAAACGCAAACTATGTTGTGTACGTTTTGAAATTGAAGAAAGAAGAAATACAATGGGTGTATTCAGAACAACTGCTCACTGAGCGCTCAGTGAGCTCTTTCATCTGATTGATCTATATTTTAGAATCTAATGAAATGTGTCAATCAAGTGAGAGAGCTCACTGAGCGCTTAGTGAGCGGTTGTCATTCTGAATGCACCTAATTACACATATGTTAAAAGATAAAAAAAGGAAACCGCTGTAACCATAAAAATTTGGTACAAGAAGACAACTGTCTCAGGATTCTATGCCAGTAGCTTAAGTATGGTATAACATTATGATCAAGAGACTCGAACAAATTGCTGATAGTAATTTTATGTTTATTGCTATGTCTCTCTCTCTCTCTCTCTCTCTCTCTCT
>Ga0157363_1000753_pt1 | contig 25413 bp, 25 predicted proteins | sample AttsexASBM1_FD_111477 | JGI IMG/M metagenome (GOLD analysis project Ga0157363, IMG submission 111477) | Fungus gardens microbial communities from leaf cutter ant in Ribeirão Preto, State of São Paulo, Brazil - Atta sexdens ASBM1 | ecosystem: Host-associated > Fungi > Mycelium > Unclassified ... | reverse complement strand
CCTTCTTCAAGGAATTGAAAATGATGACGGATATACTCTCCTTTCTCTTGGCAGTTACCCCCCTTGCCCTATTAATTATTCTTATTTTGATGTGTCGCATCGCGGTGCACTATGCCGTATTAATTACGCTCATCGTCACTTGGTGTATTGCTGGATGGCATTTTGAATTCCCTTTACAAGCCTTGAGCGTAGCATCGCTCTATGGTGCGACTAAAGGGCTGTGGCCGATTGTGATCGTTATTTTTGCCGCAATTTATGGCTATAACCTTATGCTCGCAAACGGCAGTATGGCCGTAATTAAGCAGGCTTTAGCGGCCATCAGTGATGATAAACGAATACAAGTATTAATTATCGCTTGGGGATTCGGTGGATTTCTTGAAGCGGTGGCGGGTTATGGAACCGCTGTCGCCATCCCGGTAGGAATCCTGATCGCATTAGGCATTACGCCCCTTAAAGCGGCTGTCGTATCGTTAATCGCTAACTCTGTTCCCACAGCCTTTGGTGCGGTCGGCATCCCTGTGATTATGCTGGCCGAACAAACCGGCTTGGCCGTACAAACGCTAAGTACGCATATTATCCTGCAGTTAGCCGCCTTTAATATTCTTCTACCTTTTGTATTGGTGGCAATCATTGGTGGCGGCGTTAAGGCTATTCGTGGTGTATTCTGGATTACACTCTGTTGTGGCGTTGCGTCACTACTTCCTCAATACGTGGTGGCGCGCTACTTGGGTGCAGAATTACCCGCCTTCGCTGGCAGTTTGGGCGGCTTGATTATTACCATTATTCTTGCCCGCCATCAAAAATCTGATCGCGCCACAGAGGGAGTCGCCTTTCCCACACTGTTTAAGGCCAGCGTCATTTATCTCTTCACCTTTATCTTTATTGTACTCTGCTCGCCCCTCTTTCCAGCGATTAAGCAGAGCTTAGGCGCCGTCTCCAGTCAGATCGCTTTCCCTTTAACGGCAACAGAAACACTAAGGTTAAAAATCGAGTGGCTTATCACCCCCGGCGTACTGATACTGCTCGCCTCATTGATTGGCGGCGCGATTCAGGGGAGTCGACCGCAACAGATGCTTAGCCTACTCTTTACCACTCTCGGCCAACTAAAAAAGTCTATCGTTGCAATTGTAGCGATCGTTGCCATGGCGACCGTAATGGATAAAAGTGGCATGATCACGGTAATCGCCACAACCTTAGTTGCGACGACAGGTGTTGGCTATGTCTTTATCTCACCCGTGATCGGGGCATTGGGGACCTTTGTCACCGGCAGTGATACCAATGCGAATGTCTTATTCGGTAAGCTACAGGCAACGGCGGCACAACAGTTAGGTATTGATCCCCACGCCCTCGCCGCGGCGAATACAGCTGGAGCAACTGGGGGTAAGATGATCTCCCCTCAAAGTATCGCGATTGCAGTGTCGGCCAGTAAACTGGAGCATCTCAGCGGTGATATAATGTCCACCACCTTGAAATATTGTTTACTTTATATTTTCTTATTAGGGATAGGCATCGGCTTGTTCTATACAATCTAAGGGAAATTTAAAATCACCGGTTAATAACATATACCAATTAATAATAAAGCCAAAACATATCGGCTTTATTATTAATGAATATACTCTTTTTATTTTATAATAAGTCAAAGCATAAACTGCCTGTATCGATGAGCTAATTTTATCCTGTCAGTAAGCATTACATATGTATTCATTATTTATTATGCTTACAATTCTTGTCTAGGTAGAGAAAAACACTACTCTTGCATGCAGACTAAGCAAGGTATTCTCTATCATAATGGCAATTACCATAGATTATTCCCATCAATAAAAAATCGCTCTGTAACAGAGAAAAAATACCTACCGAGCAAGATAATATTATCTATCAATAATTTACTTTACTGCTCTACTTTATTAAGCATTTTTATTTTTTATCTTGTCAACAAAAAAAACTCCTACTGTCCGAACATCACAAAAAGTGAGGTGGCTCTTCTCTATTTGTTAATGCAACAGCACTGCGCACTGCGTATGATCGTTGGGTATTCTCTGAAAAGGTGACTTAATGCCGAAAATTATCTCAATCGTACCAGAAGTTGAAATCGTTTTTAGTCTTCCACGCGGAAAAGTAATTGAAAATAAAAGTATTATCTATCTTCTCGCCCAGTATATTGGCACTACTGTGAACTTCGATGATATTACTAAAGCTCAACTATTTTCTCTCGAAGAAAAAATGAATGATTTGGTACTTATTATTAACCATACTGATTTTGTTTTTCTTACTGATAAAGAGTATGAAGATAATCATTCTCAAGGTTAGGATAGCTTAAAAAATCTTTTATTTAGACGTCTTTAAATCGTAATTAATATTGATTTGATATTAATAACCTAGATAGCAACCCCACCAGTAAGTAATAACGACTATATCTTATTGGCGTAAAATAAGTGAATCGTGAATAAGGGGGACTCCCCATTATTTTGTTCGATAGCCGCCTCTAGAGCACTCTATCGTAATCCTCAATCATTAACTTAATACGTTAATTTAATGATATAGGTTAGGCTATGGCGATTTCTTTTATCTGGGATATATAACAGGGTGATAAATCGCTCAACGCTAACCTCCTCCCCCTGAGGCGGAAAGGTTAGCCATGAGCCCCTGATTACAATACACTTGATAAAAACTCACGTAGTCGTGGGTGTTGTGGATTATCAAGTAGCGAATGGCTATTGCCGGATTCGACAATATTACCTTGGTCCATAAAAACAATGTTGTCAGCCACTTCACGCGCAAAACCAATTTCATGAGTCACCACAACCATTGTCATTCCTGATTGCGCGAGGTTTTTCATCACCTGTAGAACATCGCCGACTAACTCTGGGTCTAAAGCTGATGTTGGCTCATCAAAAAGCATTACTTCCGGTTGCATCGCTAACGCTCGGGCAATTGCTACGCGTTGCTGTTGGCCACCTGATAGTTCGCGCGGCCAAGCATTAATACGATGTGCAAGGCCAACTTGCGTAAGCAACGTCGTAGCACGTGACCTTACGACACTGCTACTTTCATTACGGATACGTTGCGGTGCATCCATAACATTCTGTAAAACTGTCCGATGAGGAAATAGATTAAACTGTTGAAAAACCATTCCAATTTTCTGACGCTGACGAGCACTTTTCGCCTCCGGTAACTCAACCAAATAATTTCCTTTCTGACGATACCCGATCAATTCTTGCCCTATATGTACCGTCCCAGAATCAACCTTTTCTAAATGATTAATACAGCGTAACAAGGTTGATTTTCCGGAACCTGATGGACCGAGAATCACCGTTACCGAACCCGCCTCCACATCAAGATCAATATTATGCAGAATTGTTTTCCCTGAAAATTGCTTACAAATACCTCGTAGTTTTATCGATTCACTCATGATGATGACTCTATCTTTTTCGATTTAAAACGAAACCATTTCTGCTTATCCGGCACATTGCCTCGGCTATAAAAGGCTTCAACATAATATTGCCCGATAGACAGCACTGAGGTCATAAGTAAATACCAAGCGGTGGCAACCAGTAATAGCGGAACAACTTCATAGGTCCGTTGATAGATTATCTGCGCAGAATAGAGGACATCTTGCAATGCGATAACCGAGACGACAGCGGTGGTCTTTAACTGGCCAATAACTTCATTTCCAGCTGGAGGTAAAATAGCCCTCATCGCTTGAGGTAGTACCGTTCGCCGAAAAATTTGGCTAGGGCGATAACCCAGCGCTTTGGCGGCTTCGAGTTGACCGATACTCACGCTTTGAATACCTGCTCGTATAATCTCTGCTGCATAAGCAGATTGATGCATGACTAAAGCGATAACAGCCGCACTAAAGGGGCTAATCAATTGGTTGGTTTTGACCGACCAAATCTCCCCATAAAAAGGCAGTGTTAAGGATAATTTAGGGTATAGCGTAGCGATGTTGTACCAGAGGAATAGTTGAACGAGCATTGGTACTGCACGAAAGAACCAGATATAGACCCAACTTACCCATGCGAGTACAGGATTTGCTGAGAGGCGCATAAACGCTAAGACGGTTCCTCCCGCGAAACCCAACAATACTGATATGCAGGTTAGCTTGATAGTCATCATCACCCCACTAAGAATCGAATCTTCTGTGAGGTTTTGTAAGACGACATCCCACTCGAAGTTAGGGTTATTCGCCACTGAAGAGGCAAAAAAGCCTAAGAGGAGGAGTACTACTAATGCACTAAACCAGCGCCCATAATGCCGATGTTCGATAATCTTCAAGGCTGGGCGTTCGGAAGGATGCCGGACATTCATCGAGCAACCTCTTCGTTTAAGCCTGCCTGCTTAACTGCACCAAACCCTATTTGCCACTTATCAAGGATTTTTTGGTAGTTGCCATCGGCGATAAGTGAATTTAAGGCCGCTTGCATTGGCTTCTCCAATGGTGACGATTTTGGTAGTGCAATAGAAACAATAGTGTCTTCAATCGTCAGTTCACCGGCAAGCGCGAGCGGCTTAACTTGGCTGACTTGATAGCGTAGTCCTTCATAGGGGCCGAAGAACATAGGCACTCGTCCGCTGATTACAGCCTGAACGCCGGCTGGACGATCAGGGAAAATCGGGATAGAAATCGCGGGTTTATTCTGGGCTTTACACTGATCACTAGCCGCTTGTAAGCGGGTGATCTGAGAAGTTCCCGCCCCAGCACCGATGGTCTGTCCACAGAGTGCGATAAACTGCGTAAAAGGTCCAAGTTGTGAGTCTTTCCGAGCAATCAACGCAAGTTTCGACGCATTGTAATAGCCGATAAAATCCACCTGCTTTAGCCGCTGCTTAGTCGCATCAATATTCGCGGCCGCAACATCATAACGTCCTGATTTTAAACCGGGGATGATATTGTCAAACCCCCCCGTATCGCGCCAATGAACAGCTAGACCTAATCGCTCTGCTATCGCGCTAACGATATCAATCTCTCTTCCCGCCAGCGTCTTATTATCAGCTTGGTAAAAAGTGGTTGGCGGAGTATTTGGATTCGTCCCTGCAACAATAAAGCCTTGCTTTAGAATAGACTGCGGTAAGCTTGCATGAAGAGAAGGATCTGCAGCAACATGCACACTGCTAACATAAGGTACATTCTGCTCAGCGGCTAACAGGTTCTTAGCCGGCACGAATGCTGCGAATAATGAGAGGAGAAGACGCTTTTTCATCTATTATTCCTTATTAGTGCTGAGTGGGGAAACGTTGTTAAAATTTATGGCTGGTGACGGCAAGCCAAGGTTTTCACGCAAAGTTTTAAACTGATATTCAGTCCGGAATAAGCCTCGACGTTGTAATTCAGGGATAACTAATTCAACAAACAACGCCAATTGGTTAGGAAGAACAGCTGGCATGATATTAAATCCGTCCGCTCCCTCTTGCTCTAGCCAATGTTGGAAATCATCAGCAATATCTTGCGCAGTTCCTATAATAACGCGATGGCCGCGCGAGCCGGCTGCTACCGCCGCCAGTTGTCTAAGGGTAAGATTCTCACGTTTTGCCAGTTCTAACAGCAGCTTCACGCGACTTTGACCGGCCTCAGTCACCTCTATATCAGGAAGGGGTTCATCAAGCGGGTAGTGTGAGACATCAACACCAAAGCGAGTCGATAGCTGTTCGATACCATTATCGATATCTACCCACTCATTGAGTTGATGCCAGGTAGCCATTGCCTCTTCACGTGTACGTCCAACAATCGGCATTACACCTGGCAAAATTAATAGATGGTCAGGATTTCGCCCAGCCTCTTGAACAAATCGTTTCTGGCTACGATAAAATGCTTGGCCTTCGTCCAGTGAAGCTGCTGCAGTGAAGACTACTTCCGCCGTTTCTGCCGCGAGCTTTTGCCCAGCAGGAGAAGATCCGGCCTCGATGATCACCGGACGGCCCTGAGGTGAACGCGAAATATTGAGTGGGCCTTGTACTTGGAAAAAACGCCCTTGGTGGTTAGCCGCATGGATCTTATTCTCATCAGAATACTGGCCTGTCGCTTTATTTTTAACTATCGCTCCAGGCTGCCAGCCTTCCCATAATTTAAAACTTACCGCAAGGAATTCTCGGGCCATCTCATAGCGCTCGGCGTGATTAGGCAAATCACTACGGCTGAAATTTTTAGCGGCATCTGTCGAGAATGAGGTCACCACATTCCAGGCACTACGGCCATGGCTGATGTGATCAATAGACGAGAGTGCGCGGGCTAAATGAAACGGTTGATCAAATGTCGTGGATGCCGTTGCGGCGAGGCCAATGTGGGAAGTCTGTACCGCTAATGCAGACAACAGCGTTAAGGGCTCAAGGCGTGACATCGTGGAAGGCAGGCGATGTACACTGGTGGCAAGTGCATCACCAACGAAAAACATATCGAATAACCCTTGTTCGGCCGTCTTAGCAATCCACGTAAACCATTCGATATCGGTAGGTGATCCTTGTGCCTCGTCGGCGCGCCACCCTCCAACATGATGACCTAATGCTTGGACAAAAAGCCCTAAACGTAATTGACGCTTAGGCGTTTGATTAATTGCCATGATGAATCCTTAATCGTTATGAGCAAAGTAGTGATGCGAGCTGCTTTAGCTCCTCACTACTGTCTAATGTAATCGTTGCTGAAAACTGTTCAGCGACTGAGGGAGGGAGTAACGTTAAGCTCAGCGCTAATTTTTCCTCAACATCGGTATAAATCGCTGCGGTTTCTTGTCGCGTTACGCAGTGGCTAATTTGTTGACCATCGGATAAAAAAAGAGTGACACGATGAAAACGTCGATCAGGATCGAGCTCATCAGCGGGAGCGGAAAAGTCCGGGCACCGTTTAACGCGAGCGGCTAAAGAGCTCAGTGTCGAATCAACAGGAATTGCCGTGTAATGCTTGAGCGCGAGATGCCCATTAACTAAGGCATCTACAATGACATATTCCAAGCTAAAACGGGCTTGTACACCATCGACAGGGCAACAAATATTGGGGGCGGTATCCGCACCTGGAGGGAAGCTGACTTCAATGCGAGTAATTGCCGTATAAAAATCGTCAACACCCAATTCAACACACCTTTGGCGTAGCACGAAGGCAGCCTCTGCAGCGCTGTGTGTACCGCCACAAGTCGGATATCGTTTAAACTCTAAGCCTGGTTCTATAATACGCCATGGCATGGCCCAGTCGGCTAACAGCTGTCGAGGTTGCTCCGCATGGTAACCGAAAACGTTTAAAAAGCTTTCCAATACCCCGCTCTCTTGTCCAGGAAAGTTAGCCATCGCGAGCTGCACACTATTGACTGCGCTACGTGCAGCAAACCCAGAATGTAGCGGTTTAGTTGCTGAACCAAACTGCGCGCGTAACCCTGAAGACTGCGTTGCTGCTAAGCCTAATGCTATCTGTGTTTGCTCGCGAGAGAGTTTTAGCCATCGGCAACATGCCGCCGTCGCAGCGATAGGTCCTAGGGTAGCCGTACTGTGCAGCCCCATACCATAATGCCGAGTGCCTATAGCACGCCCCAAACGTCCAGCTACTTCAACACCAATGATATAGGCATCTAAAAAATCATCTACTCTATACCGGCCTAGGGCAAAGCTCAGGGCGAAGAGACTCGAAAGAATCACGGTTGAAGGGTGCCCCCGAAACGCCGCGTGATAATCGTCATAATCGAGTGCATGGCTGAGGTATCCTAGCCTTAATGCCGTGTTTTCCACTGATTTCACGGCAGGGAAACTATCCAGCACGGCCTGCTTTCCCTCATCAGGGAGTGAACCGTAAAAAACGGGTAACGTACTGGCCAAAAAGTCTTGTATTCCTCGGCGAGCCGCGTCTCTCTCTTTATCGGTCGGCGTATGAGTAAAAAGTATTTCTGCAAATTCAGCCGTCAACGAGATATCCAAGCGCACCCTCAAGAAATCATAAGTAAAAAAATGATCGCCTATTGTCGAGGTTTCATCTCTTCGCAGCTAATAACAGAGTGTTATAACTCATGACGAAAAAGGATAACGTATTACTATACAGAGAGTTTTCGCTATCTATTTACCTTTACCCTGCAGTTTCTACACCGAGTTCAGTAGATCGAGGGCGTAAAGTCCCTCAATATTACGATGCCCTACAAAGAAAGGAGATACTGCAGGGGATCGTCATTGATATTACAAGTGTGTAGCAACCATTCAGTTTGAACAGAGATCACCCGTTTAAAGTGTTCGCCGGTATAGATACCGTAGTGTCGAGCATCACTTTCCTCGTAGAGTCTTTTCTGCTGGCTCCCTACCGCATCAAATAAAGCTCGCCCTTGCGCAGGGGGATTAACCTTGTCTTGGCCTGCAATCACAATTAAGGTCGGACAAGTGACCTGCGCGGCATTCAATGCAGGTTTTTATAGAAGGGTTTCCCTTACAGTCAGAAACGGTATCTTGATATCCATTTTGGGATTCAATGCTCTGTTTTCTTTGAAAAATAATGTTGGTTCGGCATCACTCAGCACGCGGTTAATACCGACGAACATCTCTTTACCGGTACGCTCTTGCTTGTCGACCATCTTATTCAGCGTTGAAATAAAAGCCTCTTTCTCTGTCGCACTCATTATTCCTGTCACAATGTCCTCACCGTCCGCAAACGCTGACTGACTGACTGACGATACATTTTATGGCTAGATCGTTAACCGCAGAGCCAAATACGTGACATCCTCCAAAGGAAGTTCCCCATAGGCCAATACGCTGTACATCAAGCGTAGATTGCTCTTTAGCCCAGTTAACCACAAAATTTATATCATCAATCTGCTTAGTAGGAACCAAACGTCCACGCTCGCCGTCACTGTCGCCGACCCCCCGATAGTCAAAGGTAATCGTCGCATAGCCAGTGTGAGTAAAGGCTTCAGCAAAATCAGCGAACAAAATATCCCTAATTCCACAGAAGCCATGACACAAAATAATTAGCGGATTTTTTTGTACCACCGGAGGGAGAACGAAGCGTTAAAACGATGCCGTTAGAAAGCTTATGTGTAGAAATGTCCATAAAATAATCGTCCTTTTAGCGTTGACAAGAGGTCTGCCAACCCGGCAACGATCGTCGCTCAATCGGCAGAGTTAAATAAAGGAGATATTAAGGCTTCACTGACACGGGATTAATTCCGCGACCAGATAGCGTCTGACAGGCTCCTCCTGTTTATGGCTGCGCGACTTGCGGATACACATCGTCTGGCGTGATATAGACTTGCGAGGTTGCCACATATCCATCGTTAAAGGTTGCCTCAATATAGGTGGCTTGCCATCCTTTTTCTGGAGAAAGTAGCGAAATGCTCAGCTACTCGCCGCCGACCCTATTAACCGGCGTAGAACGGTATCTGATGTCGCAGGCATAGCGAAAATCCCTGGCGACGGGGTTAGTGTCTGTCCACTGAACAACGGTCAGTGGTTTCTCTGAAAAACTGCCTACCAATGCTTTTTTACCCTGTTTGCTAACCTGCAAGGATTCTGTAATAAGCGGAAGTTTTTGCTTAGTTTGAAAACGGTTAACAAAGGTAACCAGTGATTTTTCCGCAACGGAAAGAATACCGTTATGAGTGGAGTTTGGGGCAACTCGCAAGGACTTTACGCCGGGTAACTTGTCATAATAAAAATGACTATTGTCAGGTACATAAAAATCGTCTCCGCTCGCATTAATAATATATTTTGGGATCTTGAGTCGATCACCCAAATCGGTTTTTAAGTAAGTAAGAGGATCTTTAAGCGTCATCAATCTTGCAAAGACATCCGAGCCAATCTGCTGGTCAACGCCCTGTTTATAGTAGGGATAAAAGGCGATTGGCCAGTTTTTTCCATAAGACCGATACATATGTTCGAGCGACTGTTTGGTATCCAACAAGTCCATGACGAAAGGTACCACGGCATCAACATCTGGAACTGACAACGCGGTAAGCCACGCGGTCCAACCCCGTTTAGAAGCACCGGTTAGGATAAATTTCGTAATAGTCAGGGGGGCCAGCTCTCGCTTTGCCAGCCTAAATGCCTGCAAGACTGACGCTGCCATGGGGATATGGAGGAATGCATTAGTATACTTCTGAGGATCATTGAAAAACAGTTTCCAAGAATAGGCCACACTGTCATCTTCACCCAGTGCTGTGGGTTCGCCCTGATAAGTCAGCAGCTGATTAGGAACATTACTGACTGATATCACAACTGTACGGGTATCGAGCGCAATACGCGAAAGTTGGTCTTCGCTAAAGTTAGTCGGCGCGACGGGAGTCCCGGATGTACTAGCATTGCTACCGTTGTTAACGACCACCAGCGCATTGTTCCCTCTGGCTGAATCAGGAATATAGATATCCACCTCATTCTGCCAACGTTGCGGCGTAACGATGCCTTGCGGCGACCATGTCTGTGAGTTCAAGTTATATCGCTGTAACATCACGCCTGGTAGTGTTTTTTTTTCTAACAAGGAGTAATCGAGGGGTAATGCCGCAAGCGCTATACGGTAATCAGATATACTATGCGTCAATGGGTATTTGAAGGGAGAACACCGGCAGATAATGCCAAATAGTTAGACGCTATACCAAACATCGCCAGCGCTAATACTTTTATTTTCATCAAGAAACTCCTTCTTCACGCTAAACTCACTTCATCGCTCGCTATTGGCCATCGTGGCCGTCAGCGTTGTGATAGCAGCAGAATGTCTGCCTATCTCAAAGACGAATCCCCCTGTGTCGTCCTCTTCTCCATAGTAATCACCCCGCTTATTGTTCTGGCATGAAAAGATTTTTCGGTAGCTAAATAGGCGCCAAAATCGCCGGCTATACACGAGTTGATCGCAAACTCACCGAAACTCAGTCGCTAAACCGTTTCTCGATCCGTTACGGGTACCTGATATATAACGTCTTACTACCATATCTTTTAGGCGACCTTCACGGTTCTGCCACAAGATGAATACTAGTAGTAAGCCAAAACTTATGATGCGGGATAGCTTTCGTTGCGAAGAGAAGGGAAAGATTATAAAGCGTATCCGTCAGGGACTTCACTGACTTTGCGCCCAGAGTGAGATGCCGCTACAAACTGATTGGGTTTCGAACCACGATGTGAGTTGACGATAATCGTTACTTCCAATTATCTCAGCCGGATCATTGTGGCAGACACCTGACTTGAAGAACACAGATTTCTTTAGCTAAAGTATTTATCCCAGAATCACGCTGGGATAAATAATGAAATGGCTTACATCTTTCCAGCACCTGCTTGCGTCGTTGCCCGCTGGAGTACCTGAGGTGCAGTGATTAACCTATAGGTATAGGGGATTTCCCATTTAGGAACGCTTAGCCCTGCGCACTTCGTGCCCCCTAGCCAAGCACTATTACCCGTATAGGACCCTTTATCACTAAAGCTATTTCCATCTTTACCGAAAGCTTTTACGATTTTGCAATGGTCAGATAGGCCATTAATAGAAAATTGATTATTTTCCGAAATGATAGATCCTTTCACCCCAACCCCAAAGCTGTACTGGTAGCGATAAGCTGGTACGCGTGCTTCTGCATCTCCTAGGAATAGATTATTAAAACTGTGTACTTGGCCAAACCTCACTCGCGGAGAGCGTTGTTCGATTAATTCAAACACCGAGTCGTGAATGGTGACATGAAGTTTTCCCGCATCTTGTGCGCTATTGCCGTCGCTATGTCCGATTAACATGGTTTTATCATGGTGGTTAAAGTCACTCCACGAGATAGTCACAAAATCACTGCCCCGTTTGATGTCCAACATACCATCGTGCTGAGTCCAAGTTTCACCGTCTTTTTGTTTGTACTGATCGTCGGTAAAGCTACCATCTGTTAAGGTAAGATGATCAACCCAGACATGTTGACTCTCTTCAATCGTTATCCCATCCCATTCTGCGTTCCACCCATCCCCCTGCTCGTAATGCGGGGCGACGTCGACAGGCATCTCAACCGTAAAATTACGCAAAATAACATTCTGAACCTGATTGACGAGTAAGCTACCATGAATGAATTTTGCCTCTTTACCTATACCGATTAGGGTAGTATTTGCCGGAACCGTCAACTGGCTACGTTTTTTTTGGTCAGCAAAGTTTTTATAGGATATGCCATTGCTAATATCAATTGTCCCCTTAATCTGGATAATTTTCGGCTGGTCTGCTGCCGCATTAAATACGTCGCGTAATTGCTTTGCTGAGCTGACAGTATATATATTCTTCCATGATGCTAGGCTCCCCCCCGTTGTTCCCCCTGCTTGCCCAGCCCAACCGTCACTTGGAGCGACCTCTTTGCCTTGTTTAACGATAAGTTGTGTAATGGGTAACGTTTCAGCTTGTGCAACGGAGAAACATAATAAGAAAAGACTAAAAGTGCTAAATGCCATGTATTTATTCGGTTTCAATTTATTCTCCAATATTTAATTTAAAAAATAGGTACAACACACCAGTCGCCGTTTTATAAGAAGCGACTGAAGAGGTTTCGTGATATGAAATCGTTGACAATTAAATTAAGTAATTACCACTGATAGCGAACACTTATTACTTTATATAATAACTATACTCTAGATAATATTTTCCCTTCTCCTTCTCCTTCCCCCTAAGATTTTAACAATCATTATTTAGAAAAGAATATTTATACTGAGGGTCGAAATAGATCTCTTTTATTTTCCTCTTTTCCATATAGACCACTATATCGAGGGTTGAATAGAGTAAGCGCATAATATCTTGATACTCTAACATCTTACCAATTTCCGTGGCTTTTATGAGTAAACCAATCCGTTGAAAAGTATCCCGTGCCGAATTGGCATGCGTCGAGGTGAGCCCTCCCGGGTGCCCAGTATTCAACATTTGAATATAATCCCAAGCGGCTTGATCGCGAAGCTCAGTCATAAAAATACGATCGGGAGTCAAACGCATACAGGCTTTTAAACAGTCAGTCGGCGTAATTAATTGAGTATGACTCTCAGTCGAATAGCGCATATAAACCACTTCTTGAAGATGTTCGGCGCTCACTTCGTGAACATCCTCAATCAAAATAACTCGTTCTGTAGGGTCGACGCACTCAAGTAAGGCCCGCGTCAGTACCGTTTTACCACTTCCCGTTTCCCCCGCCACAACGATCGTTTTCTTATGCTTAACGGCATTCTCTAAAAAATCCTGGTAGGCCTGTTGGGAGAATAAATCTAACAACTGGTGGTCGCTGGCTTGTAAACCAAATTCATGATTACCTATTGCTCGGCACTGATTAAAAATCCCCTCTTGGTCAAGTGTCGAAAGGGGTTTATTGAGTGAAATATTTTTTCGGAAAGCGACCGCCGTGGTGCCTTGATGCACTGCAGGCGGTAAGCAAATAATCCCGCGCGATCCATCAGGCAGGAGTAAATTATTAATGGCTTGACGCTGTATCCCGTTATAACTGAGCAACGCTTGCGTTAAACGTTGAATAAAGGTCTCCGATATTGCGGCGTCTTGATAAAAGTATCGTCCATCAAACTTATCGCAAACGACCTCACCAAAGCGATTAATACGAATTTCAAAAACCGTCGGATCAGAAAAATAGCGTTGTAACGGACCTAACTGACGCTCTAGTGCATTCGTTGATGTAGACATTCTATTTATCGCTCCGCTAAGGCATACACACGGCTGAAATCGAGATCTCGTGCCACATAAACGCCTACCGCCGAGCCTTGATGGGCATATAGGATAGGTGGAATATCGATTGTCGCCGGTAATACTGCCGACACAATTTCATTACTGCCACCGGAGGATGTGCCGTAATTTGCCACATTACCGCGTTGAGTCGTATTGACTAACGCTGTCATTGCATCATCCAACATCGATATTAAAATAGCGCTTTTAAAGCGCTGCCAAAAGAGAGTGTCTACTTGCCCAGGCACGCCAGCTCCCCCGACTTGATTCGTCGCGGGACTGTTTAAATCAATCGTCACCCCATCATTACTGACGATCCTTTCCCACACGACAAACACACGCTTCTGACCATCCTTTAAGGCCGCATTAACTTGTCCATCAATGATCGCGCCTTTATCGATGAGCTTCACTAAACCATCCGCCGAGTAAACGTCGCGCGAGACTCGGCAGGCAAGCATGCCATTAACGGTAGTATTAAGCTCATTGGTTAAGCCGCAGGGAATAAAGGTCCCCCGTAGGGTCTTTAAACTCCGATTTTTAATAACACCGGCAGTGGCGGCCCCCATTTTCATCGGTGTTAATAGTCGATCTAGCTGGTTACCCAGCGGGGTGGTAGTCGGTACAGAGGTATCCGGAATACCACTGTTACGTTCTGAATCCTGATTTTGGTCTGATAAGGGACTCGACAAACGACGCTGTACTGCAGCCTCAAGCTCACCATCATTTGAAGGAGGTGGGGCGACAACCACTTCTGGTGCAGGCGCGGGCGGGGAAGGTTCAGCGATTGGCTGCTGATGAAACACCATATTGGGTAAACTTGATACCTGTTGGCGACTGTTCTCTTTTTGACTATCCATCGCCAGCTGCGCCGAATGGTGTTTCAGGAAGAGCGTTACCAAGAATATCATTGGTAAGATTAGCAATAGCAACATAAAGGCTTTTGTGCCAGGCACCGCGGATTTTTTTTTCCCTTCAAACCCACCGCGTTGACTTTCAAAGGTACGGTTTTCTTCATCGGGTAACTGACTCACTCCTCATCTCCTTTTAAGGTGACACGTTTTACTGCCGGAGAGGCGGTCCCAGAAGCATTCGTTCCGGCTGCTGGTGAATAGAAAATATTCCGGACTCCGACCACTTTCTCTCCCAATCGAATTCGCCACTCTGGCGCGATCCCCTCTGCTTCAATAATATTATGCTGTTCGCCGACGACCCGGGTATTAACCAGCTGCTCTTCACCGGTGGCTGATCGCATATAAATTTGAGGCAGTTCACTCATTGGTGGGAAGATAAAACGCGTGAACTGGTGATTATCGACCACGCTTACTGGCTGAATTGGGCGCATTTGCGGTTCATCACTCATAATGTAGTGGTAATTTTTTAGTCCTGTGAAACGGGTCTGCTGAAGTTTTTTCTCTAAAGCCTGTTGCTGAAGTTGCTGTGGATAAAGATAGGTCAGTTGTAACGTCGCTTGATTACGCGCCCAAGGGCTAGATTTTGCTGCCTTTGCTCGTGTATCAGTATCAATATAATGCAGCACAATATTGTAGTTATGTTTATCCGTGACAATCGTTAAATTGGTGTCCCCTAAGGCCAGCAACGGTTTAATAAAGAAGTGATTATTGACATGGGTAAAAGCCCAACTTTGGGAGTCACCAAAGACATGAGTAACATAGGTTTCATCGGCTCCCACCACAATATGTGTCGCAACCCCTGCTATCGCATTGATTTTCACTACATCTTGAGGGTTATACAGAACGCTTTTGATCCGATAATCATAAATGGAATGCTGACCATTATCTAAGGCCTTTACCGGAGCCGCCGCGGTAAGCATCGCAATAATTAACCAAGAGAGACAACGCATTTACTCTATCTCCGTACTAAGACGATAACTGGTAATACGAAAACCGAGCGGATTGATAAAGCGTTGCTGAGCATTCATGGTTAATGCTTGATACTCGTAGCCCAAAATCACTATCCATGCTTGTCGCTGTACATTATCTGGAGTAGACGTTGAACGAGTCACCGTTTCAAATCGTACCGTGGCCACCCCATGAGGGCGATCTAACATAACTGAGCGGATCTTCACGTCGATCGTTTGCTTTGAACCGAGGACTTTATCGATACTCTGCGGCCCTGAAAATTTCTTTAAATAATCATCAACTACTTGCGGCGCGGACATTAATCCAACAGCATCGTAGTCTGCCTGTATAGAGTAATAGTCATAACTTTCGCGGTGCCTAACGTATTGTGTCAGCCAATATTTATCGATCGCTTCACCATAACTGCTTTGATCCCGCGTCATTTTTAATTGTGATACTTCGCCCGTTTGTTTATTAATCGTCAATAGATAAGGGGGTAAGGGCTGACTGTAGCGGTAAATAGTCAATCCGGTGATCACTATTGCTACAAAAAGTAGCAGCAAACACGCACTAGTAATACGCCAAGCTAAGGTTCTGGATGCCAGCACCTCCTGCATGATATCAACTTCGTAGTGTCGGCGATTTTTTTGATATTCGCCGATTTCCTGTGCGTTCAGCGGTTGTTTAATTTTCTTCACGTAATACCGCCTGATTAATAAGGGTACGCTGAGCACCGAGATCAATGGTATGGCTCCAATCCGGCTCTGGAGGGGGCTTAATTGGCTCAACGCAACTCGTTAGGCAACTTGTTACGGCCAATAGCCAAAAAAGGGAAAAAGTACGCATAGCTATCTCTACAATGTAAATAGTATCGGTGTCGAAAAAAAATATCGGGGAGTGCTCATACTTCAACGCCCCCTGCTTCCGCGGGCACGTCCACTTAACCCACTTGCCGAAGGGGACGCTAGCGGAGAGCTAGCGTGGTTGCCCACCCCGCCTTCCATGATCGATGACGTCGTCATCGAATGGCCAGAATTTTGGGCTCCGGTTAATGCAAGCATCAGTTGGGAAACACCCGGTATTCGCTGCAGACCACTGCTTAAGCTCTGTGCTAATTGGTAAACTTGATAAAAGACGAAAATATTGATGAAGGTAAGGATGAGCGCTGAAAGAGCAATGATTAGCACATCTCCGCCAGGGACCAGATTAAGGGTCAGGTGGTGAAACAGTGACATGAATAACCCCATCACCATGAGCAGTAACAATGTCAGTAATTCGAAGCGTACCAGTGTAGCTAACCAACTGAAAAATAGCGCTCGGGTAGGTTCCCAAATCAAACAGATTAACGCTAACGGGCCAAAACAGAGGGTAAGACCAAGCATCAACTTGGCCGTAATCAATAAACCTGCACTAATCCCCACGTAAAGGCTACAACTCACAATCATAATGGCTCCAGCCACTTGATTCTGCGCGGCGACATTCGATTTTGTATTATTGATCTGACCAAAAGCCTGACTAATGAAATCTAAGCAATGACGAGTGTCTTGTTCTAATAACGTCATTAAATTGGATGCCGACGTATGGTCAAAAACAAACACGGCATTCACCAGCGAGTCAGGAAGCGCTAACGCGAGATGGATGAGCGACTGCTGATACCAGCCGGCCGAGGTAGCAAAACTCAGAATAATGACTATACGCAAATACTCTTTAATCAAAAAACTCAGTGGCTCGCCTACCCCTGGGTTATAGAGGGTAAAAAGTCCTAACATCATAAACCGAATGGTAAGTAATAGGCTGAGCACCGGCCCGATATACACCAACACGCCAGAGACGCTAGCATTGACCAGTAGCGCTTGCTTACTTTGAATTAACTCATAGAGCGTCGAAATTATGGTGAAATCCACGGCCCCTCCCGATCACGATGCTATCCATTACCGATTTTTCCAAAAAGCAGGCAGCCAAGACTGTGGAGCGTCACCATACTGAGCGATAGCCCGTTCAATTCTCTCGGCGTTGTCGGGTGTCCCGGAGAGAATACTGAGGATATTCTCCATTCTCTCTCGATTTTCCGGTGAACTAGCGTCTGCTTTTGGACGTAGATCCAACGTGGCGAGTGCCGACTGTAATCCTTGCTTCACTAAAAATTGTCGTGAATTCTCAGGTATGCTGCGAAGCGCACTAAATTCCGCTTCGGTCAATTTCAACCCATGTAAATAGTCGTGCTCGTCAGCATCGGGATTCTCTAAACATAGTTTGGTCACAGTCTGTTGAACGATCGTCTTGCCAATATTGCTATCGAGGGCATCGGTCGGCTCTTGAGTGGCAAAAATATAGACAGCGTCTTTTTTACGGTCGGTTTTGATGCCGCGCCTAACCTCTTCTTCCAGAACCGGATCATCTAAGTAAGCATGGAATTCATCAAAACATTGAATCACCCTTCGTGAACCATCGATCGACTGGCGAATGCGGTATAAGAGGTACATCAACAAGGGTGTTCTCGCTAAACTCACCGCATTATTCTCGCCTTCACTAATGAACTCTTTAAGATCGAAGCCATACACATCATTAGTATGTAAATCTAATTGATCATTAGGATTGTCGAACAACCAGCCATATTCCCCCTGACGAGTCCACTCTTTAACGAGAGAACAAAGTGAAATGCTTTGTTCCTGAATATCCTCAACAAAGGTTAATAGCGCGCTAATATTGCGCTCTGCATGGGGTATCAACGAATCTTCATCCATCACAGCATCAACCGCAGTATAAATAGCAGTGGCCATAGCCGACGACAGAGCAGACCCTTTCAATGTTTCCACACAGACGCGCAGGAGATTTTTAACAAAGCTAATATTGCGCGGAGTCGGTGCTAACTGTAACGGGCAGAAACCAGAAGGCACGCCTGTTTGTAGCGTAGTATAAAGCCCGCCGACACTGCGAATAAATGGCTCCATACCACGGTCCCGGTCATAGCAAAATAGCCGAGGTGAAAATTTCATCGATTGCACTAATAAGAAGTTCAATACCGTCGTTTTACCTGCGCCAGAGCGCCCTAAAATCAGGGTATGCCCGAGCGGACGTTTACCGCGTGAATCTTCCTCTATAGGTGTCGCATGAAAATTAAAATAGAGCGGCGTACCCGAGACAGTTCTAAACAAGGTAACCGCAGGACCCCACGGATTGTTCTCTGCTTTACCTCGCATGAAATTGTGAAATGGACTTAAATGGAGAAAATTCCAAGAATTAATAGGAACGGGGCGTGGACGGAAGTGTTGATTGCCTGGAAGTTTCGCAAAGTAAGCCGCTTCCGACGCTAAACTAACATTTCCCGCCATAAGCCCACATTGTGTCATTAACACTTTCGCTTTACGAGCATTGTGTTGAACTTGCTGCTCATCAGCGTCGAAAACGTGTAGCGTCGCATGATGATTCCCCATGACAAATTCTTTAGATAACAGCATATCCAGTGCATTGCCCAATTGTGAAAGCTGGCTCAGGCTGCGATCTTTCGTCTCAAGCATCGATTTTTCTTGATGCTCCAGTAATGTTTTCGCTGTTAATTCCGACATAATCGTGAAGCTTTGTGTCAGAATATAACTAAAATCTGCCTCTTTTAATAAATTCAGCTGGCCAGGTTCTGTCGCCTTATCATAATCGCGGATCTCGATAGCAGTAGTATAAAAGTTATGATCGACTGCCCGCAGTTGGATAATATCCCCCCAAAGTGAACTAATCACTCGGTTATCCATGATAAAGCTCCCGATTTTTCCTGAGCAAACAGGTACGATCGACCACTCTAAATTTACGAGAAAATAGAGGAGCTCTAAGGCGCTGGAGTAAGCATGAAGGTGCGGTAGCGGCTCATTATCTGGTAGCTTTTCCGTCGATGCCGTAGGGAAATATTTTTCACCGCGCTTTGTTCGGTAGTAGATCCCTAAAGGTTCAACACCGTAGGCCTGCATTCCTTCAACGATTTGCCCACAAATCTCCTGCATTCCCGCCAGCGCAGCAGCTTGTAAATCCTGCAATTCAGCCGGGCTACTCTTCTCAAAACGTGAGAGAAATTTTTGAGTTTTATCTCCTGGCTGCCGATAAATTACGCTTAAATAAAGGTCATTCACATAGCGGTCTGAAGCGGTATGCAGGTCCTGATTATACTGGTCAAGATAGTCAGCAAAAAAATGGTCAAAACGCTGCTGAGGATACTCTTCTACGGGATGGTGATATTCATGGGTCCACAACTCGATATTATCGTTAGCAAAGGATTTTACGAGGTTGTTCAGATCACGATGCCAAAAGATTAATTCCCGATCCGAAGCACACTCGTGAGTACGCCCTTCAATTTTAAAGCAGGCTAATAAATCACCATTACTTAACGAAATGATATGATCAGTGAGATGCCATGAATAAGGCAGATACCGCTGTTCGGCGGCACGCTCCTTTTTGAAAAGAGCGCCATCAAATATTCGGCTAACAGACACTTAATGCCTTTCCTTACGGGTGTAATCGACTGGGGAGTAGGTTGACCCGCCCCAATACTTTGAGCTGGGCTCCAACGCGTTAATCCCTTTTGTTTTGAGCCATAAAGATAGGATGTGAAGCATACGGTCATCGTAACGTGTCAATGCTGCAGCGAGCGTCCAGAGAACAATTAGAAGAAATATTGCCCACAAGTGGATAACCATAAAGAGTGCGGCGCACAACATAAAAATCATCAGTGCGGCGTTACGGGGAACGCCCATCACGCGAGGCACGCGTGTTGCGCCTTTAAATAATGGCTTAAGGCCTTCGAGCGACATAATTAACTCCGGTTGAGATCAGCAGAATTACCCTGATACGCCCATTAATGAGACTAAATAACTGGCCGAGCCAATAAAGATCAATCCGATGGCGACGCGCGATGCCCACGCGATAGAGATAAGATGCAACATCCAAGCGAAAGCACAGACCATAATGCAAATGGCACAGGCTACTGGGATCCAGGTATTCAACCAACTCTGGATGGAGGTCATTGCAGCCTCGCCCGTATCAATCCCAGCGGCGAATGTCATCGTGGGTAATACCGTCCATAGGCAGAGCAATAAATAAGTAGATAATTTTTTAACATATTGAATGGTTGGCATTTTACTCTCCATATTACAATTTCATTGAGATCAAAGAGAAAGACTCATTTCTCATTAAGGTACGCGAGCAGTGAAAGCATCTTCATTTCCCGCTTGGCTAAATGCATCTAACTCGCCTTGGGCTGACACGGTAAGAGGCACGGATTTTGACACAACGCTCTGTGCGCTCTGGCGAATTACGCCAAGTAGTTCAGGAACTTGTTCCGGTTGCCGTGTTGCTAACTTCTGTAATTTCGCCACATAGCCATTGACTAACCCCCCCTTAAAATTACCGGTGTTATAACAAGATAGGGCATGAGTCAGCGCAACTTGCCCCGTAGGATAGATTCGTAATGCTCGGTTGTAGCACTGTTTCAGCACCTCCGCGCTTGCCGTGAGGTTAGTACAAGGATCGTAAACATCAGCCACAGACAACCCAAGGCGCTGCATTGTCGTTGAATTAATCTGCCCCAATCCCATATCGATGTTCTCACCCTGCTTAATCAATTTATTTGCCATTGCCATGGCTGAAAGCGCATCTTTAAAGAGTAAAGATTGCGATTGCACCTTACGATTAATGTTTAAGCTAAAAGGCTGAAATCCAGATTCGATATTGATTAAGTAGCGCATCGTCACCGGTGAAATTTCAGGTGCGCAGCGACTCACCAATTCATCCAGGGTCGTGGCGGTTAAGGGGGATTGAGCAGACACCGAAGAAAACATAGTTAGCGCGAGCACTATTAATCCGCAGGTGCGCCATGCGTTGTGGCGTAAGCGTCTCGAAGAGAGACTGATTGAACTCATGGATAGCTCAACTTATTCTGTTGTCTTGTTAGCATTAGTTCAGGTTATTAAGTCCGCTTCATCATCATATATAAAGATTAATGGCCTGTACGGCCTCACTCATCATCCGCATTATTGCTGTCGCGAATGATGAGCTTGTACTATTAAAGTAGGTAATTTAATTGCTGATTGCTGGCACCCGCCCGTGCAGGAACCAAGCTACTGATCTGATTTGCTGTGAATTTTTTATAGGTATAATTAACATTGAACACCTTATTATTTGGAACATTCACAGCAATAGGCTGACCATCTTGCAAATAAATACTGCCTGAATCGTAGAATCCTCGAGCGCTGTTATCCCAAGTGATTGGATTAGAATAAGGAACAGAGCTAGTGTAATAGTTATTTTCGCTGATAAAACTGGCTCTAGCATGCATGGTTATACCATCTTTATAATCACGAATAACGTTGTTATAAATATGGAAAAGTCCGTAGCGGAATAGTCCTGGCGCTCGTACTAAGAGATTTTTATAGTAGTTGAAACAGATAGTCATCTTAGGATAACCCTCATATTTCACATCAGCAGCCCCATCCTGTGGGTAGCCAATAATCACGCCATACTTGTGGTTTTGGAAGAGGCAGTAACTTAACGTCACATAATCGGCGTAGGCCCCCACATAGAGTAACTTATCTAAACTATTATCGTTGGCAGACCACGCATGACCGACGAAAGAGCAGTGATCGATCCAGTAACCTTTACCTTCAGTGAGGTAGAGCTGAATGTCATCATTTGCATTGATGTTCTGGTCATGGGCAAACTTTATATTTTGAAAAATAATGTTTGCAGACCCGGCTTGAGTACGCAGATGAATATTGCTTAACGTATGATAAGAATAAGAGCCGACAATTGTCTTATTACTGCCCAACATCACCTTGGTTAATTGACTCACTTTGATATTATTTGCCAACACGATAACGCGTTTAGTATTACCCGCCACTGCATTGACAAATTCATTTAATGACCGTACAAAAACCGTTTCACCGCCCCAACCACCAGTAACATTGGCCTCTTTCGCATAACCAACCATGCCCCCCGTTTGAGAGGTAGGATAGGCTACGGCTGTCGCAGCAAAAAGCGTTGAACTTTTTAGACTAATCGCTGAGGTAGAAGCAGCTAATGCTGAATAGCCAAGAAAACGTCGACGACTTAACATAATAAAACCTCTTTTTAAGAGTTACGAAAATTAATAAGCAGTAATGCTGGCGGTGAGATTAATCGTACCTTGACCCTTAACTACTTCATAACCCGCTTCAATCACATCGATATACATTGAATCGTTATACCGTCCTGCCGAAGCTCGATTCGCTTGCAACCAGTTAAAAAAAGGTTTGATATCGATATTTAAACTTCCCTTCGCCGGTAATGTGCGGTTATCACCGATACCGTTATGTGGGACAAAAGAGTAAGTAAAATATCCGCCTGCCGAATCGCCTTCCCAAAGGTCGAAATATTTGCCATCTATATTAATATTACTCGAGGTAATCACTCCGATTGGGTAAGAGTTATTATCTCCCCAGATCATAACTTCAAGTTGCGGTGTTGATTTCTGATTATCTTTGCGTAGAAAAATATCGTAGGCGAAATCCCCCTGCATTCCGCTACCGGATTGCAAATATCTGAAATACGTCGGTATCGCTTTAATTGTCGATATTTTTTTCGGGAAGAGGTAATCGTTAGAGGCTGGGTTGAACCCATAATGGTATCCGCGACATATCGCAGGGTAGCCCCACAACTGTTGATAGGTGGTGTTCGTGTACGCCGTCATGGAGGCACTATTCCCTGTTCCAAATGAAGCGGTTAGTGCATTCTGTTTATCATTAAAGTTATTATTCCATGCATAATGATTACCGAAGACCTTATAGTCGCCAGCCTGTGTAATCACAGGAACACACCCTAATACTATTAAGCATAGTGATTGATAAATATATTTTTCGAACATTATAAATTCCTGAAAGTCGGATAGATAATAAGTCGCTCTACATAACATCGCAGACAGCTCTCGGGGCCAATATTGAGCAGCTTATCTGCCTAAATATTTTTAGATAATCTCAGCATTCGTGACAAACGACTTACATGTCAATAAGCTCCAGTGGAGTGCCTCATTCTTTAATTTTGAGTTTGTAACACTTCTTTTGACTAGGTTGATAACCTAACACTCTGTAAGTTTTTTTTAAGTATTATTATCTATTTTAGTCAACTAATGTAAATAATTGTGATTAATGTAACATTAATGGTACCGATTTCAATAAAAATTCTTATTTTAGTTATGCCACTCTGCCCTGATTGCTTTTTATACAGAAATATTTTCAGGCGTCATCCACAGGGTTTAAGCCATAATGTGGGCATGTAGTATCGTTCGGTGAGAAAAAATGGTCTTCTAACAAAAACCTTTCGGATGATACTTATTAATATTATTTATTTTAGAATCAGGATGGTTCATGTCGATTCCCTACTGATCTGCGAAAGTTTCACATCGATTATTCCGTTATTATTATAACGGCATCCTGTTTCTCACTGCCTCCGATTTTCCCCATCGTGTTAGGGTCGTGTTTCTGCCTAAAATAGACCGTTTAGCCCACAATGAGGCCCATAGCGTCTATATCGGCGATATAAATCGTGCTTACCATCAGAAGCGTGCGTTGACGAAGATTAGTTTGGCCTCGTTAGAACGAGGTTACCGGCCTGCTAGATCAACCAGGTAGTCGCAACATTAGTGTTTTTTGTTGGTGTGGTTTTTTACTTTGGCACGGCGCAGATCATTAATGAGATAAGATGCTCACTCTCACCCATGCACCGATAACCTTATGGCCAACTCGTGATCCTTGCCCGAACGCGATGATTATCGACGCTGTGTGGAGATTTTCTCATCATAATCGGCACTGAGACGATGTAGTGAAAGTTGAGGGCGTTGAGTTTCCATCTTGAATAACTGATTCACTACCCGACAAATCGTCTCGTTATCCTGGGGTTGATGTTGTTGCTTCTCGCTCCACTCTCGCATTGGCCGCTGATACTGCTGTGTAAGGCGGGTACTTTGCTGACTCAGCGCTGTAAGTAAGGGGGCAGCCATCGCACCGCCACTAAAAACCGTCTTTCTAAAGACCGGTTGTTGGTTGGAGTAGGTCATTGGGCCGAGAGTGACCGGTATTGCTGAATAATGATTTGCAAAACCTTGCCAAAAAATTGCGCCGTTATAACTTTGTGAATACCACGCTGTGCAGTCGACAGGGGCCGTCATAGCAATACTAACCGGCTCCTCCGGTTTAAAAACGGTCTCCATCCACTTAGCCATTCCTTCCAGATACCACCGCTGTTTAAATAATGCATAACCGTATTGATAAAGGTGGAATAGCTCGTGCGCTGGCGTCGGATTATTAGTGGGATCGAGACGATTAGAGAGCATGATTTTTAAGCCACAAGGCGTCGACTGACCATCGGCAAAGGTTTCATGGGCGACTTTATCGAAGGCTCGACCATTCCCTTTCAGGTCCAAAATAAACACACTAATTTGTTTGGCGCGCTGAAAAATAGGTTGGCTTAAGGGCGTACGTAACTGTAAATCTTTAACGTAAAATTGTTGAGCAGCTTGTAATTGCCGCGCAATATCCACGATCCTTAAGGGCGGAGTATGAGAGTTTTGACGTGTAGTATCCGACAACGCGTCATCGCCCACTGTCGTATAATACAGCGTAAATATACCTTGTTGATATTTATCGGGTAAAGTATGTGAAGCAAGCTGTGTCCCTGTTACGCAAGGCGAAGGCGCAAGAAAATCGCGGCTTTCTTGCGCCCAGGATACCGTAGAAACGACTAACGGTAGTGCGGCGATTAACCTACGCATTCAGTATCCTCCACATTCTCTCCGGTGATAAGAGTATCGATTTTCGATATCAGCGTACTCAACTTCGTTAATCGTAGGCCCTGTTTTTCACAAAAAAGCACCGTTGTTAATTGCGGCAACAACCATTGACCCTGACGATAAAGCTGTTGTTT
>Ga0157363_1000752_pt1 | contig 25426 bp, 21 predicted proteins | sample AttsexASBM1_FD_111477 | JGI IMG/M metagenome (GOLD analysis project Ga0157363, IMG submission 111477) | Fungus gardens microbial communities from leaf cutter ant in Ribeirão Preto, State of São Paulo, Brazil - Atta sexdens ASBM1 | ecosystem: Host-associated > Fungi > Mycelium > Unclassified ... | reverse complement strand
GCCTGCCGACGCTTGACGAAGGCCAGACGATCAACGTCAAGGTTGTTCAGGGCCAGAAGGGTCCGGAAGCTGCTGAAATCAGCGCTGACTGAATGACCCGGACTTCGGTCTGAGTAAAAAAAACCGCTGCCAGCTTCTGCTGCAGCGGTTTTTTTTGTGCCCAAAATTGCGGGCGCTGTCTCAGGCCATAAAAAAGGCCGGATCTGATCCGGCCTTTGCGGGGTTCTTACCCGTAATCCTTACCACTACTGCGGACCAGCCTGGCCTTGTCCCGCTTCCAGTCCCGCTCGGCAATGGCGTGCCGCTTGTCTTCCTTGCGACGTCCCTGACCCAGACCAAGAGTCACTTTCGCCATTCCACGATCGTTAAAGTGAATATCCAACGGCACAAGACTGGCACCCGCACGACTGACCGAATCCAGAAAATGCACGATCTGTTTGCGATGCATCAGGAGTTTGCGTGGTGCTCGCGGTTCGAAACGCGAGAGCACACCGCCCTGATATTCCGGAATATAAGAATTAAAGAGCCAGATTGCGCCGTCACGCTCAGCCGCATAAGCCTCCGTGATGGTCGCGCGTCCAAGACGAAGGCTTTTAACCTCCGGCCCCTTTAGAACAATCCCGGCTTCGGTCGTCTCCAGAATCGTGTAGTCAAACCGACCTTTGCGATTCTGGGCGGCAATGCCGTGAGAAATCATGCCGCTCTTGGTTTTCTTTCCCGCCATACCTGCACTCAGTCCAGAAGCTCAAGAGCACGCAGGGCTTCATCAACAGCCAGACGAGTCGCTTCCTGAGGCTCGACCAGCGGCAAACGCAGGGTTGCACCGCACAGACCAAGCCGCGACATCGCATACTTGACCGGCCCCGGATTGCTTTCCATGAACATCGCGTCATGGAGCGGTGTCAGATGATCCTGGATGGCGATCGCATCTTCGCTCCGCCCTTCCTGCCAGGCCAGATGCATGTCCGCGCACAGATGCGGCACAACATTCGACGTCACGCCGATACATCCGTCGCCCCCCGCAGCGAGGAACGACAGAACGGTATTGTCGTCACCAGAAAGCTGGTTGAAGGGCTTGTCCACCGCCCGGCGCACCGAGATCGGTCGTGCCATGTTGGCCGTAGCGTCCTTTGTTCCAACGATATTGGGATGTTCTCCCAGACGCGCCATGGTCGCCACCGAAATGTCGACAACAGACCGACCCGGAATACAGTACAGGAAAATCGGCAGGGGCGTCGCATCCGCAATCGTCATGAAGTGGCGATACAGCCCTTCCTGCGACGGCTTGTTATAGTATGGCACCACGACCAGCAGACTGTCCGCTCCGACGGAATGAGCGTGTTTCGCCATCAGGACGGCTTCAGACGTGCTGTTGGAGCCAGCACCTGCCATGACGCGGACCCGACCATTCGCCGTCTCGACACAGTGCGCGACAACACGGCTATGTTCTTCGTGCGACAGTGTAGGGCTTTCGCCGGTCGTGCCAGCGGGAATCAGTGCCGTTGTACCAGCGTCGATCTGGCGTTCGATCAGCTTGGCCGAGACGTCGAAATCAATCCGCCCGTCCGTATGCATCGGGGTCACCAGAGCCGTCAGCGACCCCTGATACATGCTCGTGTCAGCCATTGTTCCGTCTTCTGTCATGGGTTCCTATCCTGCCGTCACGCGGCGTGCCGTGAGAGGCTGCTTGGGTAAACACCCAGAGTTCTGAGATCATCGCTGACCTGCTCCAGTTCTGCGAGCGCACTGGCCAGTGCCGCCTGTTCGGGATGTCCCTCGACATCCATCAGGAACTGCGTCGCCGTGAACGAGCCGTCCAGCATGTAACTTTCGATCCGCGTCATGTTGATACCATGCCGGGAGAATCCACCCAATGCCGTATAGAGCGCACCCGGACAGTTTCCGACCCGCATCAACAATGTTGTCAGCACATCTGTGCGTTCGGGCGAGGGAATGCAAGGCTTGCGGGAGACACGATAAAAGCGCGTCGTGTTGTGAGAGGCATCTTCCACATTGCTCCGCAGCACCGTCAGTCCGTTCAGGTCTGCTGCGAGAGAAGAGGCAATGGCCGCCTCTTCTTTTCGTCCCCACTGCGCGACCATCTCAGCCGCGCCCGCCGTGTCGAACTGCACCACTGGCTCCACGCCAAGCTCGCTGACCAGCTTGCGAACCTGCCCCAGAGCGACTGGATGCGTGTGAATGCGCCGGATATCTTCGATCGTCGCTCCCGGCACACCCAAAAGGCAATGCTCCACGCGCTGGAAATATTCCCCGACGATGTGAAGCCCGGCGTCAGGCAGCAGGGAATGAATATCCGGCACGCGCCCGGCGAGCGTGTTTTCACAGGCCAATAGCGCCTCATCAGCACGGCCATCATGCACGGCGTCGATCGCATCGGCGAAGGTCGGGCAGGGCAGCGTTGTCCAGCCCGGACGCGCCTGACGGCAGGCCAGATCGGAATAGGCGCCCGGACGGCCCTGAAATGCAATGACCGGCATCAGACCAACCCTCTCACATGCTCAAGATCAGCAGGCGTATCCACCCCTTGGGGGGCATGGTCAATCCTTGCACAGCCAATCATCATACCAGCCTGTAGCGCACGAAGCTGTTCAAGACTTTCCCGACGCTCCAGAGCAGACGGCGCAAGAGCCACAAAACGCTCCAGTGCGGTCCGGCGCCAGGCATAGACGCCCACATGATGCCAATGCGGCCCTTCACCCCACGGAATGGGCAGACGCGAAAAATACAACGCCCGCGTCATATCCGCCCCGTCAAAATCACATGCAATCTTGACGACCTGCGCGGCATCTCGCTCAGCATCGCTCGTCACAGGAGCGGCCAGTGTTCCGATATCGATCACCGGATCTTCAAGCGGTTTCAGAACGGCGGTCAGGCTGGAAGGCGCAATCAGGGGCAGATCGCCCTGAAGATTGATGACCACATCATGATCGCCATCGGGATCCACGTCCACCAAAGCTGCATGAACACGATCTGAGCCGCTTGCCAGATCCGAGTCGGTCAGCACGCCCCTTACGCCGGATATCCCTTTGACGGCCTCCAGAATTTCTTCGTCTCCCGCCGCCACGACTACAGGGCCGATCTGTGCAGCCAGAGCCTGACGGGCGACCCGGACGATCATGGGAACGCCACCAATATCAGCGAGGGGCTTGCGCGGCAGACGGGTCGAAGCAAGTCTGGAGGGAATGACGATGATCGGATGCATGGCTCCTCTGATGCCGCCCGCCACCACGGGCGTCAATCGCATGCAGCGCTTACAGGACGGGAATAGACACAAATCATGACTGAAAACGTGCTGCAAAGTGCCATTGATGCCGCAACAGCCTGCGCGGATATCGCCCGCAAGACCGTCCTGCCCTATTTCCGGACGTCCCTGCGCGCCGATGCGAAATCCGATGACAGCCCTGTCACCATCGCGGATCGTCAGGCGGAACAGGCCATGCGCGACGTTCTCGCAGAGCGCCTGCCGGAACATGCCATTCTCGGGGAAGAAAGCGGCATGAGCGGCACGAATGGCGACTGGTTGTGGGTTCTTGATCCCATTGATGGTACCCGCGCCTTCCTAACCGGTCGTCCTACTTTCGGCACGCTCATTTCCCTTTTCCATAAAGGTCGTCCTGTGCTCGGGCTGATCGACCAGCCCGTAACCGGGGAACGCTGGATTGGTGTGTCGGGACGGCCCACGCAGTTTCTGTCTGATCGCCTCCCCGGAACCCTCGGCACCCGTCCCTGCTCCAAAGCCGCCGAAGCAGAGTTGTCCTGCACCGCCCCGGAGATCATGACCGCCGCTCATGCGCCACGGTTTGCCAATCTGCAGAAACATACCCGCCGCACGTCTTGGGGCGGAGACTGCTACGCTTACGGCCTCCTTGCGCTTGGTCAGATCGACGTCATTGCGGAATGCACCATGAATCCATGGGACTGGGGTGCGCTCGTTCCGGTTGTGGAGGGTGCGGGAGGCCGCATCACGGACTGGCAGGGTCAGAGGCTGACGCTCGAAAGCGACGGCACTGTCCTGGCCTGCGGAGATGCAACCCTGCTTCCCGAACTCGTGCGCCATCTTTCCTGAAACCCGCTGATCGGCTAGGGAGGGGGCCCGGCGGACGTGGCGGCAGACATCAGCCGGGGCCGGTCTGGTCACGGCCAGATCTGGTGAACCAGTTTGAATTGAAACCGGAGCCTTCCGGTTCATGACCGGGATGGATTTATGGAAACGCAGTTCTCTCTCCCCAAGAACAAGATCCGCATTCTTCTTCTGGAAGGCATTCACGAAAGCGCCGCTTCCCATTTCGCCGCAGAGGGCTATGCAGAGGTCACGCGGGTCAAGGGCGCGCTTGAAGGCGATGCGCTGAAAGAGGCCCTTCAGGGCGTGCATATGGTCGGCATCCGCAGCCGGACCCAGCTCACACAGGATGTCCTTGAAGCCGCAGACCGCCTCATGGCCATCGGCTGCTTCTGCATCGGCACCAATCAGGTCGATCTGAATGCTGCCCGTATGCTCGGTATTCCCGTCTTCAACGCGCCTTTCAGCAACACCCGTTCCGTGGCCGAACTGGTCATGGGCGAGATCGTCATGCTGCTGCGCCGCATCCCGTCGCGCTCGGAAGCCTGCCACAAGGGCGGCTGGGACAAATCCGCCACCAATGCTTGGGAAGTCCGCGGCAAGACGCTCGGCATCGTCGGCTATGGCTCCATCGGCTCGCAGCTTTCCGTCCTGGCCGAAGCTTTCGGCATGCGCGTTCTGTATTTCGACGTGATGCCCCGTCTGCCGCACGGCAATGCCATCGCCGTTCCGACCCTGCATGACCTGCTGGCCGAGTCCGACATCGTCAGCCTCCACGTCCCGCAGACGCCGGAGACCGATCTGCTGATCGGAGAGACGGAAATCCGGGCCATGAAGCCCAATTCCATCCTGCTCAACAACGCGCGCGGCAACGTCGTGGACCTCGACGCCCTCGCTGCGGCCCTCAAGGACGGTCATCTCATGGGCGCGGGCGTGGACGTGTTCCCCGTCGAGCCCAAGAAGGCTGGCGAAGCGTTCAAATCCCCGCTTCAGGGTCTGGAGAATGTCATTCTCACGCCGCATATCGGCGGCTCCACCATGGAAGCGCAGGAGCGCATCGGCGTTGAAGTCGCGCGCAAGCTGGTCGATTATTCCGACGTGGGCTCCACGATCGGGTCGGTCAACTTCCCCAGTGTCCAGCTTCCCGAACGCCCGCGCGGCACGCGCTTCATGCATGTCCACGCCAATCGTCCCGGCATTATGCGACAGATCAACGATTTGTTCGCAGCCCAGAACTGCAACGTGACGGCGCAGTATCTCCAGACGGATGGTGAAGTGGGATATGTCGTCGTCGAAGCCGAGTCGGAAGGCCCGGACATGGACACGAAACTTCTCGACGGCCTCAAGGCGCTCGATGGCACACTCCGTGCTCGTCTGCTGTACCAGCGTTCCTGAAACCTTTTCCGTTAACCAACGGGAAATAATTTCGGGCTAGGATTTGTCTCATGACGAGTCCCAGCCCGCATTCACCTGCCCTCGCCCGCATCCAGAGCTTCGCCTTCTCGGGCATCGAAGCCGTCCCGGTTAAGGTCGAGGTTCAGGTATCCAGCGGCCTTCCGGCGTTTCTCGTCGTAGGACTGGCGGACAAATCTGTCGGGGAAGCCCGCGAACGTGTCCGTGCTGCATTAACAGCCATGGGACTGGCGCTCCCGCCCAAACGCATTCTCGTCAATCTCGTCCCGGCCGATCTTCTCAAGGAAGGCGCGCATTTCGATCTGCCCATCGCACTTGGGTTGCTTTGCGCTATGGGCGTTCTGTCTTTTGAGGCTGTCTCGGCCTATGCCGCCGTTGGCGAACTCTCATTGGATGGGCGGATCAACCCCGTTGCTGGTGTTCTTTCGGCTGCCATCGGCGCCGTTGCGGACAAACTCGGCCTGATCTGCCCGATCGCGCAGGCTCTTGAAGCACGCTGGGGCAATGGGAGCACGGACGTTCTCGGTGCGCCGCCGCTTGCCGCTCTCGACTCCCATTTTCAGGGGCAACAGATCCTGTCTCCGGCACCGCTGCCAAGTGAACAGGTTCTTGAATACGGACCGGATCTTTCAGATGTCAAAGGCATGGCGATCGGACGGCGCGCTCTGGAAATTGCCGCTGCAGGAGCACATTCCATGCTCATGAGCGGACCTCCCGGTGCCGGAAAGTCCATGCTCGCCAGCCGTCTGCCCGGTATTCTTCCCGATCTGACACGCGAAGAAGCGCTTGAAACAAGCCGCATTCACAGCGTTTCCGGTATTTTGCAGAATGGGAGACTGATCGTCCGGCCTCCCTATCGCGCACCGCATCACAGCGCGAGTCTTCCCGCCATCGTCGGCGGCGGCGCGAAAGCCCGGCCCGGCGAAGTCAGTCTGGCCAATAACGGCGTCCTGTTTCTCGACGAGCTTCCGGAGTTTTCACGCTCCTGTCTGGAGTCCCTACGTCAGCCCATCGAAACCGGTAGCATTTCCATCGCCCGAGCGGCCCATCACACAACCTATCCCGCGCGCTTCCAGTTCATCGCTGCGATGAACCCCTGTCGCTGCGGCTATCTGGGCGATCTGGAGCGAAGCTGCCGCAAAGCGCCACGTTGTGGCGAGGATTATACGGCCAAGATTTCTGGCCCAATGCTCGACCGTATGGATCTCTGCGTCCAGATCGAGCCACTCTCTCCGATCGACATCAGCCGTGCCCCGAAAGGCGAGAACAGCGCCACGGTTCGCGCCCGGGTTGAGGCCGCCCGCAAACGTCAGATCGACCGTCAGGGCGTTCCGAACTCACAGGCGTCCCCGGACGACCTCGACATGGACGATGACGCCCGCTCTCTTGCCGAACAGGCTGCCGAAAAGCTGCGCCTGTCCAACCGTGGCATCACGCGCCTGATCCGCGTGTCGCGCACCATTGCCGATCTGGAAGGAACGCAGAGCATCCAGCGCCATCACGTCGCTGAAGGCCTGACGTTTCGCCGCCGCTAAGGTTCAGAACTGAAGGCCATCCAGTCCGCGCGCCAGATCGGTCTTCAGGTCCTCAACGTCTTCAAGCCCGATATGGAGGCGGAAGGTTGCGGATGTCGGGCCGCCCTCACCCGTGACGCGCCGGATATGCCCGGTCGTCGGCAGGACAAGGCTTTCGTAGCCACCCCACGACGCCCCGATCCCGAACAGGCTGAGTCCGTCGATCATGCGTTCAGTCGCCTCAACGGAAATGCCAGGCTGAAGCTCCACCCCGAACAACCCGCAGGCACCCGTAAAGTCCCGTTTCCAGAACTCATGTCCCGGGCAATCTTCAAGCGCCGGATGCAGAACCCGCGCGACTTCTGGGCGCGTTTTGAGCCATTGCGCGATGTCCAGAGCCGAACGCGCCTGATGCGCCAGCCGCACGCCCATCGTCCGCAAGCCGCGCAGCGTCAGCCAGCAGTCATCTGGCCCCGCGCACTGTCCGAGCTGGATTGCTGCATCACGCAACGTTTTCCAGTGCGCTTCGTCGTTGACCGTGACCGATCCCATGATGACGTCCGAATGCCCGGCGGGATATTTCGTCAGGGCCTGAATCGACACGTCCACACCATGAACGAAGGGCTGAAACACGCCGATCCCCCAGGTGTTGTCCAGCATGAGCAACGCCCCTGCCTCATGCGCCACTTCGGCCAGCATCGGCACGTCCTGCACTTCGAACGTATGGCTGCCCGGGCTTTCGGCAAACAGAATCTTCGTCTCGGGGCGGATGAGCGCCTTGATTTCGGCGCGTGAGGCTATGGGCGGATAATAGGTTGTCACGACACCCAGCCGTTGCAGCATTGTCCCTGCAAAACGTCGCGTGGGACCGTAAACCGAATCGGGCAGAAGCAGGTGGTCGCCACAGCCGAGAAACGCCAGAAGCGGCATCGTACACGCCGCCAGGCCTGAGTTGACGACCTGCGTATGCGTTCCGCCTTCGATCAGGCTGAGCATTTCCTCAAGCTGGTGCTGGATCGGCGATCCCATCGCCCCATACACCGCCTTGTGCGCGTGGCTGCGTCCGTCCGTCCTGTTCATGGCCTCCAGCGTCGGAAACAGGACCGTCGAACCCCGACTGACCGGCGCGTTTACGAACTCTCCCGTTTCGGGAAGCTCATGCGAGCGTCCCTCCCGCACCAGCATGGATGCTATCCGGCCCCATCCCGCGCTCACACGCTGCTGCAGATCACTCATGCTCATGCCTCTCCCGTCACAACCGGCGCGTCGGGATCGCTCCCCCATTCCGCCCAGGACCCATCATATAAAGCCGCGTCGTCATAACCTGCGATTGCCAGTGCTGCCACGACCGTTGCAGCCGTCAGACCAGACCCACAGCTTGCAATGACAGCGCGTCCTTCCGCAGCCGCCAGAATATTTTTGAGTTCGGACGGCGGCAGAAAACGGCCATTCCCGTCCATAAGGCGCGTCCAGTCCATGCTCTGCGCGCCCGGCATGTGCCCACCCCTGACACCCGGGCGGGGCTCCGGCACCGTCGCAGCGAAGCGGCCCGAACTTCTTGCGTCCAACACCAGCGCATCGGGCCGTTTCAGCGCCTGACGCACATCGCCCGTGCCAGCCAGAAGCTCGTAACGAGGACGGGAGCGAAAAATTGCCGGCTCGATTGCGGGAGGTGCAACGCTTTCAACCGGACCGCCCGCCTTCAGCCATTCCTCAAGACCACCATCCAGAATCCGCGCATTCCGATGCCCAAAGAGCCGTGCAAGCCACCATCCACGACAGGCGCCCACGCTTCCGCGGCCGTCATAGAACACGACCGGCGCGTCCTCACTCACACCCAGTTCCCCCATCAAGCGGGCAAAGCGTGCTGCACCCGGTACCGTATGAGGGAGCGGACTCTCCGGATCAGCGAAGACGTCGATATCGAAGCGCCGCGCACCCGGAAGGTGCTGCGCGACAAATGCGGAATCGGGATCGCCCTTCTGCCCCGGCAAAAGCACGCTGGCATCAAGGGGAATGAACCGGCCGACCTCGGAGATCAGGGTCGCGGCATCAACAAGTGGCGAGATCGTCATGACCACACCATAGGTCGAGGGATGCGCCCGGCGCCAGAGCGTGCCAATGTGTCGTTCAATGAGCACGCAGCCCACACCGTCATGCCATCCATGTCGTTCGTCTCTTTTTAGACAGGAGCGCATCCTCGCATGACGACCGAACGGATTATCCTTGGCTTGGTACTGGCGGGAATCGCCTATGGATGCAGCATTATCCTGTGGCCGTTTCTCTCGGCCATTCTGTGGGCCGCAATTCTCGCCTTTACGACATGGCCGATCTATCGGCGTATGCGCCGCCATGTCCGCCCCGTTCTGGCAGCCCTTGCCATGATGGCCCTGAGCGCATTGTTCATTCTGGTCCCGATGACAGTACTGACAAGCGCGGGCATCAACGACATTCCCGGCACGATCTCGGAAATCGACACCCTGATCCTGCATGTCACCAGCGCGAACCCGCCCCCCGAATGGATCAACCGCATCCCCATGGCAGGCCCGCATCTCGTGAATGCGTGGCATCATTTCAGCCATGATGTCGGTGCTTTTGCGACGGAATTTCTGCGTCCCTATGCCGGACAGATCGCGCATCTCACCCTGACCGTCCTTCTGCGGCTCGCAAGCGGCCTCGCCGAACTCGTCATGGCACTGTTCGTCGCATTCTTTCTATGGCTGAACGGCGATACGCTGGGCAATACCATCGCGGCCCTGATTGACCGCATCGCTGGCCCGCAGACCACGCCACGGCTCATCAACATCATTGGCCGCACCGTGCGCGGAACGGTCTATGGCATCCTCGGTACGGCGCTGATCCAAGGGGTACTGACCGGAATCGGCCTAATGCTGGCAGGTGTGCCGTCCCCGGTTCTGCTGGCAGGCATTACCGCTTTCGTCGCGGTGTTCCCGATCGGCGCACCGCTGGTCTGGGTGCCAGCCGCCATCTGGCTGGGTATGACGCATCATGTCGGGCATGGGCTGTTTCTTGCGATTTATGGCGTTCTCATCATCTCCGGCGCCGATCACATCATCCGTCCCGCCTTCATCGCCCGCGGTGCCCAGCTTCCCTACCTGCTGACCGTCCTCGGCGTTCTGGGGGGCATCGTGACCTTTGGCGGCGTCGGTATCTTCTTGGGTCCCGTCCTGCTGGCGGTCGGCTATACCCTGACTAGCGAATTTGCCGCCGGTCCCCATCACCGCGGGCGTAACCCTCTCTATCTGTCGGAGCCTCCGAAATGACGGCATTTCCTCAATCCGGAGCCTCTTTCAAGATCCTGAGCTGGAACCTCTATCGCTGGGAAGGCGCCTCGCTTGAAGACGTTCTGACCGTCATCCGCGCGGAAAATCCGGACATCGTCGTGATGCAGGAAGCACAGGAGGCCGTGGACGAACTCCCCGAAATCCTCGGTGGCTATTACGACCGGATTCCGCTTCCCGGCCGTCCGCATGGTACGGCCTGTTGGAGCCGCCTGCCCTTCACCCGTCCGCCGTCATTCTGCCGCCTGCCGCGTGGCCTGCTGGTCAAACGTACGGCACAGCTTATTGATTTCGGCAGCTTTTCCCTTGCCAACGTCCATCTGTCTCACGGCCAGTTGCTCAACCGGCGGCAGCTTCGCAGCATCAGCACCAATATGCGCCACCGCGCCGTCATCATGGGCGATTTCAATCTGGTCGGCCCTGTCCTGCTTCCCGGATTTCTCGATGTCGGCCCACAGGAAAAGACGCATCGGATGTTGAACCATCTTCCGCTGCGGCTGGACCGATGCCTCGTGCGTGGGCTAGCGCGGATGGAGGCCCGTGCTTTGCCGCGCTTCGGCTCGGATCATCGACCCATCTGCGTTACGCTCAGGCTGGGCGCCTGACACCTCTCAAAGATAGGGCAACAGAAGCCTGACAGCGTTATTGCGCATCCGGATCAGGAAAGGCTTGCTGTCCAGATCATGATGGGTCAGCCGGTTGCGGCGATGGGTTTCCATGAATGTGGCCAGTTCTTTCGCCACGTCCCGGTCATAGATTTCCAGATTGATCTCGAAATTCAGTCGCAGGGAGCGCATGTCGATATTCGCGCTCCCGACAAAGCTCCATTCATCATCCACGACCATCAGTTTGGAATGATTGAACGGCGGGTCCGCCATCCAGATGCGGCAGCCCGCATCAAGAAACTGCCGCAGATTGGCGTCCCGCGCATGATCGATCAGGGCATGATTGCTGCTCTTGGGCACGACAATATCAATCACCACACCCCGAAGGGCCGCGAGAACAAGTTCCGTCGAAAAGCGGTCATCCGTCAGGAAATAGGGCGTCATTACCCAGATATGGCTCCGCGCCAGTGAGAAAGCCTGCAACATCCCATATTCGATCTTTTCCAGATCCGTATCCGGCCCTGAGGTGACGATCCGCATCGGCACATCACCCACCGGCTGCGGCTCTGGCAGATAACGCTCGCCCTGAAGTTCTTCGCCCGTCGTGAACGACCAGTCCCACGCGAACGCGACCGCAAGCTGATGCACGATCGGCCCTTGCAGACGGAAATGCGTATCCGCCACCGGCAGTTTCGTCCGCAAGCGGAGCATGTTCTCCTCGCCGATGTTCAGGCCGCCCATGAAGCCGATAGTGCCGTCCACTACGAGAATCTTGCGATGGTTGCGCAGGTTGATGAACGGCATGCGCCACGGCCAGACCGAGTGCATGAAGCGCGCGCAGGCCACACCCTCACGCCGAAGGCGACGTTCGATACCGCAGCGGAAATATCCGCTCCCGATCCCGTCCACCAGAACACGGACCTCCACGCCCCGCCGTTTGGCCGCCACCAGCGCCTCTGCGAAACGCTGGCCGACTTTGTCGTCACGGAAAATATAGGAGCACAGAATGATCGACGTCTTCGCCTGCCCAATCGCCTCCAGCATCACGGGATAGGCATTGTCCCCGTCATGCAGACAGGTGATGGAGTTGCCCCGCATCAGGGGTCGTTCCGTCAGACGCCCCAGCATTTTTGAAAGGGGCGCCAGAGTTCCGTCCACGGTCTGCCGGTACTGCGCCAGCGGATCGCGCCCTTCCCACAGATGACGGTTGACCATTTTCTGCGCCCGGCGCCGGACGCGATTGATGCCGAACATCAGATACAGAACCGTACCCAGAAACGGCGCAATCCAGCAGATGCCGATCCATCCCGTGCAGGACGCTGTGTTCCGCTTGTGAACGAGGGCATGAACCGTCACGAAAAGAGGAAGAACCCAGCGCAGGATCTGCACGAGAAAATGGAAAACAGTCCAGTGCAGCATAAATTCCCCTGTTATGGACGATCCGTGCGGATCATCTTTCGTCATCCTTTCGCAAAGATCGTGGATGCGCCATCCCCTCTCCTTGCGATAAGATCATCTTTCAGCCCGTCATCTGAAAAGGAGAGCGTTCCATGCAGCACCGCCCACAGCTCTTCTACACGACGGCTCCGGCTCCCTGCCCCTACCTGCCCGACCGGACAGAGCGCAAGGTTCTGACCGAACTGGCTGGCCCCGATGCCGTTGCCTTACATAACCGTTTGTCACAGGCGGGGTTCCGCCGCAGCCATGCCATCGCCTATGCGCCCGTCTGTGTCGGCTGCCGCGCCTGCACACCCATGCGCATTCCGGTCGTAACCTTCGCCCCGACCCGGACCCAGAAAAAAATCAGCAGTCGCCATAGTGATCTTATCGTCAACATGGTGCCTCCGGTTCCCACGGACGAGCAGTTCCGCCTATTTGAAATGTATCAGGCTGTCCGCCATCCCGATGGCGACATGGCCCATATGTGCTGGCGCGATTATGTCGAACTGATCGCCAACACGCCGGTCGAAACGTTTTTGGCCGAGTTCCGTCGCCCCGATGGAACGCTTGTCTGTGTCAGCCTGATTGACCGTCTCTCGGATGGACTGTCCGCCGTCTACACGTTCTATGATGTCAACGATCTGACGGCATCTTGGGGGACGTTTTCGATCCTGTGGCTGATCGAACAGACCGCCCGGATGGGGCTGGAGCACCTGTATCTGGGCTATTACGTCCCCGGAAGCCCAAAGATGGCGTATAAAGCCGCTTTCGGGCCTGCCGAAGTTTTTCGGGACGGGCACTGGAGTCTGCTGGCCGGGACACTCCCGGCCTAATTGCTTTTAGCCCTTACGCAGCATCCATTGCGGGGCCGCGCGGCCCACGGCTCCCCGGCGACCTTCAAGTGGTGTCAGATCGGCCGTTGCACGAACACGCTGTCCTTCCTGCCACAACAGCCCATCGGACAGGGTCAGGGTCCGCATGTCACGCAACGTGCTGTCGCCCAGCTTCTGGAACGCGACACCGGCACCACGAGTCATTTCCGGCACCTGTTCCAGCGGGAAGATCAGTGCCCGTTTGTTCTGCCCCAGCGTCAGGACATGCGTACCGCTTACCGAAATACAGGCAAATACCTCATCCCCGTCCTTGACGTTGAAAACCTGCTTACCCGTCCGCTTTTCCGCCACAAGCCCGGCTTCGGACACGATCATCCCACGCCCGGACGCAGACGCGATCAGGCGACGTCCTTCGTCCGAAACCGGGAACAGGGTCACAACCCGGTCTTCCTGCGGCACCTCCACCACAGTCCGGAACGGCTGGCCGAACCCACGACCGCGGGGCAAGTCAGCAGCCTTGATCGTGAACGCCTTGCCACTGCTGGAGATCAGGCACAGCCGGTCCGTGCTCTGACATTCCACCGACAGCCAGCCTTCATCGCCTTCCTTGAAGCGATGTCCCTGCGGATCGAGGCTATGGCCCTTCATGGCCCGGATCCACCCTTCGCGAGACAGCAGAACCGTGAGCGGTTCACGGTCGATTTCCAATGCTGCGGAAATATCAATGGGTTCCGGTGCCGCCGCAATCAGCGTCCGCCGGTCCCCAAGCGGGCCGGAGCCGAACTTCTTGATGGTGCCATCCAGATCCTTACAGATCCGCGTCCAACGCCGACGCTCCGAACCCAGCAGCGTTTCAAGCGCCTTCTGCTCGTCAGCAAGCTTGTCCCGCTCGCGCCGGATTTCCATTTCCTCCAGCCGACGCAGAGAGCGCAGGCGCATGTTCAGCACGGCTTCAGCCTGAATATCCGTCAGGCTGAACGTCTCCATCAGGCTGGATTTGGGTTCGTCTTCCTCGCGGATAATACGGATGACCTCGTCGAGGTTCAGATAAACCGCGAGGAAACCTTCAAGGATCTCCAGCCGTCGCAGCACCGCTGCCAGACGATGATTCGACCGCCGCACCAGCACTTCGTGCACATGATCCAGCCATGCCCGCAGAACCTCTTTCACAGACAATACACCCGGAACGCGATCACCGCCCAGAACATTCATGTTCAGACTGAAACGGTTCTCAAGCGCCGTATTGCGAAACAGCGTCTCCATCAGGACTTCAGGCTCGACGCCCTTGGTCTTGGGCTCCAGCACAAGGCGGATATCGGTCGTGCTCTCATCACGCACATCGCCCAAAAGCGGCAGTTTACGCTGCTCCATCAGGTCCGCGATCTGTTCGATCAGGCGCGATTTCTGCACCTGATACGGGATCTCAGTGACAATAATCATCCAGGTGCCGAAACGGCCCTGTTCGACTTCCCAGCGCGCGCGGGTCCGGAAACTCCCGCGTCCTGTTTCATAAGAGCGGATAATGGAGTCGCGCTCTTCGACCAGAATGCCACCGGTGGGGAAATCCGGCCCCGGCATCAGATCCACCAGCTCGGCGATCGTCACATCCGGCTTTTCGATCAGAAGCTTCGCGGCCCGGCAGATTTCAGCGGCATTATGGGGCGGAATGCTCGTCGCCATGCCCACGGCAATGCCTGCCGCACCATTGGCCAGCAGATTCGGGAACGTCCCCGGCAGCACGATCGGTTCGTGATCTTCGTTGTCGTATGTCGCGCGGAAATCGACCGCATCGTCCTGAATACCGTCCAGCAGCGCCTGCGCCACTTCCGTCAGGCGGCTTTCGGTATATCGCATGGCCGCCGCGCCATCGCCGTCGATGGAACCGAAATTGCCCTGCCCCTCGACCAGCGGGTATCGGACCGCGAAATCCTGTGCCAGACGCACCAGCGCCTCATAAACGGACGCGTCGCCATGCGGATGGAACTTACCGATCACGTCACCGACGACACGTGCACACTTTTTAAACCCTGATGTGGGATCAAGGCGTAACTGCTGCATCGCATAAAGGAGGCGGCGGTGGACCGGCTTCAGGCCATCACGCACGTCCGGAAGGGAACGCGACATGATTGTCGACATCGCATACGCAATATATCGCTCGCTCAGAGCCTCAGCGAGCTTGGTATCCTCGATATGACCAGCCAGATCCGTTCCCATAGCGCTCCCCTTTTTCGAGCAGGACTTAGACACTGGCGTGCCCTTCTGTCCAGCGCCCTCCTTGTCGGCACGGCCGCCTGTTCACCATACCGTCCGATCCAGAAAGCCGAGATGTCTCTCGCGCTGGCAGGCTTTACAGCACACCCGGCCGACACAACGGCACGCTGGGCCATGATGAACCTCCTGCCCCCCGACACACTGGCCTATCGCATGCAGAACGGGCAACCGGTCCTGCTTTATGCCGATCCTATCGCCTGTGGCTGCGTCTATATGGGCGACAAGACTGCCTACGCTGCCTACAGGGCCAGTCATCCGGTCGATCTTGCACAGGAACAGCGCATGACTGCCGAAATTAATCAGCATCCCGGCTGGGACTGGTCCGTCTGGGCGAGTACGGCCGACGTGGATGTCGTCAGCGGCCTGCGTCCCGGACCCAGCCACGTTTTTTACTAAACGGAGTCCACTGCATTGTCTGGGGGAGCGACCTGAAGCCGCTGCACATAATCAACCAGCCGCTCCCGTGCTGCTGGCAGGGGCTGGTGCCGCACACCGAAGACCCAACGCGACAGGAAATGTCCTGTCAGCGCAAGGCCATTTTTCCAGTCTTCAGGCGTCCCGTCGTCTGCCTCATTCATCATCAACGCGGGCAACGGCAACAGACGGTCCCGCCACTCTCCCGCGCCGTTCTGACTCACGGCATGGCCGGAACGAGGAGACACATACAGCAGATCGTCCCGCGAACCCGTCACAGCGCAGTCCGAAAGATCAAGCCCATAGCCGAGCCCGGCGAGAAGCTGGCTTTCCCAACGCAGATAGGCGCCCATCGGGGCCGGATCCGGAGCCACACTGATCAGCGTCAGAAGGCGCACCAGCCGCATGAACAGTTCCGGATGCGCCTCGCCCTGCGGCAGTGCTCCATCCACCAAAGCGCACGCACTGCTCACCATCTCAAGCTGGAGCGGCGCATCCAGAATACGCCCCGCTACGCACTGCACAGGCTCGGCTGTCAGTGTGCCAAGCTGGTCCGCCAGCCGCGCCCTCCAGCGCGCCATAACCAGATTGCCAGTCTGCCACAGGGATGTCTGCCGACGTGACGCCCCGCCCCGCACCATTCCGTGCGAAACGCCGTGTTCCTCGCTGAACAGATGGACCAGCGCACTGCCCTCGCCATAAGGCCGGACAGACAGAACCAGCGCCGCCGCTTCCCATTCCATCCCTGATCCCTCCGCACTGGCAAAAAACAAAAAAGCCCCCGCACGCCAGAGCGCACAAGGGCCTTTTTACAGACTTTCACGTCCGATCTGAACCAGACAGACCCGGCTCAGGGCCGAAACGGAAAATCTTACTTGGTGCCAGCGGCAGCAGCGACTTCAGCAGCGAAGTCGCTCTCTTCCTTCTCGATGCCTTCACCGAGCTGGAAGCGCTCGAAACCAGCCAGCTTTGCGCCAGCCTTCTCGACAACCTTGGACACGCGGCTTTCGCCATCCAGAACCCACACCTGCTCCAGAAGAACGACTTCTTCATAGAACTTGCGGATACGACCTTCGACCATCTTCTCAATGATGGCTTCCGGCTTGCCGGACTCACGAGCCTGCTCGATCAGAACAGCACGCTCGCGCTCCAGGGACTCCGGATCGACGCTGGCAACATCCAGTGCAGCCGGACGGGTTGCTGCAACATGCATGCCAATCTGGCGACCCAGTGTCAGCAACGCGTCGGACTCGGACGGAGCCTCAAGAGCCGCGAGAACGCCGATCTTGCCGATGCCCGGACGCAGGGCGCTGTGAACGTAGCTGGCAACAACGCCGGACTCGACCGACAGGACCTTAGCGCGACGGATGGCCATGTTCTCGCCAATCGTGGCGATCAGGTGCGTCAGTTCGTCAGCAACCGTACGGCCAGACGGAACCTTGGCAGCCTTGATGGTGTCCAGATCGTCACCGACTTCGAGAGCAACATGAGCAACCTGCTCGACGAATGCCTGGAACGCTTCGTTACGGCCCACGAAGTCCGTCTCGGCGTTGACTTCGACCATAGCGGCGCGGTTCTTGCCGGACACAACGCCGACCAGACCTTCAGCCGTCGTACGGCCGGACTTCTTCGCAGCCTGGGACAGACCCTTCGTGCGCAGCCAGTCGATGGCGGCGTCCATGTCGCCTGCAGCTTCCGTCAGGGCCTTCTTGCAATCCATCATGCCTGCGCCAGTGGCTTCGCGCAGTTCGCGAACCAGGGCTGCTGTGATTTCTGCCATTTATCTCATCCCTCAAAAAAGATCATGCGGCCGGACGAACTCGCCCGGCCGCATGCCATGTTTCAGTTGCCGTTTTCCATGACCGGACCCCGGCAGTCTGTTCAGCCTGCGGAAGCGGGAGCTTCTGCGCCTTCAGCAGCGGCGGCTTCCAGAACAGCCGTCTCAGCCGGCAGTTCTTCGGCAGCACCGATGTCCTGACCCGAAGCAGCCAGCTCGGCGGAAATACCGTCGAGAACCGCACCGGAAACCAGATCGCAATACAGGGTGATGGCGCGGATGGCGTCATCGTTACCCGGGATCGGATAGGTCACGCCAGCAGGGTTGGAGTTGCTGTCCAGAACGCCGATGACCGGAATGCCAAGCTTCGTGGCTTCTTCGATCGCCAGCTTTTCCTTGTTCGTGTCGATCACGAACAGCAGGTCGGGCAGACCACCCATTTCCTTGATACCGCCGAGGGAACGCTCGAGCTTCTCGCGGTCACGCGTGATGTCGAGAACTTCCTTCTTCGTCAGGCCAGCCGTGCCACCGGACAGCATTTCGTCGATCTGGCGCAGACGCTTGATGGAGCCCGTGATGGTCTTCCAGTTGGTCAGCATGCCGCCGAGCCAGCGGTGGTTGACGTAGTACTGGCCGCAACGCTGTGCAGCTTCAGCAACATGGTCAGCCGCAGCGCGCTTGGTACCAACGAACAGGACGCGGCCACCGTTGGCAACGGTGTCACGGACAACCTTCAGGGCGCGGTCCAGCATCGGAACCGTCTGCTGCAGGTCGATGATGTGAACCTGGTTGCGCACACCGAACAGATACGGCGCCATGGCCGGGTTCCAGCGACGGGTGTGGTGACCGAAATGAACGCCGGCTTCGAGGAGCTGGCGCATGGTGAAATCAGGCATTGCCATGATTCAGAATTCCTTGCGTCTGGTTGAACCTCCGCATGGCAACGTCCCTTTAGAGGACACCAGAAAACCCGAGAGCCATGCGTGCGGATTGCTCCCGTCAGGACAGATCCCGACAAAGAACGGTCGCGATATGGCGGAAAATCCCTGCGGACGCAAGGTCTGTCCGCAGGATTTCACACAATATCCACACGCAAGATCAGACCTGCTGCGCCTTTTCCACGCCGCGGATCGTCCGCAGCCGCTCCGCCAGACGGGGGGTCACGCGATACAGTCCCGGAATGGAGATTTCCACGTCCTGCGTTTCCTCAACGGACGGCAGGAGCTTCACCCGACCAAAACCGCCCTGAACTTCTTCCAGAAGCGCCGTGAGTTCGGACAAAGCACTTTCCTGCTTCAACCAGACGCGAATTTCCGACCGCTCTGCCGCCGCCGCGGCCTCAAGATCAATGACGCTCTGGGCCGTAATTCGCAGGGCATCCCCATCAATCTTGAGTTCGGCGTTCACCAGAATGGCCTGTCCGGCCACTAGCAGATCGCGGCAGGAAATCAGCGTTTCCGAGAAAAGCGTGACCTCGCATCCTCCGCCGCTATCAGACAGATTGACCCAGGCCATTTTCTTGCCAGTCCGGGTCGGCCGCTCTTTACGATCAACGACACAGCCTGCGATTTTGACGCGCGTAGTGCCTGTTTTTGCAGCATTTTCCAGAGCGTTCGATGGTGTAACCCCAAGCCTGCGCAACACGCTGCGATAGGCATCGAGCGGATGAGCGCTCATGTGAAAACCGATAGCCGAAGCCTCGAGCGAAAGACGCTCGAAATCCGGCCATGGACGCCCTTCGTTCAAGCGCAGGATTTCACGTTCCTGTCCAGCGCCGCCAAACAGGCCCGTCTGACCTACTTTTTCTTCCTGCGCACGCGCCTGAGCTCGCCGCAGGAGAATGTCAGCGCTGGCAAAAACGATGTGTCTCTCTTTGAGAAGACTGTCGAAAGCTCCTGCTTTTGCAAGACTTTCGATCTGGATCTTGTTCAGGCTCTTCGGATCACAGCGTTCGGAAAAATCCGTCAGATCCTGAAACGGACGGTCCCCGCGCGAAGCAACAACGCTTTCCATTGCCACGGCTCCCACACGCTTGATCGCGGAAAGCGCATAGCGAATACCCTGCTGCCCATCCTCCATGATCTCGATGGAAAAATCTGCCATAGATTTATTGATATCAACGGGCAACACGGGAATCTTCATCCGGCGCGCCTCCTGACACAATGCTGCCAACTTGTCCGTTTTTTCCCGCGCCAGAGACATGCAGCCAGCAAGAAACGCCACAGGATGGTTCGCTTTCATCCAGGCCGTCTGATAGGACACCAGCGCGTAGGCTGCGGCATGTGACTTGTTAAAGCCGTAATCGGCAAAACGAGCCATAAGATCAAAGACTTCGACTGCTTTATCCTGTGGAATTCCGCGCGCCGTTGCACCTTCGGTAAAGATCGCGCGCTGCTTTTCCATTTCAGAGGCAATCTTTTTGCCCATCGCACGCCGCAGCAGATCTGCACCACCCAGACTGTAGCCAGCCATCTTCTGAGCGATCTGCATGACCTGTTCCTGATAGACCATGATCCCATAGGTCTCTTCAAGAATGTCGCGAATTTCCTCGTGCGGAGGCTCCCAGTGCTCGCCGTGTTTGCGTCGGCAGTAATCCGGAATATTGGCCATTGGTCCCGGACGGTACAGCGACACGCCCGCAATCAGATCTTCGAGCCTGCTGGCCGCCATCTGCTTAAGCATATCCCGCATGCCGGCGCCTTCAAACTGGAACACACCGGCGGTATCGCCTTTGGCCAGCATTTCGAAGGTTTTGGCATCATCCAGCGGAATCCGTGAGAGATCGACTGTAATGCCCTGTTCCTTAAGGAAATCCAGACCACGCTTGAGGATCGTAAGCGTGGTCAGGCCGAGGAAGTCGAACTTCACCAGACCGGCCTGCTCGACGTACTTCATATTGTACTGCGTCACGAGCATGTCGCTCTTTGGGTCGCGGTACAGGGGGACAAGTTCCACCAGTTCCCGATCACCAATCACCACACCCGCAGCATGGGTGGAGGCGTGACGGTACAACCCTTCGAGCTGCAACGCGATTTCCATCAGGCGTTTGAGCGACTCATCACTGTCGCGCATTTCCTGAAGCCGGGGCTCTCCGTCAATCGCGTCCGAAAGCGATACAGGCTTCGCCGGGTTGTTGGGGATCAGTTCGGCAACACGATTGACCATGCCATAAGGCAGCCCCAACACACGGCCCACGTCCCGCACCGCTGCCTTGGCTTGGAGTTTTCCGAACGTGATAATCTGTGCCACCCGGCTTCCGCCGTATTCCTCGCGCACATAACGGATCACCTCATCGCGACGATCCTGACAGAAATCAATATCGAAATCCGGCATGGACACACGTTCTGGATTCAGGAATCTTTCAAACAGCAATCCAAACGGGATGGGATCAATATCCGTAATCGTCAGCGCATAGGCCACAAGCGACCCTGCGCCTGACCCACGTCCCGGGCCGACTGGAATGTCGTGCGCTTTTGCCCACTGAATAAAGTCGGCAACGATCAGGAAGTAACCGGGGAAGCCCATTCCCGCGATAATATCGAGTTCAACCTGCAGACGTTCGGAATAAAGCCTGCGTTTTTCTTCATCTGCACTCACTGCTTCCAGACGCTTTTCCAGCCCTTCCCAAGCCATGGCGCGCAGAGTTTCTTCTTCCGTCGAGCCTTCCCTAACCTTTGGGCAGATTGGCAGAAGCGGCTTGCGCGTGCAGGCCGCCACCGCGCATTTCTGGGCAATGATCAGCGTATTGTCGCAGGCCTCCGGCAGATCGTGGAAGACAGCCCGCATCTCCGCCGGGGTCTTGAACCAAGCCTGCGGAGACACATGCCAGCGATCGTCTTCTGCAATGGTCCGTCCCTGCGCGATGCACAGCAGTGCATCATGGGCCTCGTGCATTTCAGGCTTGGGGAAAAAGCATTCATTGGTCGCCACCAGCGGAATATTCATCTCATCCGCCATCGGGATCAGAACGCACTCGACCTCCTGCTCCCCCGCCTCTCCAAGCCGGTTCAGTTCGACTGCGATATTTCCCCGGAAAGCCTCTTCCAACCGTGTCAGAAGTGCTTTTGCCTCAGACTTCTGCTCTTCAAGAATCAGTCTATTGATCGGGCCGCGATTGCCGCCCGTCAGCAGAAACAGCCCTGCCGCATGCTGGCAAAGAAATTCGATAACAATGGAAGGATCGGCAGGATCACCGTTCAGGAATCCTTCGGAAGACAGGATCTGAAGATTTGCGAGACCTTCTTCGTTCCGCGCCAGAATAACGAGAGGCTCTGAAACAGCCCCCGGCTTGGTCGAACGCGGCGGAAGCGAAATCTGACAGCCCACGATCGGCTGTACCCCATTGCTCCGACAATAGAGCGAAAATTCCAGCGCACCGAAAAGATTGCTACTATCCGTAAGGGCAACGGCTGGCATGGCGTTTTTGGCGGCCAGACTCACGAGGTCCGGAATCCGGATTGCGCCCTGACTCAGGGAATAGGCAGAGTGATTTCTGAGATGAACAAAATCGGCATGAGACATGCCGCAAGTCTATCAGGGACGGGCATCGGATGCAGGGGTTTTTGAACCCTGTTGCTCCGATTCAGCGCCTTACAGCGAAACCAGTTTCCCATCCCGCAATGTCACGGTCCGGTCCATTCGTGAGGCCAGTTCGTCGTTATGCGTGGCAATCAGCGCTGCTGCGCCCTCTTCCCGCACAACGCGCAGAAGCTCTCCGAACACATGATCCGCCGTGCCGATATCCAGATTGCCTGTCGGTTCGTCTGCCAGAAGCAGTTTGGGCTGATTGGCCAGCGCACGCGCAATTGCGGTCCGCTGCTGCTCTCCACCGGACAGGCGACCAGGCAGCGACTCAAGGCGATGAGAGAGCCCAAAGCGCCCCAGAAGACCCTTGGCGCGTGCGCGAGCCTGCTTCGGAGAAACGCCAGCAATAAGCTGCGGCAGCATGACGTTTTCGCAAGCCGTGAACTCACCCAGAAGATGATGAAACTGATACACAAACCCGATCTGATCCCGCCGGATCGCCGTGCGTAGTGTATCACTCAATCCGCTTGCCGGGCGATCGGCCACGAAAACTGTCCCTTCGGACGGCGCTTCCAGCAGACCTGCAAGATGCAGAAGAGTGGATTTTCCAGTGCCGCTCGGTGCAACGAGAGCCACGATTTCGCCAGCCCGAAGCTCGAATTCGGCACCGCTCAGGATTTCAAGCGTCTCTTCGCCCGACCGGAAACGGCGTTTCAGTCCTTCAAGACGCAGGGCACTTGCCCCGATTGAACGGTCATTCATGACGCAGGGCCTCAATCGGATCGGTTCTGGCCGCGCGCCAGGATGGATAAAGCGTCGCCAGAAGCGAAAGCGCCAGAGACATTCCGATCACTTCCCACACCTGAGACCACACCAGTTTCGCGGGCAGACGCTCCAAAAAATAGACTTCCGGGTTGAACAGATTGGTTCCCGTCAGAGACTGAAGCCACTGTCTAATCCGTTCAATGTTCAGCGCAAAGGCAATCCCAAGCGCGGACCCCGCCACGGTCCCGACAATTCCGACAGACGCGCCGCACATGAGGAAAATCCGCATGATCGCGCCTCTGCTCGCACCAAGCGTCCGCAGCACCGCGATATCGCGCGTCTTATCCTTGACCATCATGATCAGCGACGAAATCACATTAAAAGCCGCAACAAGAATGATGAGCGTCAGGATCAGGAACATGACGTTCTGCTCGACCGTCACCGCATCCAGAAAACCATTGGCGCTCTGCGTCCAGTCCAGCACCCTCAGACGCGGATCTTCCAGACGCTCGGCAATGGCCTTGCGCGTCGGCTGGACATTGGACGGATCATCCGTCGAAACCTGAATGAGGGAAACCGCCGAAGACCCCAGCATCAGGAATTTCTGTGCGGCAGGAAGCGGCATCAGGACGATGCTGGAATTATAATCGTTCCAGTTGGCGTCGAAAATGGCAGCCACATGATAGGTTTTGACCCGTGGCATGGTGCCGAACGGCGTCGCCTGCCCGTCTGGCGACAAAAGCGTAATCGGAGAACCGATCGACAGCCCGGCCCGGTCGGCCATCGTCGTTCCGATCGCAACCGCGTCATCGCCCGTGAAATTGTTCAGACTTCCCGCAATGATACCGCTGCTCAGCGCCGTCCAGTCCCGGAGCGACTGCTGGGACACGCCCTGCATTTCTGCTCCGGACGAGAAACGCCCTGCCTCCACCAGCACGGTTCCCTGCGCCATGGGGATGACGGATTTTACACCCGGAACCTGCCGGATGGCGGCCACGTCGTTTTCATAAACTTCGATAGGACGTCCGTAGCCATACACGGTCAGATCACCGTGCAGACCGAGGATGCGTCCCATCAGATCGGCCTTGAAGCCGTTCATCACCGACATGACGATGATGAGAGTCGCCACTCCGAGCGCAATCCCGATCAGGGAGAAAATGGCGATGATCGAAGCGAAACGTTCGCCACGGCGGGCCCGGAGATACCGGCCCGCCACCATGCGCTCGAAGCGGCCGAACATCAGGCGGCCCCGATTTTGGCTAGAGCATCCTCAACGGACAGTTCAAACCGCTCGCCTGTAGCACGCTGCTTGAGCTCGACCTTCCCTTCCTTGGCGCCGCGCGGTCCGACGATGATCTGCCAGGGATGTCCCATCAGATCCGCATCGTTGAACTTCACACCTGCGCGGTCCGAGCGGTCATCATACAACAGGTTCTCAGGATCGGTGCCGTAAATGCTCTCACAAATCGCATCGCAGGCCTCATCACCCTGACGCAGATTCAGGATTGCCGCACGATATGGCGCGACCGATGCGGGCCAGATAATGCCGGCCTCATCATGCGACGCCTCGATGATTGCGCCGACCAGACGCGACACACCAATGCCGTAGGACCCCATCTGCGGATGGAACGACGCCCCGTCAGAGCCGATCACTTCAATACCCATCGATTCCGTGTACTTCATACCGAAATAGAAGATGTGACCGACTTCGATCCCGCGGCCTTCTCGCTTGCGCTCCTCCGGGATTTTGGCCCATTCGGCCTCATCGTGCTTCTCATCCGTGGCCGCGTAATGATCGGTCACGGTTGAGAAGAATGTGGCGAGACTTTCGTGATCGTCACAATCGACCGGACGACCCAGCCAGTCCTGCTCTTCGAGTGCGGCATCGAAGAAGACGCCGCTTTCACCCGTTGGAGCAAGAACGAGGAATTCGTGGCTCAGATCACCACCGATCGGCCCCGTATCGGCGACCATCGGAACAGCCCGAACACCCAGACGCTGGAAGATACGCAGATAAGACAGCATCATCCGGCGGTAGCTGGCGACGGCATCCTCGTATGTCGCATCAAAGGAATAGGCATCCTTCATGAGGAACTCACGCCCGCGCATCACGCCGAAACGGGGACGCACCTCGTCACGGAACTTCCACTGGATGTGATAAAGCGCCTTGGGTAGATCCTTGTAGGATTTCACGGACGCTCCGAAGATATCCGTGATCATTTCCTCGTTCGTCGGCCCGTACAGCAGATCACGGCCATGACGATCCTGAATCCGGAGCATTTCCGGACCATAAGCGTCATAACGCCCAGAGCGGCGCCACAGATCGGCGGACTGGAGCGTCGGCATCAGGACTTCCTGTGCGCCAATCGCGTCCTGCTCTTCGCGGACGATCTGCTCGATATTGCGCAGAACCCGCAGGCCTGCCGGCAGCCAGGCATAGATGCCCGAAGAGGTCTGGCGCACAAGGCCAGCCCGCAGCATCAGGCG
>Ga0157363_1000751_pt1 | contig 25430 bp, 24 predicted proteins | sample AttsexASBM1_FD_111477 | JGI IMG/M metagenome (GOLD analysis project Ga0157363, IMG submission 111477) | Fungus gardens microbial communities from leaf cutter ant in Ribeirão Preto, State of São Paulo, Brazil - Atta sexdens ASBM1 | ecosystem: Host-associated > Fungi > Mycelium > Unclassified ... | reverse complement strand
TTACCTGAAAACCGGCTCCAACGGGGAGAGTGTTGCGGCCGGTCCGATGGCAGAAGCGGTTGAGCACTCAACGCAATATTTCAATGATCAGGACCTGAAAGCCATTGCCACCTATTTGCGCAGACTGCCCGCTTCTGCAAAGGCTAAGCCAACTGCATTTGTGATGGATAAGACGAAACACGATCAGGCGGCACTGCGCTATGAGGTGGACTGCTCAGCCTGCCATGGCTTGTCGGGAGAGGGTATCACGGGTATGGTGCCGGCTTTTGCGGGTAACACCGCGATGCAGAATGATCCCACCAACATGATCCATGCGCTGTTGGATGGGGCGCGAGCGCCGCACACCGAAGGACGCCCAACGTCTGCCGGTATGCCTGCCTTCTCATGGAAATTGAACGATCAAGAGATGGCAGATGTGCTCAACTACGTGCGCAATTCATGGGGCAACGAGGCTGCCGAGGTGAAAGCCAGCGATGTTGCCACGCTGCGCAAAGCCACGGATGCGGGAGATAAGCTGAAAGTACCGGCAGCGAAATAACGGCTTATCGTCAGTCATCAACGCGCCGCTATTCCTTTCTGTGCAAAGAATAGCGGCGCAATCTCTGAAGTGAATTCCGAAAATTGGACACCATGCCAACGAGTAGGGGGTTCAACAATGAGCAGTCGTAAGCATTCACCGGAATTTAAAAAACAGGCCGCTCTGTATCACTCCCCTCATCCAACAACCATTAACATTTTCGCTAAACCGGCTTTCCAGTTTTGTGCTCGATGACGTCTCATTGCGCCGGAATTAGCGCAGCAGTTGGTTGATTCCCCACAGCGCTAAAGCATGATCGTCTTCAGAAGGTAAGCCACTGATGCTGACTGCACCAATGATCGCGCCCTGCGGGCTGAGCAGCGGGAAGGAGCCACCGTGATCGGTGTAATCTTCCTGACGAATGTTGCGCTGCTGCGCCATACGTTCGCCCTTCTGCTCATTAGCGAACCCTACGTACATCGAAGAGTGGCCGGTCAACAGCACCGTGTTGCGTTTACGACGCATCCACTCCAGATTTTCGGGCGCGGAACCGGGTAACGCCGCCAGAAACAGCACCTGCCCAAAAGCATAAACTTCGATAGCAATTGGCGCATTCATTTCGCGGCCACGCTGTTGAATGCCTTGACCAATTTGCCAGGCCAAATCGAAATCAAACTGCGGTAAACGGTGCTCAGCTTCCTGCTGTAGCAGGGTTTCTAATGAAGGCAGTGCTGACATTGATAGGATCCTCTCAAAATGAAATTTATTTTCCACTTTTTATAACATGGAAGATATTTTTCGCATGTGATGAAGATCGCAGTTCAGTTTGGGTCAACCTGAATCACGCGACACCATGGTAAATCCCATATCAATTATCGGATTATCCACCGTCTGATGTTGCAGGCGCTTTAACAATTGCTCTGCAGCAAGCTCGCCCATGCGGTGTCGGTCAATGCGGACCGTCGAAATCGCCGGATAATTTGCCGCTGCGAAATCCAGGTCGCCAAAACCAATCACCGCCAGCTGCTGCGGAATGCTTAAACCACGCGCCTGCGCCGCCATCAATGCGCCCTGCGCCAGCGTGTCTGAACTGCACACCAGCACATCGACATCTGGATGTTGCTCCAGCAATTGTGAACTGGCTTCGCGACCGCGTGCCATTAGCGCCGGGAGTTGAACGGGCACATCAGCCAGTGGTTCTATATCCAATGACGTTAACGCATCCAGCAAGCCCTGTTTACGCTGCAATGCGCGGCGGTCATCTGTCCATATCAGACCCGGCTTTTGATAACCGCGCTCGGCAAGGTAAGCGGCAACGCGCGCGCCGATCTTCTCATGAGAAAAACCCACCAGCATATCGATGGGGGTGGGCGTCATATCCCAGATTTCGACCACCGGGACATTGGCTTGTAACAACACTTTTTTCAGCTGCACGCTGTGATGAATACCGGTGAGCACGATGCCATCCGGGCGGCGAGACAACAGCGTGGCTACGGTTTCCGCTTCGGTTTCCGCTTCATAACCGGTGACGCACAGCAACATGTGATAGCCCTGCGCACTCAGGCTGTCATTCAGGCTCTGAATGGTGTCCACGAACATGTTGTTATTGATTTGCGGCACCACAACGGCAATCAGACGACTGCGATTGCTCGCCAGACTGCCCGCTTGCGCGTTGGGAATGTAGCCGGTGGCGCTGATTGCCGCTTTGACTTTGGCGACAGTCGCCGCTCGAACCAGATGCGGGGAATTGAGCGCACGACTCACCGTCATCGGCGATATTCCCGCGACGCGGGCGACATCTTCCAGCGTGGGTGCAGCGTTGCGCTCGGGGTTGCGTAGTTTCATGACGGCTCAGAGTAGAAGCAGATAGCGCTAGCATAGCAGGCCGCAACATCAAATCCAGCGCAAAACGTCATAAATGTTAGGGCTATCATTTAAGTTCACTGATTGTCCAATTTGTGATCTCTCATGCATTATTGATCTGTGATGTTGGCGCATAGTCAGCTCCGAGCCAAAAATGTTAGCGCAATCATTTAAAGGGGAACATCATGTCGAGTGTGAATTCCAGTGCCGTAAGCTATGCCAAAACAACCGGAGCCGGGAACGCTGCTGAGAGCGGTGATCGCATCGCTTGGGTGAATTTATCGTTGGCGTTTTTGCCGTTGGCGACGCCGGTGAGCGATGCCAAAGTGCTGACCGGACGCCAGAAACCGCTGACAGAAGTGGCGATCATCGTGGCGGAGATCGAAACGCGTGACGGTTTCCAGGGCATTGGTTTTAGCTATTCCAAACGCGCGGGCGGCCAGGGCATTTACGCCCATGCTTGTGAAATTGCCGATGCGCTGATTGGTGAAGATCCCAATGACATCGACAAGATTTACACCAAACTGCTGTGGGCAGGCGCGTCGGTGGGCCGCAGCGGCATGGCGGTGCAGGCGATTTCACCGTTTGATATTGCGCTGTGGGATATGAAAGCGCGGCGCGCCCAATTACCCCTGGCGAAGCTGCTCGGCGCGCATCGTGATTCCGTGCAGTGCTACAACACTTCGGGCGGATTCCTGCATACGCCGCTTGATCAGGTGATCAAGAATGTGGCGATCTCGCGTGAAAATGGCATTGGCGGCATCAAACTCAAAGTCGGCCAACCTAACACTGCTGAAGACTTGCGTCGCCTCACCGCGGTGCGTCAGACGCTGGGCGATGATTTCCCGTTAATGGTGGACGCGAACCAGCAGTGGGATCGCGAAACAGCGATTCGCATGGGACGTAAGATGGAGCAGTTCAATCTGGTGTGGATTGAAGAACCGCTGGATGCCTACGACGTAGAAGGTCACGCCGCACTGACTGCCGCGCTGGACACGCCGATTGCCACCGGTGAGATGCTCACCAGCTTCCGTGAACATGAGCAACTCATCCTTGGCAACGCCAGCGACTTTGTGCAGCCGGATGCGCCGCGCGTCGGCGGTATTACGCCATTCCTGCAGATAATGGATTTAGCGGCGCGCCACGGACGTAAACTGGCACCACATTTCGCGATGGAGATTCACATTCATCTCGCCGCCGCCTATCCCATCGAACCCTGGCTGGAGCATTTTGAATGGCTCAACCCGTTGTTCAATGAGCAGTTAGAACTGCGTGACGGCCGCATGTTGATCTCCGATCGTCACGGCCTCGGCTTCAGTCTTAGCGAACAGGCGCGCCGCTGGACCACGCTGACACACAGCGTGGGTAAACGTCCTTAGTGAGTCTTTGCACTGGCGTGACCGCTGAGCTGAGCCTTAGCCAGCGTGCGCGCCAGAATCGAAGAGTACAGCGGTTTGCCGCCAAAGAACTGTGCAGCAAGGGTTGCACCCAGGCAGGTGATGATCATCGGCAGAATCAACTGGTAGTTGTTGGTCATTTCCAACACCAGCACGATGCCGGTTAAAGGCGCGCGCACCGAAGCGGCAAACAGTGCGCCCATGCCAGCCACGGCAAAGGTCGCGGCCTCCAGTTGATAACCGGGGAACCAGTGAATACACAGTTGACCGAAACATGTACCCAGCAAGGTGCCCAGGGTGAGCATCGGCGCAAAGATCCCGCCCGGCGCGCCTGAAGAGAAGCAGCAAATTGTCACTAACGTCCGCAGGGCGAACAGGCCGAACAAGGCCAGCGCGCTGTAACTTCCCGCAGAGAAATCGGGAATCAGTGTAATTCCGCCGCTCACCGCAGCAGGCAGAAACAGGCCAAGCACACCACACAATCCCGCCAGCAAGCTGCCCCACATTACCCAGGCGGCAATGCGGCCTTGATGTAATCGTTGAAACTGATCCTGCGCGAGAAATATCAGGCGGTTAAACGCCACACCGCAGCCGCCAAACAGGATGCCGAGCAACAAATAGAGCCAAAGCGTGTTGGTAGGCGCATCGCGCAACTGGCCGATGTTGATGATGGCTTCATTCCCGTTACACAAACGAAATACGATGCTGGAAACGATCACGCCGACAAACACCGCTTTGATTGAAATCAGGCTGTAGCGAAACTGCGGACGCATCTCTTCGATAATAAACAGGATGCCTGCCAGCGGCGCATTGAAAGCCGCCGATAACCCCGCCGCTGCGCCAGTGGCGATCAAGGTATGCCGGGATTCAGACGACTTAACGCGGAACAGATCCAGACACATGCCGCCAATATTGCCGCCGATCTGCACGGTTGGGCCTTCGCGCCCCAACACCATACCTGAGCCCAGCGCTCCCATACCGCCAAGAAACTTCACCGGCAGCACGCGCCACCAGCGCACCGGACGCAGCTCTTCCAGTGCCCCTTCGATTTCGGGAATGCCTGAACCACCCGCTTCTGGCGCGAATCGCCGCACCAGATAATAACCAATGGCCCCCAATACAGCGGAAACCAGAAAAGCACACAGGACCTTAAAAAGGGGATGAGTGGCAGCGTTTTCCAGCCAGTTCAGGCGCGAATGCAGGATGAAATTCACCGCGCGGTCAAAGGCAACACCGACCAAACCGGTAAGCACACCGACCAGTGCTGCGAGCAGCAATAAAGCCACGGGTGTTTTATCGCGGCGCAGCAGCTTTTGCAGCAGCATAAAACGTCCGGCGCGCATGGCGTTCTCAGGCTGACTGGCATTTTGCGAAACAGACATGCAGATCCTCAATAACATCAGCGCCGCCATTCCAGCGACGAAAAGGCGTCAGCATAGCTAACTCAGGCGATCGCGTAACGCAATCATTGGCAACAGAATTTTACGGTTGGCTGGGCAGTTCACCATAATGTACCGCCAGCCACACCGTAGGGCCCTGGCTATCGGTCCAGCAAACGCGATGGCGGCAGCCTGCAGGAATATCGATAAAATCGCCGGGTAACAGTGTGCGCGCTTCGCTTTCGCCTTCCAACTGCAATCCAGCCGAGCCCTGTAAAATCATCACCCATTCACCTTGCGTCTGGCTGTACCAAAAATCGGGCGGACTGGCTTGCCCGGTTGAAACGATACGTTCAATCAGTACATTGGGTTGTGATAGCAGTGCTTCGAAGGTTTCAGCGCTGCCGGTTTGAGCCGCTGACGGAAAATCACGCAACAGATTGGTCAACATAATGTGAGCCCGATGTTTTTGCTGGATTTATGCACTGTAACGCAGGCTTCACCCGGAAGGCTCACAGAATTTTACGTCGCCCGTTGACGAGTTAGGGGCAAATCACCATGATCCTGGCCTTAAAGATCATGCTGTATCTACTACCGCACTTCGATTGCCATTCTCTTGATTGCGCAGCTGATAGCGGCTTCATGACTGCAGATACGCGCTATGAAACAAGCCGCAAACGTATTTGAAACGGAAAAACAAGAAAATTGGAGCCATCTGGTGTCAGAACTCACGAATGGATTGCTGGAAGAAATTGTCGCTGAAGTCCGTCCTTTAACGCGTCAGGGCAAGGTGGCGGACTACATTCCCGCATTGGCCGGTGTCGATGCCGATCAGCTCGGCATCGCCATTGTCACACCCGATGGCCAGCGCTTTCAGGCTGGCGATGCTTCCACGCGTTTTTCCATTCAGTCGATCTCAAAAGTGCTATCACTCACTGTCGCGTTGACGCTGTATGACGATGCCGAGATCTGGCAGCGTGTGGGTAAGGAACCTTCCGGTCAGGCGTTTAACTCGCTGGTGCAGCTGGAGCTGGAACAGGGCAAACCCCGCAATCCTTTTATCAACGCCGGTGCCCTGGTGATGTGTGACTTGCTGGAGAGTCGTTTAACTGCCCCGCGCCAGCGTATGCTGGAGATTGTGCGCCGCCTGGCGCAGCAAAGCGACATCAACTATGACCGTGTGGTTGCTCGCTCTGAATACGAGCATTCGGCTCGCAATGCCGCGATTGCCTGGCTGATGAAATCATTTGGCAATTTCCACAATGATGTCAGCAAAGTGATGGAAACCTATTTCCACTACTGCTCACTCTCCATGAGCTGTGAAGAGCTGGCGCGCACCTTTCTCTATCTCGCTAACCAGGGACGCAGTCAGCACGATGAGTGGGCCGTGATCTCACCGCGTCAGGCACGCCAGGTCAATGCGCTGATGATGACCAGCGGCATGTATGACGGTGCTGGCGAGTTCGCCTGGCGTGTGGGAATGCCCGCGAAGTCGGGCGTAGGTGGCGGCATTGTCGCGGTCATCCCCGGTGAGATGTGTATCGCGGTATGGTCGCCGGCGCTGGATCACTCCGGTAACTCTCTGGCGGGCACCGCGCTGCTGGAGAAACTCACCGAGCGACTGGGCCGCTCGATTTTTTAAGCGCTTAGCTCACCACATGCGTTGGATTGCCCTGAGCAAATCCCTCGAGATTAGCTTCAATACCCCGCAACAGATTGTTCACTCCCTGCTGGCTGGCCCAGGCGATGTGTGGTGTCAGCAGCAGGTTAGGAATTTCCGGTTGCAACAGCGGATGATCGGCTGCCGGTGGTTCACTGCTGAGCACATCCAGCGCTGCACCGGCAATCACACCCTGACGCAGCGCGTGGGCCAGTTCCGTTTCATTGATCAGTCCACCGCGTGCAGTGTTGATTAGCCAGGCTGACGGCTTCATCTGCGCCAGCGCCTGCAAATCGATTAACTGCTGAGTTTGCGGCGTCAGCGGGCAATGCAAGCTCAATACATCACTACGCGCCAGCACCTCTTCAAACGGAACATAACCAGCGCGCGGCGCTGAACTGCCTTTGCGGTCCCCGTAGAGTACCGTCATGCCGAGCGCTTCTGCCATCGCACCCACCGCGCTGCCGATGTCGCCTTTGCCGACAATCCCTAAGGTCGCACCGTAAATGTCCTGAATCGGCTGGCGATGCACACAAAAATGCGACGATGCAGGCCAGGCCGCGCGCGTGCTGTTGGCGTAATCCACCATATGGCGACGCAGGGCAAATAAGGCGGCAATCACGCCTTCGGAGACGCTTCGCGTAGAGTAGCCGGGCACATTACTGACCACAATGCCGCGTTCACGACATGCATCCAAATCGATGCAGTCGTAACCCGTTGCCGCGACACAGATGTAGCGCAGATCCGGCAACTGTTTCAGTGTTTCCGCGCGCAGCGGCACTTTGTTGGTGATGGCAATCTGCGCGCCCTTTAAGGCAGAAATAATGTCGTGCTGTGCCGTTGTTCCACGAAAATCCCATTCCGTACACCACTCCGGGCGTGTCGGCGGTGTAGGCAGCGTATCACCATCCAGCATCACTATTTTCATCGCTTCTCCGTTTACATGTTTCCGCACTGTTCTCATCAGGTTGCATTTAGGTTAACAAATACAGCGCGTAAAGTGACTTTTTTCAAAAGGTGCGAATTTTTTCTAAATTAGCCTGAGTTTCTGTAACCCTTCTGCGGCAATGGCGTTACACTTCGGCCTCATTTGTTGAATCATTTCGTCGCCGCCATGACCTTTTCACATCAACTTCGCCAGCGCCTGACTGCCTGTATCGCCATCCTGGCGGTGCTGCTGCTGTTTGTCGCGCCGATCGTATCGAAGTCGTTGATGGAACGGCAAAGCCGCATGATGGATATGCCATCCCACGGCATGACGTCTGAAATGTCGATGCATCATCACGAAATGATGATGGATATGGCGATGCCGGGCATGGACCATCACATGATGGAAGACGGTGAATTCGCCTGCGGCTACTGTGACTTGCTGGTGCATGTGCCGTTGATGATGTGGGTGTTCATCCCGTTCATCTGGCTGATGATGGTGATTTCTCGCGCCCCACCGCTGCCGCCTCTGCAGGCTCCGGTGATCCGACGCTTTAGCCCAACACACCGTCCGCGTGCGCCGCCTGCTGTTCTCTCCTACTGATAACATCATTAACGACGCACCTTTTTGCGTCACGGCATTCTCTAACCGGAAGGAAGACGGCTTTGTCTGCTGCTCACTCTGCAGCACCGCGTGGTGCGGTGCTTAATCTACTTCGTCGCTTACATTTTTATATTGGCCTGTTTGTCGCGCCCTTTATTTTTGTCGCGGCACTCAGCGGCACGCTCTATGTGCTGACGCCACAACTGGAAAACGTCATCTACTCCGATGCGTTAACGGCACAACCCAATGGCACTGCCCAGCCACTGTCTGCGCAAATCAGCGCGGCACGCGCCTACGCAGGTGAGAAACAGCACATTTACGCTGTGCGGCCTGCGCCAGGCGCAACGGATACCACTCGCGTACAGTTCAGCGATGCCTCACTGGGTGCTTCGCAGTCTCGCGCGGTGTTTATCGATCCTTATAGCCTGAAAGTTAAAGGCGACATGACGGTGTACGGCACCAGCGGTGTACTGCCGTTGCGTACCACGCTTGATCTGCTGCACAGCAGTCTGCTGTTGGGTGATTTTGGCCGCAACTACAGCGAGCTCGCGGCGTCCTGGTTGTGGGTGGCCGCACTGGGCGGCGTGGTGCTGTGGCTGGGCACGCGCCCGAAACGTAAGCTGAAAGCCGCGCGCAAGGGATTCGCCTTTAGCCGTCACTGGCATATCACGCTGGGTCTGACGCTGGTGCTGGGATTGGTATTCTTCTCCGCCACCGGTTTAACCTGGTCGCAGTGGGCGGGTAATAATATTGACCGCTGGCGTACGGAGTTGAACTGGCTGACACCACAGGTCAACACCTCACTTAGTGGCGATACGGCGCCCGCCGATCCTCATGCTGACCATCACAGCATGCCAGGCATGCCTGATATGGATATGCCGAATATGGACATGTCCAGTATGTCGATGTCATCAATGGCAAAACCGGTTGCGCAGCCCGCGAAGCCGATGCCCAACAACCAGCCGGACAGCGATTGGGATCGCGTACTCAGCGCCGCCCGTCAGGATGGATTGAGCGCCAGTAAGCTGGAGTTACGTCAGCCGAAAAGCGCGGACAAAGCATGGGCAGTAACCGAAATCGATCGAAGCTGGCCGACACGGGTTGATGCGGTTTCCGTGAATCCGCAAGACTTTACGATTGTTGATCACGTCTATTTCGCCCAGTTCCCACTGGTGGCAAAACTGACGCGCTGGGGCGTGGATGCGCATATGGGCGTGCTGTTTGGCTTGCCTAACCAACTGTTGCTGGCGTTCTTTGGACTCGGTTTATGCACGATGATCGTGCTGGGTTATCGCATGTGGTGGGCTCGCCGTCCGCAACAGGCGGAAGCCAGCCCGGCGAAAACGTTAACGGAGACCTGGCTTGCTATACCGCACTACAGTAAAGGCACCTGCCTGATGGTGGCGTTGGCGCTGGGTTATGCGCTGCCGGTGATGGGGGTGAGTTTGCTGGCATTTCTGCTGATCGACGTTTTGCGCTGGCGTAAACAGCAACGTGTTCCGATGACCGAAGCGGAGATTCTGGCGTCGCAGCAGTCTCCGCTTGGCATTATTCGCGCTCGCTTTACGGTGAAGCGCAAGGAGATGCGTAACTTCCTGCGCGGCGTGTGCATTCTGGCGGTGATTGTCGTTTCGGTGATGAGCAATGCGATTATTGGCGGAGTGATCGATCAATACGGTATCCCGTTTAGCCACTGGTCATTGACGATGTACATCACGCAGGGGTTGATGATTGCCTTATACAGCGCAGTGTTCACCGCACTGATGTCGATTCCGTTGTGGTATTTCTTCCTGGGCGAAAGCGATCCACAAGGTAAATAAGGGTTGGTGCGCAAGGATGCGCACCTCATCCGTCAACGAGACTTAAAAATCCGCTTTGAGTACCACGCGATAATGGGCTTTTCCCGCTCTCACATGTTCTAACGCGGCATTGACCTGCGACATCGGAAATTCCTCCACCTGTGGAGCGATATCCACGCGGGCGGCTAACTTGAGCAAGGTACGTAACTGAGCGGGAGAACCGGTTGAAGATCCGGTTAGCGCACGATCGCCGACAATCAAACTGAACGCCGGAACCTCAAACGGCTTCATCACCGCGCCCACCGTGTGGAACTTGCCTTGTCGCGCCAGTGCCTGGTAGTAGGGCTTCCAGTCTAAATCCACGGCAACGGTGCTGATGATCAGATCAAACTGACCAGTTAATGCATTCAGGGCTTCCGCATCGCGGCTGTTTACCACCCGATTGGCACCCATCGCCAGAATCGAATCGGTTTTGCTGGCGTGGGAACTGAAAGCAGTGACCTCCGCGCCCATCGCACGCAGCAGCTTAATCGCCATGTGCCCTAGTCCACCAATTCCAATCACGCCCACACGACTGGTGGCATTGATGTTGTGCATCAGCAGCGGTTTGAACACGGTGATGCCACCACACAGCAACGGACCTGCAGATGCCAGATCCAGCGTCTCAGGCAACGGGATCACCCATTGCCAGTTGGCGCGCAGATGGCTGGCAAAACCGCCGTGGTTATTGATGGTGGAGACTTTGCCATTTTCGCAGTTCACCTGATCGCCTGCGATGCAGGCATCACAGTGATGGCAGCTTTTTGCCGTCCAGCCGATACCGACGCGTTGCCCGATGCTGAGCCCTTTGTTTTGCGCCGCCTCTCCCAGCGCCGCCACGCGACCAATCACTTCATGTCCGGCAATCAACGGATAACGTGAACCGCCCCACTCGTTATCGATCATCGACAAGTCGGAATGGCACACGCCGCAGTAATCGACTTCAACCTGTACGTCTTCCGCTGCCAGCGGGCCGGCATCATATTCATAAGGCACTAACGCCTCACCCGCTTGCAGAGCGGCATAGCTGGAAATCTTCATCGCTGTCCTCGGAGTTTTGCTCGATAGAGCATCAGAGTAGCAAAGTGATGAGCAATATAATGCTGAATAATCAGGTTATTAGTAAGGGGAATGCTGTTTGGAAGGACGATGCAGCTTAAGAATGGAGGGGCGATGAATCGGTGCGCACGATGCGCACCGCAAGACTCAATGTCGGCATGGCTGCACTGCAATGTAAAGTCGGACCCTCATCTGACATTGAAGTTGCAAGGGCATGGCTGCCGACCCTATCACCATGTTAGAAATCCGCTTTCAGCACTACGCGGTAATTCGCTTTACCGGCGCGGACATGATCCAGCGCGTCGTTGATTTTCGACATCGGGAACGCTTCTACCGTTGGCGCAACGTCAGCACGCGATGCCAGTTTCATTAACGAACGCAACTGGCCCGGAGAACCGGTGGATGATCCTGTCACGGCACGGTCACCCATGATCAGGCTGAAAGCCGGAACTTCAAAGGGCTTCATCACGGCACCCACGGTGTGGAATTTACCGTGCGGTGCCAGCGCCTGGAAGTACGGTTGCCAGTCCAAATCAACCGCAACGGTGCTGATGATCAGATCAAACTGGCCTGCCAGCGCGTTCAATGCTTGTGGATCACGGCTGTTCACCACGCGATCCGCACCCATCGCCAGGATAGATTCCGTTTTACTGGCGTTGGAGCTGAACGCAGTCACTTCCGCACCCATCGCACGCAACAGTTTGATAGCCATGTGGCCAAGGCCACCGATGCCGATCACGCCCACACGACTGGTGGCATTGATGTTGTGCATCAGCAGCGGTTTGAACACGGTGATACCGCCGCACAGCAGTGGGCCGGCAGTGGTGATATCCATTGACTCTGGCAGCGGGATCACCCATTGCCAGTCAGCATGCAGATGGCTGGCGAAGCCGCCTTTGTTCATGATGGTTGGCACTGAACCGTTTTCGCAGTTAACCTGCTCGCCGTTGATACAGGCATTACAGTGCTGGCAGCTTTTCGCTGTCCAGCCGATGCCCACGCGCTGACCAACTTTCAGCCCTTTATTCTGTGCGGCTTCACCTAATGCACTGATGCGGCCAATCACTTCATGGCCCGCGATCACCGGGAAGGCTGAGATGCCCCACTCGTTATCAATCATCGACAGGTCAGAGTGGCAAACGCCACAGTAATCGACCTCAACCTGTACCTCTTCAGCTGCCAGCGGACCGGCCTCATACTCAAAAGGCACCAGCGCTTCGCCTGCGTTCATCGCGGCATAACTTTTGATTTTCATTACTGTCCTCTGTTTCAGCGTTTTGACGCTCTAGTTTAGCAGAGCGTACGCCAGGATTATGACGATAAATCAAACGATTATCCGCGATTCGTCAGAAAAGCATTTAGGGTTAAAGCGGATCGTGATTCAGTGGGCTGCGAAAAGCATGCCTCGCTGCTTCAATCAGTTGGCTGGCGGTGATTGTCGGCGGTAAACGCATCAGCACCTTGCTCGCTTGCCAATAGCACAGCACCATCTCTTCATCTGTTTCGCTTTCGGCCATCTCACGTAGCCGTCTGCGCAGGCTGACCACATCCAACGTTTGCTGCTCATCCACCATCTCCGCAATGGTCTGATTGATCACCTGATGGATGATTTTCCAGGATATTTCGGCAAACACATTGAACCTCGTTGCTTATCTATTGGCTCCAGGCAAATGAATAAAACGTGCGGCGCTGACCGCACAAAAAGAGAACAAAGCTGGCATAACTATAGCCGTTTATTTTCTGAGCAAATGCCGGAACAGCGGACATTCTTGTAGTTAGCGGATCTATAAAATGATTTTTATTTTGCATCGTGCTGACGACCGCAAATGTCCTTGTAACAAAAAAGCATAAACCTAAGCTGGCTGTCGTCGCCGCGCTTTGCCAAAGTAGGGCAACGTTTAACCTCGCAACAGGGAATGAATATGAGTCAAACCACTGCTTTACACGCCGATCCGTTGATCTGGGGCCACGGCCCCAAAGTGTTTGAAGTGTTTCTTGAACCCACCTGTCCGTTCTCAGTCCGTGCCTTTAATAAACTGGATGCGCTGCTGGCATTGGTGGGGGAAGATAAGATGACGCTAAAGATTCGGCTGCAATCCCAACCGTGGCATATGTATTCCGGACTGATCGTTCGTTACATCCTCGCCGCATCCACTTTGCCAGAGGGCAAAGCTGCTGCAAAACGCGTGCTACAGGCGGTCGCCGATCATCGTGAAGAGTTTGAGTTCACCGATCACAGTCATGGGCCCAATATGGACGCCACACCGCACCAAATTCTTGATCGTTTGCAACAATATAGCGGTATCGATGCCCATGCGCCGTTCCTGCGCGCCGAGTTGCAAAATGAAATCAAGTGGCACTGCAAGTATTCGCGCCAGAACGGTATTCACGTCTCACCCACCTTTATCACCAACGGGCTGGTGCAGTTGGATATGGGTAGCGGTGATGATATTGAATCCTGGGCTCAGCGCATTCTCGCCTGATGTCGTCAGCCCGCTCCGGCGGGCTATCCCCATATTTCGCAACAGATTTCAGCTTGCACTGATTGCACAATTTCCGATAATCGTTATCTACCTAATTATATAGCGAGAAAGGGAATGCAAGTCAGATACCTCACAGCATTGATGTTAACCGCCGCCGCGGGCCTCAGCCTGCAAGCACAAGCCAGTACCGATATTCGCGTAACTTATGCCGGTTCGATGGGGAAAGTGATGGACCAGTCTTTAGGTCCAGCCTTTGCCAAACAGAACGACGGAAAATATGAAGGGCAAGGCCAGGGCGCATACGGCATGGCTCGACTGCTCGCGAGTAAGAAAATCACCGCTGACGTGTTCGTTTCCATCACGCCGGGCCCGATGCAGATTTTGAAAGATGCAGGATTGATTGATGATGCCGTACCGGTTGCCAGCACCAGCATGGTGGTGGCGTACAGCCCGAAAGGCAAATTTGCCCAGCAGTTCGCACAGGCCAAAGGCGCAGATGCCAGCTGGCTGAAAGTGCTGGCCACGCCGGGCATTAAGTTCGGGCGCACCGATCCGATTAACGATCCAAAAGGCCAGAACATTATCTTTACCCTGCTGCTGGCTGAGAAGTATTACAAGCAGCCGGGCATCGCCGATAAAATTCTTGGTGGCTACCAAAACCCTGCTCAGACCCATCTTGAAGGTGGCCTGCTGGCTCGTCTGGAGAGTGGTCAGGTCGATGCCGCGGCAGGTTATGAGAGTGAAGTGATATCCGCGCATCTGCCTTATGTGGCGCTGCCGGATGAGGTCAACCTGAGCAATCCAGACATGGCAAAACAGTGGTATGACACTGTCAGCTTCAGCGTCAAAGACAGCGCTGGCAAAGATAAAGTGCTGCACACTCAACCGCTGGTTTACTACGCAGCCGTGCTGAAAAACGCTCCGCACGGTGCGGCGGCGGGTAAAGCCTTTGTCGATTTCATGCTGAGTAAGCCAGGTCAGGCGCTTTTTAAACAGAATGGCTACGCCGCGCCGAAAGGCGGAGCTGTTTATCAGTAATGAAGTCCGGTCACGCCACCGCGCTTTGGTTGTCACTGCCAGCACTGATGTTGCTGGCCGTGCCATTCGTCACCCTGATTGGTGTCACTCAATGGCAGCACATGCACCTTGCCTGGGGCGATGGGAGTGCCATCTCCACCTCTTTGGGATTGGGCGCGATTGCGCTGCTGTTGATCTTTATCAGCGGATTGCCGGTGGCGTGGTGGTTGTCGCAGGCAAAGGGTCGCGCACGCGCCATTGTGGAACTGTTGGTGATGATTCCATTACTGACGCCTCCGCTGGCAATGGGGATTTTACTGGTGAGCGCTTACGGACCTTATAGTGTTCCGGGGGAATTACTGGGGAAATTTGGCTGGACGCTGGTTAACAATCCTGCCGCGTTTATTCTGGCGCAATGGTACGGCGCACTGCCCTACTTCATTACCACTGCACGTTCCGCTTTTGCGGGCGTTCCGCAGGATATTCTGGATGCCGGTCGTACCTTAGGTGCCTCACCGTGGCAAGGATTTTGGCGTTTGTCGGTTCCGCTGGCCGCGCCGGGTTTGGCCTCTGCAACAGCTTTGGCGTGGGTGCGCGCCATGGGTGAGTTCGGCATTGTCATGATTTTCGCCTATTTCCCTCAGGGCATGCCGGTTCAGCTTTATAACAATCTGCAAAATGACGGCGTCGATGCGGTGTACGTACTGCTGTGGTTGCTACTGTTGTTTACCTTACCGGTGCCGCTGCTGTGTTTTGTGGCGTCAAGACGCGTACGTTATGGCAGTTCATCAGTAGAGTCATAGCGCGGCAGGGAAACCGATATTCCGTAGCGGGTGTCCTGCAGGACGTGCCCTGGCTATGTTGGACAGGCTAATTGAAGTGACACGACAGACAATGTGCTTGATGGGCGCAATATATTGCGCCCATCATGACTTAATCAATCGCTTTCAATGCATCCAGCGCGCAAGCCTCATCAAGATTACCGCCCGGCGCACCACCGACACCAATCGCGCCAATCACCTGATTACCACTTTTTACCGGCACGCCACCGGCTAACAGCAGAAAGCCTGGTACGTCACGCATATTCTGCGCGCCTGGATTGTTCTGTGCCGTTTCCATCACTTTGCCACTCAGATTCCTGGTACTCAACGCGGTGTAGGCCTTCATACGGCTCGCTTCTACGGTGTGCGGACCGGCATTGTCCATACGCTGTACCGCAGTCACTAAACCTGCGCGATCCACCACTGTCACGGTGACATTGTAATTTTTTGCTGCGCAGGACTGAATAGCTGCGCTAGCCAGTTTTTGCGCCTCAGCCAATGACAGATTGGATTCAGTCACGGCGGCCTGGCTGCCAAAAGAAACAAATGCCGCCGCAGCAGCAATCAAAGAAAGGCGAATAGTCATGTGTCACTCCTGAGTTATGTTAGGTGACACTGTAAAATGAGAGCAGGTTAATAAATATTCGGGTGATCACGCGTTCTGCCAGGTAGTTATACCTGGTTAAGTTGCTGCCAGGCGTGAATCAGTTGCGCAAGATTGTCCATTTCCAGTTTAGTCAGAACTGCGGCGCGATGGGCTTCAACCGTTCGTGGTGACAGCGATAAATCACGCGCTATCTCTTTGCTGGTCTGCCCGGCAATCATCAGTTGCATCACTTCGTTTTCACGCACCGACAACAATGCAAAACGCGACTGCAAAATCTGTTGCGCCTGCCAGCGCTGCGCGCGCTGTTCACTTTCATGCATTGCCTGGTGCACGCTTTCCAGCAACGGTTCAATCTCTAACGGTTTGGTGTAAAACTCGAAAGCCCCCTGACGGAACGCACGGCGACAGGCTTCAATCGTGCCATGACCGGTCATGATGATCACCGGCAGCAGCGGATGCCTTTCGCCCTTCTCTGTCAACCAGCTAAGGCCACTGATGCCCGGCATGCGGACGTCCAGCAACAAACAGCCGCGCAGCGGTTCCTGCGCTGACGTAGCCGCCTCAAATGAGGCCAAATCAGCAAAGTCGGCAACGTCATATTCCAGCGTTCTCAAGAGAAAACCCAATGATTCACGCACCGACAAATCATCATCCACTAACCAAACTTTTGCGCTCATTCCGTTACTCCGCCAGTGGGAAAATTAGGGTGATTTCCGCGCCGCTTTCGGCGCGGTTTGCCAGCCGCAGCTGGCCATTCATGCGTAACATCAAGCTCTCAACCAGCGTCATGCCAAGCCCCATGCTTTCTGGTCGCGAGCTGTAAAACGGTATACAGGCCTGCGCTAATCCTTCGACAGAAAAGCCTGGTCCGTCATCACTGATGATGATTTTAATCTCGTGCGCCAGGCGTTCTGAATTGATAGCCACCCACGCATCCGCCTGCCCTTGCTGCATGTGGATCGCATTTTGTAGCAGATTGTGAAAGACCTGTTCGAGCCATTGTTCGTCGCCGATAACGCGCGCGTGGTCATGCTGAAACTGCTGATGAAGCACCACAGCGCCCGCATCCAGTTCTTGTTGTAATAGCACCGTGACTCGCCGCCATGTTGATTCAACACCGATCGCAGTCATCGCCACCGGGCGTTCGCTGACAATGTCGCGAAAACGTTGCAGCAATCCGGCCAATCGTTCAGTTTGTAAACTGATGGCACCGAGTGTCTGCGGCAGGCTATCGTGTTTGCCTTGCTTAAGCAGCAGCTGGCTGGTGTGTAACCACGTGTTAATCGCGGTGAGCGGCTGGTTAATTTCATGGATGATACCCGCCGTGAACTCCCCCAAAGATTCACGCCGCGTACGCTGGAAATAGTCAGCCCGCAGACGCATTTCGACGTTTTGTCGCCAGTGACGCAATAATTCCCAACCGAGAAAACCGATGATGAGCCACAACATCAACGCCAGCAGGGGCGGAGCGACATGCAGCGCACGCCAATCAGGATTCGCGCTGCCTTTAATCAGAAAAGGTTGGTAGAGGTTGATAAACGGACGCTGCCATTGCCAACGCGCCGTTTCAGAATAGGCCGAAGTTGATATTGCGGGCTGAGCATGAATATGAAATGCAAGTGCCAGCCCGACCTCTGGAGCTTGCACGGCAAAATGCAAATCCACCAGCATGCGGAATTGTCGATAGGGGTTATACAGCCAGTACCGTCCTTCGCTGGCATCTTCAAACCGCGGGCCGGTTAGCGGCCTGTTCTGTGTGTGCTCAAGCTGCACGATTTGTGGAAATTTCTTCTGCAATTCAGTGAGGTTTTCATCACCCGTCAATAATGGCAACAGAGTTTCATTCTGCGTTAAATAGGCCGCAATACGACTGAAATGCTGATGGAATTCCGCTTCACGCGTGCGCCGTTGATCCAGGATTTGTTCGGCAAGTAATGCGAACAAAGTCACCAGCGTGAGAAGTAGCCAGACCAGCCAATACCTTTTCATCCATGGGCGGTAAGTGTGAGGCATAGTTTTCCGTTGTTAAAGCGATAAAAAAGCCCTCCGGGTCAGGAGGGTTGTCGATACTGCACCAGCATCCATTCATGGTTTTGCAACGTTGTAACCTGCCCACCCATTGGATTCAATCTGTTTTACTGGTTTAGCGCTGATTTCAGAAGTCTACCTGGTACGACTTTGATTTAGATTGGCTTTTTCCCGTCGGTGAACGACTCTGCGTGATCCTGTTGTATGAGTTGATAACGAAACATCAGCTGTTTTAACAGTAATCCCGTCTGCGTTTGTTCACTTAGCTGATCATCATTACCCTCGGCATAACGTCTAAGTTGCTCTTCAACCGGAATCTGCTGGTTAAAGGCCTGCATCGCGGAAAAAATCCCCGTTTTAAGCTCACTCACCGTGAGATATTTCCCTTTAGTTTTATCTAGTCCATTGAGTTGTTCAGCCATATTTTCCAACTGCGCCATACCACGATGCCAGCTCTGTAATTTTTCCAACGATATCGCTTGTTTCTCTCTGCGCTGTTGTTCGAGCAGGGCTTGAGAGGCCATCAAGTGCTGATGCTGTTCGTATCGATACCAACTGCCACAGACAAAGACTAAAACGCCAGCCAGTAAGGCACAGCAGGCCCCACTCACAAATGATTTTAATGATGATGCCGTTGTGGGCGCATCTTGCTGCTCATCCGCATCAGGATAGACCACATAAACGCGAGCCGGATCGCTGTGGTGTTCACTGTTGAGTGCTGCCGGAATAAGCTGTACCGGAGAGGGCAGTCTTTCTTGAAGCTGCGTTATGGAGTGTTTGACCTGATGCAATAACGTATTAGCCTGCGCGAATTCCCTGATACCAAAACGTAACAACGCTTCACGCAGGGATATCAGCAAGCGCTCCGTTTCTAATAACTGCGCCGCCATCTCGCTGCCCTCCACCTGCCAGCCACGGTAGAGACTTTGTAGACGTCGAAACATCACGCTGAGGATATCGGCGCGCGCATCAATCGTCAGCGGCCAGAAAATCGACCACTGATGTACCACCAGCGCGTCAATCAGATTCAAGCCTTCATTGAGCCCCCTCAAACCCGCGTTGTTGGCACGCGCCAAAGTGAACCAGGCCGCACTCTGCAACTCCAGTCCATTTTGTTCAAACAACCCCAGCGTGAGTCTCTCCACTTTCCCCCAATCAACATCGGGCCGGGCGGGATGCGTCAGCTTACTCATCTCTTCCCGCAACTGGGAATAGCCTGGTAAGGTGCGCGGATCTGCACCGGTTTTAATCACCTGATTCATATTCAACAACCTTCCTTGTTTATCCCGTCAAACCACTGACCATTAACTGCTGTTGCTTTAAGTGACGCAGCAACACTCTGCCCTCTGGTTTGAATTCCGTGCCGTAGCGCACCAGGCCAATACCGGTGAGTTCGGCTTCAATGGCGTAGCGCAATTCGCCTGGCACCGTTTGTTCCAGCAATGCCACCTCAATACGCTTAAGGCGCGGTTCGTACTTCAGCAACACGCTTGAAAAGGTGTGAAGCAGCTGGTGCGCAGTGCCCGGCATCCCCTGCAGGATGCGGGTCATATCCGGCAAACCGTAGTCGGGGATGTGTGCAATTGAACCAGCGCGGGTGTTGAGGATGCGCTGCAGGTTATCCAGCACCGAAAGAATGACCTGGTCCCGTTCGCTCACGGCATCGAGCGCCAGCCCGCCACTAAAATTGCCGTAAAGGATCTCATAAAGTGAAGGCATCATCAGGGTCTTTTAGCCTTTTCCGCGACCAACGTCAGTGTACCGTCACCCAGTTCAATCACGCGCGCCTTATCCGGGTCGAGATCATCGCGGGTCAGCAGCAGTCGCCACTGATCATCCTGAGTGTCCGGCGAGAGGAAGAGGCCGGCCACCGCCACGAATTCCGCCTTATCGTCCATCGGCATATCAATACTGACTGACTCACCCGGTCGGATGCGTATGTCCATTTGTGCCAGCAGGTCCGCCTTCAGAACCTGACTGTCAGCAGTGAATAGCGAGGGGTAGTCTAAGGCGTCAAAAGCGCTACTGTCCTTCAGTTGCCAGATGCGCACCACGGTTGAGAGCGCAGCACCCTGTGCGTTGCGGTTTGCCCCTTCACGAGCGCGAAAATCGAGATGCAGTGTGCGTATTTGTTTGTAAAAAATGGATTTTGTTACGGAGACGGTGCCCTCTGATACTTTCTGCGTCAGACCGCAGCTGCTGACGCTCAGTGCCAGCATAAGAGGGATAAGCGTTTTACCAGCGATAGTCGCCCTGTTCATCAGTTTCGATCCTTGAAGGTTGCACCCGGACGCGCTGATAGCGACCGAGCTGTATGGTTATCTGGTTAGACTCGCGGGAGCCCGTGATTTGTGTCAGAGGCAGCACCGCCGTGCGCCCGAGTTGCTGCGCCCCCTCCTTCCGGCAGCTTAGCTGTGCATCAGGCATCATTGCGCGGTCAACGCACAGCTCCAGTCGCGCATCCAGCTTTGATCCCAGGTAGACGTGCAACAGCGCCATCAGGTCTCCGTGCAGTTGCCCGCCTGGGAGCCATCCCCGAACTTCCTCAGGGTTGCCGGTGAACAGCCTCAGCAATACCTGACCGTTGACGTCTGTGGCATGCGTCCCCATCACCGGGCGGTGCGTCAGACTGACCGGGTGGCGCGTGCTCATATTCAGCACGGAAGACTGAGGAATACGACGGGGATCCCAGGGCATGACCTGCGCGCGCGTGTCCGGTGCCAGCAGCTTCACCAGCGAGGAGACCCCTTCAGCGGTTCGACCGGGCAGCAGCATCACCGGCAGCAACGCCAGGAATCGCGAGACCGGCGTCGCGATATTCTGCGCACAGCCGCTTATCCCCAGACCCGCCAGCCCCAGCAGGTACTGAGAGGTGTCATCGGTGCCACCAGGAGCGAAAGTTGCCGGGTAGGTGTATTTGCGCCAGATGCGGTAAAACTGCGTGGTCAGGCGGTGGCTGAAGATGTCCAGAAAATCCTGTGTGGCCTCGTGCCCTTCGCGTTGCCGCGTCACATCATCAATGTAATGCGACGGCAGCGGAGACGCCGTGCCATAGAGCCCCATGAAATTAATGCGTACCGTGGGCGGCAGATGCGGATGAGCGGGCGCTTCTGCACCGCGAATTTCTCCTGCCGGAAAGCCCATGCCGGGATGAGGCCGGAAGCGCACTGGCTCGTGCCGCACCTGCCAAGTGCTGCCCGGCACAGGTGCATCGGGGTCGCTCCTTTCCAGAAGCTGACAGAAGCGGTAAAAATTCATGTAAGGCAGCCGGTCACCCAGCCGCGCGATTAGCCGGGCAGGCGCTGACTGTGATTCTCTTTCCACCGGATGCATTTTCCTTCAGGCCGGATAATCAGGGAGAGCTGAATGAACTGGTTCATGTCCGCGTAAAGCGACAAAAAACGGTTAAGCATCTCGCCAAACAGGTGTATGTCGCCATCACCGGTAAAACCGCTACTGTCGAGCGTCACCTCAATGTCAAGACCACGCAGCAGGTAACCAGACTCAAACCGTTGCAGACGGTGATGCTGTACGTCAAGAATCGCATCCAGCCTGCGGTTGCAGAGTTCGTCATCCTGCCAGTTGTACAACGCCAGCGTGCCGCGCAGCACTTCTGCGCTATTCATCATATTGATGAAGCCGGAACCGAGGTGGCTCAGCACCCGCCAGTGAAAGCGGTCCTCAGCAGGTGGATAGGCAGGAAGTGTCGGACGAGTCAGATTGCGCACCGTGACAGGGGTCTGCAGCACCTGTTCGCAGCGGTCCAGCAGGGTGCTCTGCAGCGCACGACGGGGAAGCTGGCCGTTGGTGCCGGTGATACGTAGCGAGAGCGTATCGCGGGAAAGCTCTTCCCCCTCCTCCCACTGCTGACCGCCGAGTATCAGCCAGGTGTCGTGCATCCCGGTCACGCCTTTTCGAACGCGCGTATGAAAATAGCGCTCAGGTGCGAGGCGTCGCATCATGCCGCCCCGGTGCCGGAAACTGGTGAACGGAACGTATTCAGCCGCACCGGTCAGCCCTGAACCGCTGACCGCATCCACCGAGTAAATTTCGGTATGTCCGTCCTGCAGGCGCTTGGCGCGCAGCAGGTACTCGCTCTCCAGTCCGTTAACCGTCAGCGGGTCTGCTTCCAGCGTGAACAGGTTAATCACCGGTACGCAGTGCAGTTTCAGCGAAGCACCGGTCACCGGCAAATCACTCTGCCACGCCTCACTGAATACCACCTCAATATCGAACCCCGTGAGCCCGGGTAGAAGAGGGATAGCTTCCAGTCCGTTCAAGGTCACAAAGCGAAACTTTTCCGGGAAGGTGAAGTACTCCAGCAGCAACTGATAGCCGCTGAAGGCGCTGTCACCTTTTGGCCATAGTCTGTCGTCCTCACCAAATCCACCCGGGCTGAACCAGGCGTTGAGGGCGATCCGCTCCTGCTGCCCGGCCAGGCGGACGTATATCGCGGCCTGACGGCGGGTCAGCCTCTGATGCAGCGCGGTCGCCACGGGCACGTCTTCTCCCAGCCACAAGCTAAGATGGCGCAGGTCACACTGGCTCCAGTCCGCCTGCCCGCTGCTGGCTATGCGCAGACGCAACACGGAACGTCCGTCCGGCTCGGTGCCCATGACCACGCCTGAGATTGACAGCGGATTAAGCGTAACCGGCTTTGTGGTGCGGTAGTGGCAGACAGTATTTTTGGGGCCTACCGGGCGGGAATACACCTCCAGCCCGGCGGGAGCAGTCTCCGCCATTTTCATTTTTGGCAGGTCAGGCGAGAGCGACACTATGCTCAGTGAAGGGATCGTGCGCAGATAATGCGGCCAGAGCATGCTGACCAACCCTTCGGTCAGCTCCGGCAGGTCATCGTCAATTTTCTGACGCAGTCGACCGACGGAAAAAGCAAATCCTTCAAGCAGGCGCTCCACAAAAGGATCTGGCGTGCCTGCGCGGTCCAGGTTGAGCATGGCGGCGCGGTCAGGATGAGTTTCGGCAAATTCTCTGGCGGCGTCGCGCAGATAGCGCATTTCGTTATCGTAATAACGCAGGGTTAAGTCTTTCATAAACGGGTTTCGTCTTCCTTTACGAAGTGGTCAGTATGGCAGCACGAGCGGCATCAATCCGGATAAGCGATGAAAGTAGTCTTTCCATCTCTGTGTGCGTCCTGGTTTTATCCGCTTCGCTTCGGCCTGCACGGCTTCGCAACAGCTTCAGCCTGCGGGACTGCACTTCAAACAACAGAGATGGCTCCCACTCGCCCAGCGTCATACTCTCTGCTTGCGTATCGAGCGAGCACAGCAGATGAAGCGCCATTTCCTGACGGCCAAATTGCTCAGCAAGTCTGGCCATCAGCAAACGCAACAACCACTGCTGCCTGGGTGACGTTATGCCGGGGCGTTGCTGCAGCCAGGCCAGCGTAGCCTCAATGCCTTCCCTGTCTGCCAGGTCAGTGGCCTCGCTCTCAAGCTGCAGCACATCATCTTCAGCGCCAGCAGTCACAGAGCCAGTCTCTGTTCCAAACACTCCAGCAGGCATCAGCACATGCTGCTGGATCCAGCCCATGGTGACCTCATCCGCAAACGGCATTCCATCACTGAAAGCCAGCGTTTCCAGCCCGTTGAGGCGCGACAGCAGGCCCTTAAGGTCGTCCTGAACAATCGCCGCCAGCGCCGCATTGCCCGAGCGCAGCTGCGCCTGGTGCTGATACCACTGCAGGTCAAGCCAGAAGTGATTGCCGCCCCGGCTGAATAGGCTGTCGGCCTGCTCGGCCAGTTCGGCCCAGCTCTGCTGCAGCCACAGGCGTTTAAGCTGTGCGCGCTGGTCCAGCTTGGGTGGCTCGATACGGCTTTTGCCGTCGCCGGACAACGGTGGCAGTTGGCTGAGCGTGTCATGACGGATGGTTTTCATCAGCCTATGCGCGGCCAGCCATCCGCCTGGCTGATCGCGAAGATAAGCGGCCAGCGTTCGTGCCTGGTCCAGCAGATCACGCCCGGAACTGATAGCCGCCAGAGCGGGGGCGGCGGAAGCTGAAGACGACTGGGATGCGGGACCGTCTGCCGCCGTCTGGGGCACCACCGCATCCGGGCCGCCTGCCCTCAGCAACCTTGCCTCCAGCGCGCCGTAAAGGCTACCAAGGCCGGCCCCGCCCTGCGCTCTGCATACGTCATCAATCACCAGCAACGCCGCCACGGTACGCTGCGCCGAAGATGTCGTCACTTCGGGATAGAGCGTCAGCGTATCCAGCACGCGCGCGCTGGCGGGAAAGCCCAGCGCCGCCTCACGACTGCGCGCCCGTTGCGGATGCAAAGCATCACCGAAGCGCTGAAGCAGGCCGGCAAGCAGGGCCAGACCGTCGGCGAACCCTTCTTCACCGTCCTGTTGCAGTCGCGCCCAGCAGTACCAGACTGCTACACGGATATCTTTGGCTTCCTTAGTCAGCACCTGTTCTGCCAGCGCGCAAATAAGCGCCGTGTCCGCACCGGACAGCAGATTCATCTCTTGCTGCATCTGCTGGAACGCATCGTTGTAGGTCGGGTCTTCCCCTGTAGCGTGAGTGTCCGCCAGGGGCTTCAGCCACGGCTCCCACAGAGAAACAGACTCAGTAGCCAGCACGTGAAGATGATCCGCATCCGCACCGCAGGCATTAATCAGAGATTGCAGTGGCATTAGTCTTCCTCGCTGACAAAAGTTTCATCCGGCACGTCCGGTGTGTCACTGATAATGAAAATGTCGGCCGGGAGCGTGAAGTTGCGCAGCTTCAGCAGCGCCAGCGGCCCCTCTCCGGCTTCGGTGCGCAGAATGTAGTTCAGCGGACGACCGTCGGGAGCCTGCCAGGTGAGCTGCCAGCTGCTGCTGATGCCCGGATTAGCGCTGACCTGAGCCTTATCCAGCAGGCGAATCAGACCCCAGCTCCCCGGCATGGCGCCGTACTGGCGGGTCCCGGCCTTCGTGCTTATCCAGCTCAGCGATGCGCCCGGCGCTTCTGTGTCGGCCGGCCAGGTGAAGCGTTTCCACACCGGCTGCTGATTCATGTAGGTGAGCTTCTGGCTGTCGATAATCAGGTCAGTCTGCATCACGTCTGCTGCCGTACCGGGGCGCAGTTCAAAATGCAGCCCGGCCTCTCCATTGGTGAACACCACGTCGGAAATCCGGCTGAGCTGATTAAGCGCCTGCAGAAAGGCCGGGTTAAACGTCAGCCCCTGGGCGTTGATACTGTCCGGTACCCAGCGGGTGCCTTCGCGG
>Ga0157363_1000750_pt1 | contig 25435 bp, 10 predicted proteins | sample AttsexASBM1_FD_111477 | JGI IMG/M metagenome (GOLD analysis project Ga0157363, IMG submission 111477) | Fungus gardens microbial communities from leaf cutter ant in Ribeirão Preto, State of São Paulo, Brazil - Atta sexdens ASBM1 | ecosystem: Host-associated > Fungi > Mycelium > Unclassified ... | reverse complement strand
GGGTAGGGTGCACAGTAGTGAGCACAGACCATGAGTAGTAGTATATAAGGTAGACTACTTTGTACTAGGAACTCTATCGAGTTCTCTTGTGTTACTCAATACAAGAGTTGTTCTATTGCTTAACTCTTTGAGCTTTAGATCATAACACACTGCTCCTCAACTGTTGTCACTCAAGAAGACCTAAGGCATGATCTAGAAGTGTAAGTTTTTTTTGCTAATACTTTCAAAAATGTTTTATATACTAAAAAACCTTAGAAGATTACTTGTTTTTATATAAAAACATTTTCCAGCATAATACTATATCTAAGTCCTGGAGCTATTTCCTCTTCTTCTCTCTCTATTCCTTTTAATCTAGCCACCAGTTATTCTTACAAAGTGACTAGTTGTGTTATTCTGCTTTGTTATAACTCAAGTTCTTAGGTTAAGACAAAAGACATACTTTTGTATTGAGTAACACAAGAGAACTCAATAGAGTTCCAAGTACAAGCTAGTTTACCTTATATACTACAGACCATGGTCTATGCACATACTACATCTAATCTACCTTAATATTTATATACTTTCTATAAAACTAATATGTTGTTGCTATATTATATGACATTACTTAATATCACATCACACCCTTTGCCTAAGTCTAAAATAAATAAAAGTAAAAACAAAACAAAACAAAAAACAAAAAATAAAAATAAAAACCAAGTCTATTGTTTACAACTCTAATATGCTTGTTGCCTTATTAGGAACTGTAACTGCTCCATTGTATTGTATTGACTCATTTGGTAAGATATTAGTGAATAAATAGAAGTTAGTGATAGTAGTATAAAGTAAGGTAAAGTATATAAGAGTAAAGAAAAAGAGCTAGTGATAGCCTTACTTCCTGATCCATAGTATAAACTTGTTGAAATATTTATAGGTACTAGTGGACTTTCAACTAGTTCCACCTTATACTGTTTACTAACTATCTGTCTACTGCCTTATTGACTATTGTCCTAATTGAACTTGTATCTTAATATCTCTAAAAAGGAAATATCTAAGCTAGATGCCTCTCTACTAGAGAATGTTGTCACTCTACATGGACAAGTCACAATGAACCTGTAGTACAAGCCTTCTAAAAAGAATATAAGTATACTACTTGACATCACTTACTTTAACAACAAGTATATTTAAGTAGACATCTAAGCTTAGTTTCTACTATTTATGGTCTATCCTATCCTAATAGGCATATATCCTATAAACCTGGGATTTGGCCTTTTCTTTTTGACTAAAGAACTAAGCTGTCCTTCAGTTGAGGATGATAAGAGAGTAGAGAGAGAAGGCCCAGTATTGGGTAGTTTTAAAAAAAGAAAATTGAGTTGTAATATTATAACTTAAGACTAAGAGTTTTAGTATATCTCTGGTACATAGTCTATATGCACTTTATATTTAGCCTACTTTAAATATTATAAGTTATATAAATAAGAGTTATTATCTCCTATAATATATGATATTACTCTTCTGTTATGATGCTGTGACAGTATCTGTGACATGTGTGACAGACCTGTGACTTTTATAATAATCATGTATGACATCATATTTTTTCTTTTACTAAGTCTAAAAGTAAGAAAAGAAAAGAAAAGAGATAATAGAAAACAAGAAAGACTTAGATAAGAGAAGAGAAATAAGAAAGAAAAAAGTCCACCATCTTTGATTCTAACATAATAAGCCTGGAAAAAGAAAGAATATACCTAAGGTATTTTACTAACTTAAAGTGAAATTTACATTTTTTAGCTTTTACATCAAGTCTAGCTTTTTATAGGTAGTGAAGGATGTTATGATCTTAAATCCTTAGAGTGGGATAAAAGAACAAACTCTTGTATTAGAGTAAACACAAGAGAACTCAATAAAGAGCTCTTTACAAAATAGGCTATCTTATATACTTGTACAGATAGTCCATACTAGCTACTGTGCACCCTACCCTAAATGACCATGTGTAAAGCATGAGGTCAACATGTGGTGTCCATGTTGTATGACGTCACTTTGTTCCAGAACCTTCTATTCCTTTCTCTCAAGTCCTGTGATCAAATGTTGTGACCACACCATCAGATGTGACTGATGTAACAGTGTGACCAATCACATCTAACCCTAACCCCAGAGTTCTAAAAATAGAAAAATGTAAAATGATTGAAAAGAAAATTTAAAATGTAAAATAAAAGTAAAACAAATTGAAGTTTATTGTTTCATTTTCTTACAAAGAACTTCTTTGACATGCTTAGTATAATTAGCTATGTCATCAGAATAGATCAGAATATCATTGAGATAGATTACTATTCATATATCAAGAAGGCCAGAGAAAATGTCATTCATGAAATGTTAGAAGACAGTGGGAGTATTGGTAAGACTAAAGGATATGACAGACCATTTAAAGGATCCATAGTGGGTATAGAATATAGTCTTCTATTTGTTACCTTTAGCAATGTGGACTAAGTAATAAGTATGATAGAAACTTATCTTGGTATAGATATAAGCTTTGTGATAGAAATCTAAGAGGTTAGAGATCAGCAGAAGTGGGTATCAATCCTTCTTTGTGATGCAATTAAGATTGTGAAAGTCAACATAGAGATAGAGTAATACATCTTTCTTCTTAAAAAAAAGCATAGGTGCTTTGTAAAGAAAGAAAGTAGGCTAGATAAATTTTATATTAAGGTTCTTGTTAATGAATTTCTTAAAGGCTTTTTATTTGGCAAAAAACAGGTTATAGATAGTGCCAACTGGTGGTTGGACATCTTTAAGATTGATCTCAAGACTATAAGAGTAATGGGGAGCAAGAACCTTAGCCTTTATTATGTTGAACACATCTGCAAATTTGTGTTACTTAGATGATATAGCAGATAAATCTACTAAATTATTTAAATTTGGTACTAACCTTATAGTAGGAGTTGCTAAACAGAGAAACAGGTGGAAATTTGTCAAGCCTAGCAAATACAGTGCTCAGATAAAAGCTAGAGTACTAATAATAGCTATATGAGATCACTCAGAGTGAGATCTAGAAGTTTCAGAATTAGTAAAATACTAGAAAATGGCTGAGATACTAATAGGAAGTTGGTTGTAGTGTAAAAAAATATGAGATTTTCTTATAAAATTGGATGAAAAGAAATAGACCTAGATATTCAGTCAATCAATGGATTATGTTGGGTAAGCCAATTATATTCAAGAACTAGAGAGCAGAAAGAGTCAATTGAGGTGATATAAAAGTTCTGAACCATACTTTCATTAGATAGAAAATGAATAGGCAAAAATATTATTTATAAAATAAAGTTGTTTGATAATCCATCAAATAAGCAGAGTTTAACAAATAAGATAGATAAGATTAGAAGATTGTGAGCATACACAAAGAAGGAATCAGCAAAGCAATGGGTGAATCTAGAATTAATAAGAGTATGGAAGGGCACTTGCCAAATATAATCTAGCTCACATATGAGAAACAGTATAAGTAAATGTGGGTCAGAGAGAGTAGAAGCATTGATACAGATTGGACTCATAATTGTATAGACAAGTTCAATATAATCCCTAGTCTGTACAGAGTTTATGAAATCACACACTAGTTTTCTGATTTCTTGGAAGAGGTTCTCTTAGCTTTTCTAGCTTTGTATTACTAAGAGATAGAAAAGTTTAGCACTTATTATAATTACTAATCTTGTGACTACTAAGATCATAGTAAATACATAGGTTGTAGTTTATATGTCTTTTCTTTTCTTTACTCATCAACTTACTATTGTTGCTAAGTTTGGACTTAAGATTCTTCTATAGACTGTGGTTCTTTGAAGGTAGTCAAGAAGAGTTTGCAGACAGAGTTGTAGGTAGGTTCTAGGGTCAGATAGTTGTAGTAATATCAGGTATGGTTCACACTGGAGATGAAAGTCTACAAAGTAGACTCAGAAATGTGCAAACTTGTGGAACAATCTTGGCTTCAGCTTATGTGCTGTGCCATCTGTCTGCTGTGTGGTTGCAACTTCTGAAAAGAGGAAGAAGTCCAAGATAGAAGTGAGTGCTGATTGGTGTGTTACCATTGAACACTAGAGATTGAGTTCAATAAGAGTTATCATAACTTTCATTAATTATCAGACTAGTGAATTATAGTATAACTATTAGTCTTATATACAAAAAGATACTATATGAGATGCTTGAGGTTTCAGTAGTATGGCCCCTGTTATCCCAAGTAGAGATTTCAGTATTGAGACACTGACAGGAGTACGACTTTGCTATGAAAGACCAAGTCAGATAAGAGTATCTCTGTCATAGAAGACAGAATCTCCAGATTGTTGCATCACTGCCATGTGGGTGTGTTGCAAGGAAGGTAGGCTTTTAGATTAGATGTTGATAAGGAGTATCACTGTGGAGATGTATTTTCTAGATGGGTGGACTTGGCATATGTCAAGTAAAAGCAAAATATTGTTGTTTTTGGGCATAAGCATTAATACTAATTTATTTTGGCAGTCTAGATATAAATGTATTTTTAGTCATGTTCCTAGTACTGGTTGTTAATAATTGATGCTAGTGAGTACATAGTTTGGAACAAGGATAGTTTCTCTTGTTTCTAGGTTAAAATAGTATCTTAAATCTTGTTTGGAAGACTCTGATAGTAATGGTAACAAAGAACATTATTATCTTATTTGAGTTATAAGATATATCCTATGAATTCCATATTATAAGTGAAAATTTTGTTACTGGACTTTATTTAGAAATTACCTAGTAGAACTGTGGCTTCTCTAGCTAAGTCAGAGAAACCAAAATGGTAATAGAGTTTATTGACAAAGCAACTCCAGTCTTAGAACTAATTGTAGAAGATTTCTTATTCTTCTTAGTTAAACCCTATATCAAACTAGTTTTATACTATACCAGTGAGATAAGTTATTGTTAAATTGATCTTTGTAATATTGAATATAAATTGTGCTGGGTTAGCACAAAAGTATAGATGATACTGAAATAAGAAATTGTCTAGTTTATCCAGATCTGTACCACTGAACATATATAGAAGATAGGTCTTGGCCTCTGAAGTGGAAGAGAGTGTAGATATCCTGTTACTTAAGTTATTCACAAATTGATTGAGAGCTTTAGCCAATAGGTCCATTGGCTAGTATAAGGTTCTCCTCTGATCAATAGAAAGGAAAGGAATAGGTAGTAGAAGATTCTGATCTTTCAGAGCTAGGACATTTTTCCAGTTCAGATTGTTATCAAATGAAATAATGTTAAAGTTTGGAACTATGAGTAGAGATATACTCATAGCTCTTAAAAGGATATGTATAAATAACTGGATAAGAGTAGTCAGCTGTAAATTGAGTCATCTTAAGTAACAAGGGAGATTTACTATAATATCAGTAAGTTGTCTGCTTAGTTATGGTATGGCTATAAATAGAGATCTCAAGTTGAGATTTGTAGATATTCTTCTAGAGAAGACTATGAAGATAAATTAGGATAAGAGATGGGTAGAAATATGACAGTAGTGTTAAGAGTCTTGAAATACTATTAAAATAAATGAATCTAGCTTCAAGCAAATATCTATGATTAGCCATATAAAAAGAAGTTCAGATTAAGTATCTAGAAACAGATGTGGATACCTATGAGATTAGGTAAGGTATCTGGATTGCAGATCAAGTTTGAAAGCTTATCTATAGATTAGCAATGTAATCTTGGATAATAATCTTAGCCTCAACTTATGTGTTATGCTACTGTTTATTACATGGTTGTAATTTCAGATAATAAAATATCAGAGAGGACTAACTAATAACTTAGTTGAAAAAGTAAGAGAATGAGTATTGGAAGATTCTTGGTTAGTTCTTAGTTAATTTCAAGATTAAATACTATAGAGTATCTACTTAGTCTTATATACTAAGTCTGTAGTCAGAACTGTGACTCAAAAATAGTAGTGTAAAAGATAACTAAGGAGATATTTTAGAGATGGTTTCTAGGATATAGAATAATTAGGAGTTTAGGTGATGAGTTTATAGGAAATAAAATACAAGGAGCTAATCTATGTGCAAACAAGTATGAATATGAAAGTATACTTAGATATGGTTAGAGTTCTATTTGGAAATCAGAAAGCAGGTATCTTAGAAGTCTCAGAAGTCAATTTATAATAGTATATCAGAGGAGCTTAGAAGTAAAGATCAATAGTATGCTTATGTAGTTTGATAGAGTTTAATGGAGTTAAGAGAAAAGACTGTGAGAACTAGTAGGATAGAGAAATTACTGGTGAGAGTAAGTTACTATGGAATTTGGCAGTATAAGAGATAGGTTTTCTTCCATTAATCTTTCTTCTTAAATTACTATGCCTCAAAGCAACAATAATAGAATAAAACTTGATAGCTAACAACTCAATTGTACAGATAGATCATAGAGTTCCAGAGTTTAGTCTATGGAACTCTGCTACTCTGTCTGATACAAATATCTCTGAGATATTCTCCCCAGAGTTTTTCTCCAAACTGAAGTTTTTTCATTTCATCAGATACTGATATCTTCATCAATGCTATCAGTTGTCCAGAATCTTCTCAACCTTCTATTCTTGTTATCCATCAATAAGAATGAGGTCAAGTAAGAGTATTAAACATCTATCAGAGATTAGATTTTTAGATGTAGCCATAAACTTGACAATGTTGAATACTAGGTGCAACCTCTTCATTATAGGTGGGAGCTTCAGATGATAGGTTAAATATCCTACTTGATTTTCAACTATATAGGGTCTAAGATGTTTATAAGACAATTTGGCTAAGGGATATATGATCTGAATATTTGAAAAGTTGAGATACACCTTGTTACCAAACTTAAAGATAGAGGTTGAGGTCTGTTAGCAGTCATAATAGAGTTTTATGTCTTCCTATGACTTGTAAATAACAGACTTGGCTTCATTTAGTACAGACTTCATCTATATAATAAACTTTATATAACATTTTCCAGTCTTGACTCTTGTCAATGTAGTTTGAAGCCTATTCTTGAGAGACAATCTAAAAGAAACAGACATTATTTAGATATATAAATATAATTGTTATGCTGAAACTCTGCCATAGGTAGGAGGTTATACCAGCCACTTTTCCTTTCATTTACAAACAATCAGAAACATTAATCTAGTTCCTGATTGATATGCTCTGTCTGCCTATTTGACTAGAAATACTATGCTATAGAGGAAATAACTTTGATGCCTAATATATAATATAACTCTTTAATAAAATAGGCAACAAACTGTGGATCTCTATTCAAGATAATATGAGTGGAAAAACCACACAACTTTTAAACATTGTATAAGAAGAGCTTTGTAATACTCTTTATAGTGATGGTCATATATATAAGAATGAATTGAGTCCTCTTGGACACTAAGTCTACAACTGTCATTGAGAGCTCAACAACAAAGTCTGCACTTATATTTTTCTATCTGGCATCAAATATTAGTAGTAGGCAGAATTCTCTAAGAGACAGACATTGTGTTAGCTTAGTATACAATTACAGATCACAAGTACTAATGTACTGACCAATATATCTTAACATCTGGGACTACTAGTAATTTCACAAAATCAGTTCCAAGATTCTCTATTTATTTGGATGTTTAGCTACCTTTGAATCATGATGTAGTGCAATCACTTTTTTGCAGAGGTTCACAGTGTTTGGAACATAGATCTTACTTCTAAAAAGTAGTAAATTTTTATTTGCAAACTATTTCAAAGACTAACAGAGTTCTCAAGCAGCTCTTTCCACTAGTTTCTCATGTTTACCAAGTCAATTTCCTTACTAAATATCCTTCAACAGTATTTTCTCTTCATCTTTCATAGCCAAGCTCTCCAGCACTCAAATAGTAAGGAACTCTGGCTTGAGCAACACTATATCTTAGTTGTTCTAGAATTCTATATCATGATCAATTTACCACAAAAGTATATCAGGCTTCTCTATAGATTTTCCTGGGTGGTAGTAAAGTACAAAATTAAACCATGCTAAGTATAGGAACTACTAAGCTTGTCTTTGGTTGAGCTTCTTGGCAATTATGAAGTACTTAAGATTTTTGTAGTCTATCTAAACCTCAATAGGAATTAAAGCTCTTTCTAAGAAGTGATGTTATTCTTTCAGTGTGTAAATAATCATGAGCATCTCCTTGTCATGTATTTTTTAATTATGTTCTAGTGAAGACAGGAACTTACTAAGAAAAGTGACTGGATACTACTACTTACTATCCTCTTTTAAAGTCTGGAAGAGTATGGCTCCTTAAAGCTGTTAGCTTTAATACAAAAGGAAGTAGAGGTATCTGGAGAGATTAATATAGAGGCTGTATTGATAGTATTTTTTAGTATCTTAAAGGCTGCTTGTTATACAAGGTTCTAGCTCTATATACTATTATTACTGGTAATATCAAACAAAGAATGAGCAATATCAGAGAAACTGTGAATGAATACCTAATAGAAATTGGAAAATTCTAGGAATACCTGTAGTTCTGTATGAGTGGTAGAAGTAGGCCAGTCTCAGATGTTAGCCACTTTCACAGAGTTCATCTTAACTTAATCTTCTGAAATAACTAGACCTAGATACTTGGTGCACTCTCTGTCAAACTCATACTTTTTGGATATAGAAACAACTTGTGCTCTACCAAGATCTCTAGAACCTAGTAGACTGTCTTATGATATTCTTCTAGCATCCAGGTAAAGATTAGAGTGTTGTCCAGATATATAATCATGACTTCTTCAGCTATGAGATTCTAAGAAATGTTATTGATTATAGTTTGGAATATAATGGGGCTGTTTGTTATATTGAAGAATATCACAAGTAGTCTAAAAGGTTTGGAGTTAGTATAAAAGGCAAATTTTCACTTATTACCAGACTTAATATGGTGTTATGCTAGAAAATGCTTTGTGTAGATATTTTCTGTGATGAACTTGTCTAGCTTAGACTGTTTTATAAAAAATAGAAAGTATACCTTTGTAGTGATCAGAGAGGATATTAAAAATATTTTTTAGTAAAGACAGACTCAAACTATTGTATATGTAAAGGAATGATAATGTTAGGGTTGAAGATGGTGGACTTTATTTTTCTTTCCATTCTTTCTCATTTTCATTTTTCTATTTATTTTCTTATTTTAGACTTAGAGTTAGGATATAGTGTGATGTATACTATCACTTGATTCTGAAGGAAAGGTGAGATAGAGTTGAGCAGACAGAGAAGAACTCATGAGATGTGTCTTCTAGTTCTTCAATCTCTACAAAGTAGGTTATTCAAATTCTATCAAAATATTCTGAATGTAGACAGACCCTTGGATTCTTAGAGATAGAATTAGTATGAAAAAAGGTCTATGATAGACTAGCCATAGTGAATATGATGGTTGCATGAGGCAGAGAGAAATATACTTTGGTATTTTATACTTATGGCTCTATGTGACAACATCTTCTCCTTTTCTGATTGACTGAATGAGAATATAAAACAAAGAGCAAGATACTATAAGATCTTCAATAAAACTGGTTGTGAATCATTTACATGAATATTTCATTTGCTTGTGAATTAGCACTAAATCAACACTGATTTGTACCTCTAAGAAAAACAAAAGTTATACTGTTTCTTATTTACTAGCCAGCTGGAAAGGATTAGTGGAAATCTTCTCTTATTAACCAGACTTATCAATAACAGAACTTTAGAAGTAGATAGGTTCAAAAGTCTACTCTTCATGACTAATATTTTTTATAGCAACAAGTAGTTGCTTACTTAAACTATAAACAACCAAAAGGATGAACTTATATACTCACATATTTATTCAGCTTATTACTTCTATTGTTGTTTTTAAATTCCTCTAGCTCTTTATCTCTAACTTTATCTTTCTCTGATATTATCTATGATCTGATTCTATATTGTAGTGTGGAAGCCTTTGTAAAACTTAACTACTATAGTATATAAATCAGTATAATTAGCTTCTGATTAGAACTCATTTAAGTAGTTTTTTACTGTGTAGCTTTCTTAATAATATATCATCTCTTCTAGTTTGTTAATAACTTCAGCAGTAAGATTAATGAGGAAGAAGTACTTCTAGAAGAGTTGCTTGAACTCAGACCAGATAGAGATAGGAGAGATACTAGTAATTGACTTCTTATAAAAGATTCTTTCTAACTATTTAGTGGTATAACAGCTTTTAAAGAAGAATAGAGCCTAGAAAATTTTATCAGAGATGAACTTTTTGGCAAATAAACAGATATACAAGAAACAGGAGCTTCAAAAGACTTTGCTGACCTGCTAATCACTACTAAAGTCTAGTGAAAGTGGTATATGAGGCCTAGAGTAATAAGAGATGTTTCAAGATATGAAAATATTAGCAAAGAATAGAGATCTTGTTGTAGAGGAAGAAAGAACATCTGCTATTACAAGAACAGTGTTTAATATAGAAGCTTTCAGATCCTTAAGCTGAGTTATGAGACTAGTAAGGATATTATTAATAAATACTTCTAAAATATACTAATACTTAGCTACTTCTTATAAGAGGACTGGCTCTTCTGCATTATTTGGCTGATCTGTATTCTATTACTCCTTTCCACGTCCACACTCATCTACTTATCCAATTTTCTGTGTTTTGGACCCCTTCAAGCTGTATACCAATACTCCTAACTATTTAGATATGTTATTAAACTCACTTTTATGCACTCCCTTGCTCTTCTGCAATACTCTGTGGTCTTTCAAAGTCTTCTAGTGTTATTTGCTTACTTGTTTTTCTATGTTCCAGAAGTATCTACTAAACACTACAGCTCTCTTCTATTTTGATTTCTCTATTCTGAGCTGTTCCTGATTACTTAAGTATCATCATTCATTGCTTATGTAATCGGAATTCTGACACATTAAAATGGACCTGTTAATATATATAGTAGTTGTTGTCTCCAGAAATACCTATTTAGGATTTTCTGGAGGTAAGTGTATAGTTTAGTATTTCTTGGATAATAGATTTAGGATTTCCTGGAGATTTGAAGTGCTTGGCTCTTCCACTTAGTTGCCCTAACACTTCCCTCAAATAATGTTAGAAAATATCTAAGACCTTGTCAGTAAGAATAGAGTTTATAAGATAATTACTCTAAATAGCCATTATTTAAGAAGTAAAAAGAAAAAAAAGAGGCTAAAACATAAAGTGGGTAATCTAAGACTACCAAACTTGTAATATGTTAAAGTTTCAGAGGGAAAAATTCTGTTCTGCTATTAAGACAACTAGTAATATTCATAGTATTTATATAGACTTTAATACTTTTAGAAAGTTCTAAGAAAACAGAATAGTGACTTTTGAAGATGGTGATTATCTTAAATACTCAAAGAGTCCATTCTAATCCAATAAAACAGTGTTGATATAAGAAAAGAATAATAGCAGCTAGATGGTTAGGAACTCTAAGGAAAACAACTAGAACACTACTGTCAGGACAACTGGACAAAGAATATGGTCATTCTATGGAGATTAAAACTCCAGAGAAATCCTGAGTATCATTGTCTAACAATATTGCATATACAATCTATCTCTGGAGAAATTCTAAGAGAATAGAATAAAGTTTCCCAAAGACAACAGCTACTTTGAGTATCTAAGAGTTCATACCAATCAAGTAGGACATCAGATGGAACATTTGGTAATCTAACTATGGAATAATAAAGCTATATGGCTAAAAGCCTCTGTAAAATATTGCTAGATAGAGGGGGCTTATTGATCAGTGGCTGAAAAAGACAAATCAGTGATTATAAGAAGATGAATAGAAGTCCAGAAAGTCTGATAGTATTGTAACAAACCACTAATACAGAACTTGGAAGATAAAGTGACTGTGAGGTTGACTTGGGCTTTGTCAAGTACTATTAACATAAGAAAAGCTTAGGAATAGAGATCAACAGAGTGCTTACATAGTTTGGCATAGTTTGATAAGGTCAAGGAAAAGACTATGAAGACCAGTAGGATAAAGGAGTGACTTATAAGTAGATTACCATAAGATTTAGTAGTATGAGAGGTAGATTCTCTTATAACATTTAAACATAAAAGAATACTCTTAGAGTAAAGAGTATTAACAGAAGTTGCTAAATGAAGTCTAGTAGCCACTTTAGTATTAGTCACATTATTATAGACTAGTTGATATAAAGACTACTCAATATTAACTAAGTAGTCCCAGAATTTGATCTATCTTCTTTCATATTCTTGTCAGAATTGTGAATGATGGACTTAGTTTTACTTTATTTTCCTTCTCTTTTATTTTATTTTTCTGATTTTTTCCTTTATTTTGTTTTGAGTTTCCATTTACATTTTCTCTATTTGAACTTAGGTAAAGAAGACAAAATGTGATGTCACATGTCACTGTCACATTAGTCACACACTCACATGACATGATGGAACAACATAGAAGGTTCTAGAGATGATGATGTCATATGACATGGTTAACACATGGTTATTAGGATAGAGTTAAAGGAGTATAGTATGAACTATCAGTAGTTTGTATATAAGGTAGATATCTTGTACTTAGGAACTCTATCGAGTTCTCTTGTGTTACTTAATACAAGAGTGTGGCTTTTGCTTTACACATAAGTCCAAGATCATAACAATTCTACTACTAATACATATCATATGCTAAGTTTACTCATTCTAAAGACCATTCTCTATGGCAGTGATGTTTTCTTTGATCCACAACAAAAGCCTGTCTTTTATAATAGCCATATTTTCTACAACATGTCCTTGTGGCAGTAATGCAATCAACTCTGAAATCCTCAAGTACTCAGTCTTCTATAATGAAGATACTCTTGTTAAACTTGGCCTTTCATGGTAGAATTCTTCTATTGACCTCTTTTAGTATCTTATCACTGAAATTTCTGCTTGTGGCTGTATACTAAAACCTCTGAGCATCTCCTATTCTTCTTCTTTGTATGTAAGACTAGTAGTTATACTGTAATTTACTAGTCTGATAATCAAATATTCAAGTGAATTCAATTTTCAGTATTTTATGGTAACATACAACCATCAGTACTTGACTTCTTCAGACTTTGTTCTAACTCCTAAAGTTGTGACCATGTAGTAGATAGGTAGCATAGTACATAAGCTGAAGCTAAGATCATTTTAGAAAGTCCATATTACTACACTCTTTGTATAGGATTTCTATACTCAGTATATCTCTGAACCAATCCTACAGATTTCTGCCTTCTAGTGTGAACTGTGTCTGATAACACATTATAATATGACTAATTATTTCTGTTCTCAATACTTTTTATTTCTTCTACTACTCTAACTACTTTCTTGTCTTTTTCTCTAGATTTTTTTTATTTTTTCATTGCCATTTTCTATCCTCATCTTCTAATTCAGTCTCCTACTTAGTTTATCTGCCTTTTTTATTTTTGTCCCTAGTATATGTTTTAAAGTGAAATTCTTGGACATGGCGGGTTTGAGCATGGACATATGGAATACTGGATGAACAGAGTGCATGGACCCTAGAAGACGGAGAGTGAACGATAGAGTACCAGGCTGGGCAATGATTTTGTAGGGTCCAAGATATTTTTCAGAGAGTTTCTTTGAAGGCTGAGTGGTTCAGAAGAACTTGGCCTTGACAAAAACTTTGTCGCCTACTTTGAATTCAGGAGCAGAGGATCATCGCGCATTAGTGGATTTCTGATAACGCTGTTGGGCCATGGAGATTTCAGCTTTGAGGGTACTCTATAACTCATTGAGGTCTACAGTGAAGTCGTGGGCTCAAGAGGAAGCAATATCGCATTCGGAGTGAACAGTGATGTTCAGATGATATCCCTTATTAGCAAAAAATGGGGAAATACCAGTAGTAGCACTTGGAGCATTATTGTAGGCAAACTCTGCAAAAGGTAGGAGTTCAGATCAGTTGTCTTGCTGGTAGTTACAATATACACGGAGGTATTGCTCGAGAGTCTGATTTGTGTGTTCAGTTTGTCCATTACCTTTGGGGTGGTAGCCTGAAGTGAAATGAAGCCACATGTCAAGAGCAGTGCCTAAAGATTGGAAGAAGTTTGACACAAACTCCAAGCCTCTGTCAGAGATGACATGGGAAGGAATGCCGTGTTTGAAGAACACATAAAGAACAAACAGACATGATGGTGTCATGGACAGGGATAAAAATTGCCTGCTTGGTGAGCTGGTCAACTATGACCAAGATAGTGTCAAATCTGGAAGATGACAGAAGTTTCTCAATGAAGTCCATAGAAATAGAATTCCATAGTCATTCAGGGATGGAAAGTTGTTTGAGAGATCCATAGGGCTTGTGACATTGTGGTTTGAATCGCATACAAGTGACACAGGACTTGCAGAATTGTTGTACATCAGCACAGAGGCTAGGCCAGGAGTATCCATGATGGACTAATTCCAGTGTTTTGTTTTGACCAAAATGTCTGGCAAGGATGTGATCATGATTATACTGGAGAATGCGTGTGTGGAGGTTACCAGCAGATGATACATAAATTCTGTTGTTGAGGAGGAGTAGACTGTTTGGGTCTGTAGACCAATGGCCATCTACTGTGATGTGTTTTGTAGCAATTGGGTCACTAGGGAGAGCCAGGAGAATGTCTTGATGTAGGGTATCTAGATCCATGACTGTAGCTATATGGAGAGAAGGAAAGAGGAGGACAGTAGCTTGTACAGAAGCTGCAAGTTGTTCTTGAGTGAAGATGGGCTTGAAGTTGTGAGGGTTGACTATGGCATAGCCAGTATTCCCCCCTTTAGGATAGACGTCCCATTGTCTAGTGAGAGCATCCGGTTTGGTGCCGAGATGACCAGGGCAGAACCTGATGACAAGGTTGAACTAGAAAAGATACTCCGACCACCACGCTTGCCTCTGGGTCAATACCTTGGTAGTAGAAAAATACTCAAGGTTCTTATGATCCATAACAATGTCAATGGGATAGGCTGGACCTTCCAAATAGTGTCACCAAATCTTGAAGGCTTCAAAGATGGCAAGCAATTTCTTGTCATGTGTGTTATAATTCAACTCCACTATGGTAAAAGTGCAGGAGTGAAAAGCAACTAGATGATCTTCATTATCTTCATTAACAATCGAGAGGATTGCAGCGAGGGCGTAGTCCAAAGTATTGGTTTTTATGATGAGTTGAGCATTGAGAATCCAATGAGTGAGGATAGGTGCAGAGGTAAATGTCTTCTTGAGAGAGTTAAAAGCATCATGACAGAAGGAGTCAAACTTCCAAGAAATGTCCTTCCAGGTGAGGTATGTCAATGGAATGACAATGTCTGAGTAGTTGAAGATGAACCGGCAGTAAAAGTTTGCGAAACCTAAGAAAGATTGAATATTCTTGACTTTCTTGGGTTCTGGTCAGTCTTGAATAATCTTTACTTTGTTGTTGGACATGGTAAGGCCAGAAGGGAAAAGAATGTATCCCAGATACTCTACCGACTTGGAGTAGAATTTGCATTTCTCTGCTTTGGCATAAAGACCAGCCTTGTGGAGATGCTTGAGTACTTTTACATGCTGGTGATACTCGGGCATGTTATTTGAGTAGATGAGTATATCATCCAGATAGATCACGACATAGACATCCAAAAGGTTGGAGAAAATGTCATTCATGAATTACTGGAAGGCCACGGGAGCATTAATAAGACTGAAGGGCATTACAGACCATTCAAATGATCCATAACATGTCCTAAAGACAGTCTTCCATTCATCACCATTGGCGATGTGAACCAAATGGTAAGCATAGTGAAGATCTATCTTTGAGTAGACCTAAGTTTTGTGAGGTAAGTCCAGTAGATTGGAGATGAGTGGGAGTGAATAGCAATCCTTCTTGGAGATACAGTTAAGACCGTGGAAGTTGACACACAAAGGCACAGTAAACCATCTTTCTTTTTAATGAATAAGACCAGTGCACCATGCAGAGATGAGATTGGTCAGATGAAACCTGTGTTAAGATTTTCCTCAATGAATTTCTTTAGAGCCTTTTGTTCAGATGCTGAAAGAGAGTATATATGGCCAACTGGAGGTTGGGCATTTTCTTCCAGATTGATTTTGAGGTCATAAGGACAATGAGAAGCAAGAACTTCAGCTTTAGTTTTGCTGAAAACATTGGTGAATTCATGATACTCGGAAGGGACATTGGAAAGATCAGGAGCTTCTGTAAGTTTTGCAGAGTTAGCCTGAATGTCTGAAGAATGAAGACAGAGTTTAAAATTGTGGAAGCCTGGAAGTTTTGATGCATGCAAGAAAGCTGTAGTACCAATGATAGCAATATTAGGTCGCTCAGAGTTAGACACGAAGGTCTCAGATACAAGTATGGAAACCACAGAGTCCGGTGATTGCAGAGGGGTGTCCAGAAAGGATGGAGATGCCAATGGTATGTTGGCCATAGCACGAGAAGGAGCGAGATTTTCCTGCAAAGATGGACAGAAGTTTATTGACCCATTTACCCAGTCAATCAGTGGATTGTGTTGGACGAGCCAGTTGTATTCAAGGACCAAAGAGCAGGAAGAATCAAGTGGAGTGATATAGAAGTCCAGATTCATATAATTACCAGTGGAAAAAATTATGGGCAAGTTGGCAATTTTGGAGATAAACTCCTATTACCCCGAGTGGAGGTTTCAGTATTGAGACACTGACAGGGGTAATTCTGTCATGGAAGACCGAGTTGAATAGGAGTATCTCTACTGTGGAAGACAGAATACCTAGATGGTTGCAGCACTGCCATAAGACATGTTGTAAGAAAAGTGGTGGGCTTGTATGATTTTGGAGATGATATCACCACAGGTATGTAATTTCCGGACAGGTAGACTTGTATATAACATCATAGTATATAAGGAAAGCATAAGAAAGTCTTGTCTATTACATGAGGTACAAACTGAGACAACATACAGCATAGCCAATCATTGAGTCATATTGAAGTAACCCCAATATCTGTAGTTCATGAGCCAGTTATATTGAAGACATGAGGGATTGATTGTAATATCTTCTAGAGTTTTTTTTTTAAGTTAACAATTTATTACATGGGGCATGATGGTAGTCCATGCCTACAGGAGGAATTATGTATGGAGTATCAATATCCTAGCCTTTTTATGCAGTTACCCAATACAAAGGACTACTAAGGAATTGAATCTATAACCTCAAGTAGGTTTGAGGTAGGCATAATATACATAGACGGGGGGCTCTTCCACTATGCCATCTCTCCCTCATATCTTCTAGAGTTGTAAATGCTATTTTCTACTGTACATTATTATAATCCCACTATAAGTCTAATAGTAAATACTTCTTTCATGCTTATATTTTCTACAATGTCTGAAATCAAAGATAAAGGATAATTATTTTTAATAGTCTATTTATTTCAATATCTGTAGTCCTATACCATATACTTCTTACCATTCTTCTTTCTTACAAAAAACACTGGTGTCATTTGAAGTAATTTTAAGAATCTGATATATTCCTTCCTTAATTGTTTATCTATAATATTAGAATTGAAGATGATGAACTTGAATTATTTTTATTTTTATTTTTATTTTCTTTCAATTTATTTTCTATTTTGGAATCTAAGAAATAGGGGTTAGTGTAATGTTACATATCACAATCATACAGTCACATAATCATATATCACAAGAGAAAATGGTAGAAGATTGTAGAAGAAATAACATTATATAGCATGTTATACACATGTTGACCTTAAGACAAACATATAGTCATTTAGAGTAGGCTAATTGTAGTATAGCATGGACCATCAGTCTAGAGTATATAAGATAAACAATTTTGTACAGAGTTCTTTATTGAGTTCTCTTATGTTAATACTAATACAATGTTCTTCCTCTTGACTCACTCTAAAGTCTTGAGTTTGTAACATATAAACTTGCACACCTCTCCTCTCTTCTTCCTGGACAAGAGATAGATTTTTCATTTTCATAGTAAAAACTCTTCCTTCAACTCAATCATATAATCTTACATATTTTTAATCAGCATTCTCTTATTTGCTTTCTTTCCAAAGATAGAGATTGTTGTAGCAACCACTAATCACAAAGACTAATAGTAACACAACAAGTAAATCTCTTAGTAGGATATCAAGTGAGAATTACAAGAGAACTTAATAAGGAGTTTCTGATGTATTGCTATTCTATTTATACAAAGTCTTTATGGTCTATGCTAACAATAAATAGCCCTACCCTAATGTTCATGTATAGTCTGTACTTTCACCATGCATTAACCTCATATCTTCTATAAAGACATTATGCCCTATACATATGCACTGACATTATTCTTCTAGTCCTTTCTCTTAGAGTCTAGACTTATGACCTCACATCATGTGACATGTTATGTGACTGCAGTCACATGCCTCTTCATTGTCAAAATAAAATTAAAAGAAAAATCAAAAGAAAAGAAATATTAAATTAAGAAAAATATATAAAAGAAAAGAAAAATGTTAGTGTCCAAGTGCACTATAACATAGATCTACTTGTGGAATCTTTGAAGTACCAATTTTTGACCTCTTATTCAGATTTTGCTGTTTCCTTTTTTTTGTCCCAAATCTTCTATTCTTTTACTACTTTCTTTACTTTCATTATTCTCTTTTTTTTAGTTTTTTTTTTTCTATTCCTTCTTCTCTTGCTTCTTTCCTTCTTCTTGCTTCTTCTATTCTTCTATTCTCTAGTCAATCTTAGAATTGTGGTGAGCAAACCATAGTACTTCCAAAATTACATTCTACTTTTGCCCTTCAATTACATCAATCTCTGTTCCCTCTCTATATTCTTTTTAGAATATATTTACCTTCATACTATTTCCTATTGGCTTCTCCTTGTTGAACATTTCATCCAGATTTCTCATATATATAAGTCTTTTAATTTTTGCCAGCTTAAATCCTTGATTTTTTACAAACTTGGAACTCATAACCAATCTTGTAACATTACTATCTCCACCATTATCTCTTCCTATATATTAAATCTTTTCAATCCAATCTTCACTATTACTTCTCTTAAGAATTTCTCTGAGTTTAAAATACTAGCTTACATAACATAACTAACTAGTATATTGAACCTATTATATTGGAAACTTAGTTGAGGTTTTGATTTTCTTCTACTTTTAAATTATTCATAGTTATATTATTCAAATTTTTCTTGTACTTAATTTTCCTCCTTACTATTGTTATATTTCATGTTCCAACCTCATCTATCCCAACTCATAGATAACTACTTACCTCTTATCCACACTTCCCAACCTCTTTCAGTGTGGATTAAACTTGTTCATTCCATCTCAGATATCCTTACTGGCTCAAGATAACTCTATGGAACTCCATCCCTTGATATCTGAGAATTACTAGTAATCAAGGTAACTCACTTAGCAGTTACATTCTAGATACATATCCTAGGTAAACTAACTAGTATATAATCAGATAGTTTACATTGTAGTAATCATTCTGAAAATTAACTAAAATTAGCACCTCTTTTCCAGTATTAGTAATGATATGCCTTGCCATCTTCTGGTAGTTTCTTTATCTCTCAAGTTCCCAAGTCTCTGATCTGAAATATATAACTTGTATAACTTGTTAAGATACAACACATAAGCTAAAGCTGAAGGTCATTCTAATCTATCTTTCATATTCTTGGATAATGTATAATTACTTAGTTTGGACTTCTAAGATATTCTTCTAGATCTTAGATAATGAGATATAAACCACATCTAACAATTATCTAATAATTTTCTGATTATGACAATAGTATACCAAATATCCAAAACTATTATTATAACAGTTTTTCTCATAATTTATCTCTATCATACAAGGATTCCACTATAATACAAACTCTACCTATTGTTGTCCTTGTGCCAGATTTTTAATTACAACTGCATTCTGTTATGACCTAAGTTCTTAGATTAAAACAAAAAATACACTCTTATATTGAGTAATATAAGAGAACTTAATAGAGTTCCAAGTACAAGCTAGTCTATCTTATATACTATAGACGATGGTCTGTATACATACTGCAACTAACCTACCCTCATGTTTATATACTTTCTATAAGGCTAACATGTTATTGCTATGCTATATGATATTATCTATTTTAGAATTTTCTATGACTTTTTCTATGTCATGTGATTATATGAACTGTGACAGATATCATGTATGATGTTACATTATATCCTTTGCCTAAGTTTAAAATAAAGAAAGGTAAAAATAAAAAATACAAATAAAAAATAAAAATAAATAAAACCAAGTCTATTGTTTACAACTCTGATATATTTATTCTTTTCACTCCTTTTATTAGACTAAGAGTCTACTGGTGCCTGCTATTTTTTCTACCTCCTTAGCTAAATCTAGGATAAAGCTAAGTGTTGTTATAATTCAAGACTTAAAGTTTAGTTAAGAAAAGAATCTTGTATATGGTTTATATAAGAAAAATCAATAGAGTTTTTAGTACAAAGTATCTACAAGATCAACATATAATAAACATGTTATATAATATCATTATATTTTTTGTGTAATATATAATCATGTGACCATGACATGTGTGATAATTATGTATAATATTACACTATTCTTTAATCTTAAGTCTAAAATATAAAGTATAAAATAAATAAGAAATAAAAATAAAATAAACCAAGTCCATCATTTTTAGTTCTGACAGGTATGACCTGAATTCCCCTTGGTTGTTCACTATCCCAGTCTATCTCTGTTCTTGATTCTTATTTTTTTTCTTGTCTCTCAACCTCTCTTTCTTTCTCTCACTTTTTCTCTAGTGTCAATCTAAATTAATAGGATGATTGAGAGGAAACTTATGAAGGTAAAAGAAGCATTGATCAGTGATATGTTCATATCACTAATTCTTTTAAACTCTTCAACCAACACTTGTCTTTCATATTCACTTCTTATCATATGCCAAGTCCACCCATCTAGAAGAATACATCTCTGCAGTGATACTGCCTTCTCAATATCTACTATATAAAGCCTGTCTTATACAATGGCCACCTTTCTTGCAACATGCCCTGATAGTAGTGGTGCAATTATTTGGGTATTCCATCTTCTATAATGGAAGTACCTCCATCTGGCTCAGTTTCCTATGGCAGAGTCACACTCCTGTCAGTATTTTACCACTGAAACCTCTGCTTGGGGTAATAGGGGCTATACTACTGGAACCCCAAGCATCTCCTATATTATCTCTTTATATATAAGATTAGTAGTTATACTATAATTCACTAGTCTGATAATCAATGAAGATAATTCTTATTCAACTTGATCTCTGGTATTCAATAGCAATACACCAATCAGTACTCACTCCCATCTGAAGTTGCAACCACATGGTAGATAGATAGTGCAACACATAAGCTGAAGCCAAGGTTGTTCAACAAGTCTGCATATCACAAAATGAACTACTTACTTATTTGTGATATCTGAACCTTAGGTACACTCTCAGAGGTTTAGAAGTGATTCAGAAGTTCAATAATGATGACAATGATGATTAAGATCAATATAGATGATAAAGGATAAAGATTGATGTTAATTGATGATGTTAAGTCTAAGATTTAACCCTTAGACACAAAAACTCAGATACAAAGATATATACAAAAGAGTGAAAGAGTGATAGTCTATATACAAGCTGTTTCCATCACATGATCAAAACTCATACCTGATGGGAGCTGTCAGGCTAATTTTAGAAGATAACTAATTATGTTACTATATTGATATGCTTGTATCTCTATCAATACTCATTGCTATGTGATATATCATATATCATTGGAAACAGTTTGATAAGTAGTTTCCAACACAAGTTCAATTGTGTGAATCTGTCTAGCCATTTATGAGATATTAGCAAACAAAGCTTTTACAGTTACTGATGGCCTGATATCTCAGTTGTTTGTTGTTGCTTGTGGATCCCACATATGTACAGATAGCCCTCATTTGGGGCTTTCCAGTGCAACTTAGTTTGTAAAAATCAGTCCACTGACTGTAGAGATACAAGCTAAATGAAGTTTGTGACACTGTATATCTCTAAGCCAATCTTGCAGACTTTCACCCCTGAGGTGAACCATGCCTGATACTTCTTTTTGTTACTCTTCTAAAGATCTGTACAAATTTCTGTATTGTTCTCAATTCCTAATCTATATTTTGAGCTCAACTACTTTGGCTGACTTATCATCATCTTTTTCAAACTTTCTCTTCAACTTCACCAAAAAGTCTCTTGCTGATATGAACTCTAATTCTTCTGCTTCTAAATTTTCTAAAATATTCTCTTTCCAAATGTCTACTAATCTTTCTTATACGTATGTTAGTATCTACTGAACTTGTTCTTCTACCTTTATCTCTCTTATTCTCATTCTAATATATAATTTACATGTTGTCTCAAACTCACTACCTACTCTACTTCTCTATTAAACAAACATAGTTTTGCCACTTCCACTTGATATCTGATTTTGGGTCTCTAAGCTACTTCTTCTTTCTCTCCTACTTCTTTTACTCTTACTACCATTGTTACTAACTGCACTTGTATTTCTACTATCTACTTTGCTTGTTACCTTATTAGAAACTGTAACTTTTCTACTTGATTGTATTGACTCATATTGTATCAGAGAGGAAAATTGATCAATGAGAATGTTAAAGATAGTAGTAGTAGTATGAAAGAAAATAATATCTATAAGAATAGTAGCTTTTTTCTTATCTTGTCTCATAATTTCTCTACCAATTACTGCCTTAAAGAAGATATAAACAATTTTGACCTGAAAAGGTCTTTCTACTCTAAACAATTTTTTAAGAGCAACTACTATTCTCCTATATAAATAGATTACAAGTAGACCTGTAACACAGAACTAATATTTGAAAAATGTATATAATACATTCATATAAGATTAGTATATCTCTAACATATCAGTAAGCTTTGGCACACTATATATAGCTAAGCTTCTTCTGTCTAGCTAGTATATTGTTATATACTAAGTTCAATCCTAATAAAAGCCTATTTTTTATGATGGTGTTATCCCATTCTAATATTTAATAATAGCCCATCTTTTACTGCAGTATTATTCTATGACATATCCTTCATAACAGTATTCTACTCTGTTCCAAACCCCATCAGTACTTAGTCTTCTACAGTAGAGTTATTTAACCTCTGTTAGTATTTTACTCATAAAATCTCTACTTGGAACTATAATCTGAAATTCCCAAGTTTTCCTTTTGTTTTACTTATATATCAAGACTAGTAGATATACTGTATTTTCCTAGTCTGATAATTAATGAATATTGTTGAACTCTAAACTTTAATAATCTTCAGCAATATACTACTTATCAAAACTTAGTTGTCTTAGACTTTGCTCTACTTCTAAAGTTATAACTTTATGGTAGACAAATAACATAGTATATAAACTAAAGCTAAGATTGTTTAGGGAAGTTTGTAACACTACTACTCTTTGTACAGGTTTTCATACTTAGTATAACTTCCAGTGAACTCTATAGACCTTTACCTTCCAGTATAAACTATACCTAACATATATCTAGGATTTAGCAATTCTTCTTGATCACATTCACTTCTTTTCTTCTAACTACTACCATAGTTAATTCAAAAAATCCAAAAAAAATTATTAAAAAATCCAATATTTTCTTCTAATCTCTGAAATAGTTCTTATATTACAACTTAAGACTTAGAGTCAAAAGAAGAATCTTGTATTGGGTTAATACAACCTTGGAGATAAGTACATATAGCCATATTATTACACAACTATATACTCTCTAATACTCTGTATGAAGTCCAATTAAAAGTATAAAAAATTGAAATTTGAATATCCTTCTCTGTTGAGTTTTTTTAACACAAAAAATACACATGTTTTTTCATATCACTAAAAACTCAATCTTTTTTAACATCACTCTTATTTAAGTAATAAATAAATAACTTATGAGTACAGTTAAGATTTAACATTGCTTAAGTTAAGATTTGAAACTAAGATTTATTAAACTAACTTTGTAAACTAACTTTGTAAACTTTGGAGCTTTAATTGGTAGGTTGGTTTTATTGGTACTTTTAATTGGAACTAACTAATTCATAAACCAACTTTAGATTAGTATAAGATGTAACTTTTGTGAAGTAATTAGTTATTAACTACTTTTAAGTAAAGTTACTTATTATATTATATTATATTATAAGATAATAAAGTAACAAAAACTCATAATCAAATTATTACCTTCAATTGGTTCAAATAATTTTAATTTTGAGTTTTTCATTATAACATTATAATATTATAACTAAATAAATAACAAAATTAAGAACTAAATAATCAAATGCTTGCTTTCAAATATTTTGATAATATTAGTCAAGCTGAATATAATAAATATTTAAATTCTTATAATGGTGAATGTTTTATAAAAACAGAATCTATAAAATATTATGCCCAAGATTGTATAAGTTTACATCAGATTGTAACATTATTTAATAAATTAATTTTCGATAAATTTAAATTAAATATAAATAAATATCCAACATTATCTTTGCTAAGGTTCAGTATATTTTGAACAAAATATTTAAATAACTTAAAAACAAGTATACCAATGTTATCAGGACAAATAAATAAGAAGAACTCAATAGAGTTCTTGATACAAAATATTTACCTTATATACACTAGGCTAGTAGTCTATGCTACACAAAATCTAACCTATCCTAAAGATCATATATTATCCATAATGTTATAAGACGAGAGTGTGGACAGACTTTGGCTAGGGTTAGGGTTAGCTGGACATAGATAGATAGTATTATTAGTCTACAACGGATGGAGAGCACGTGACAGAGGCTAGAACGGTCTAGAAGGATCGGGAAGAGTCTAGAGAAGGAGTTAGGGTTAGGGATGACGTCAAGGGACAAGAGTTCCTCATGGTGTACACATGGTGTGCATATGTATAGCGGAGATTAAGAGTATGACGTCAGGGCACATGTAGAAAGCATGGTGGCCTTAAGGAAAACACATGGTGGATGAGTAATAGGACATGAGGACGATGCATGGACATAAGGGCAGGTAGACACATTGTTGTAGCATAGACTAGGAGCCTGTAGTATATATAGAGGATCAATACAGCGAGGGCTCCTTGTCGAGTTCTCTTGTAAATCCCCACTACTAGATAGCCTTCTGTGTGAGCTTTGCTGAAGTAAGCATACTACGAGTGCTGTTCTGGCGAGTGGTTGCTACAACACATAAGGTCAACATGTAATGAACATACTATATGATATTATTATTCCAGAATCTTTTATATCTTTTTATATAACATATAATTGTGTGATATTTTATGACAGTTATGTGTGATGCCACACTTTTTTTTTAAAAAAATCAACAATTTATTGTACAAAATATGATAGTAGACTGTGGTAGCTAAAATGTAGTTACTTAAATAAATAAATAAAAGTAAAAGAAAAAAAAAACTATGAGATGAAAAACTACACTAGATAGAATATCAAGATGTCTTGAGGAATTTTCTCTTAGAGTTCTATAACTTCATATACTGTATACAACCATTTAGAATGTGTGACCTTGTC
>Ga0157363_1000749_pt1 | contig 25459 bp, 17 predicted proteins | sample AttsexASBM1_FD_111477 | JGI IMG/M metagenome (GOLD analysis project Ga0157363, IMG submission 111477) | Fungus gardens microbial communities from leaf cutter ant in Ribeirão Preto, State of São Paulo, Brazil - Atta sexdens ASBM1 | ecosystem: Host-associated > Fungi > Mycelium > Unclassified ... | reverse complement strand
TGTTGTTACTTTTATATATCCCACATATGTGTAGATAGCTCTTATTTAGAGCTTTACAGTGCAACTTAGTTTGTGAAAATAAGTCCACTGGTTGTGGAGATACAAGCTAAATGAAGTTTGTGACATTTTCCCCTCTACTAATAAATTCATCTTTACCAAATGAGAGTCAACTTGACTCAATATCCTTTGAACAAATAATTCAAAACTACCAAGGGCAAATTACCATCATACAGGTACAGCTCCAAAAGTTAATTACAATCAGAGAAGAAAAGATAGGAATGGTCCTTAGACCCAACACTGGGTCTAATATAGAAGTGGCTATACCATAAAAATTTGACAGGAGCTCAAAGAAGGTGTTATGGTTTATAATAGCATATAAATTATATTTGAGAATGAGGATGAGAGAAACAATAGTAAAGGAACAAGTGTAGTGGGTGTTAACATTTGTACAAGATAGATCAGGGAATATATGGAAAGAAAATATGTTAGAAGACTTAGAAGCAAGAGTAGTAGAGTATAGAACAGTGGGAGACTTTTTGGAAGTAACAAAGAAAGAGTTTGGAGGAGGAGATGATAAATCAAGAAAAGTAGCAGAATTGAAGAAAATAAAAGAGGGAGATAGGATAATGGAAGAATATATACGGGGGTTTAGAAGAGTAGCAAGAGAAGGTGAATATAAGGGAAAACCATTGATTGAGAAGTTTAAATGCAGCTTGAATAGCACCATCTGGCCAAGACTTATGGAGTTAGAATGCCAACCAGGCACTATTAGGCAGTGGTATAAATATGCAATCAATTTGGATAGGGATTATAGAAAAAGCAGAAGAAAAGAGAAAGAAAGAAGAAAGAAAATTGAAGAAGGAGAAACAAGAGAAGCAAGGAAAATTGAAAAGGAGTGGAAGAAAATTGAGGAAATGAGAATCAGAGAAAAAAACAAGTGGAAAAGGAGTGGGAAGAAAGAAGACAAGAGAATAAAGAGAGAGCAATGCAAAAAAGGAAGTGTTTTAGTTGTGGAGGATGGGAACATATAGTAAGAAATTGTAGAATAAAGGAGTAGAAGGAGGTTATGATACAGCAATCTTCAAACAAGTTTGAAGCATTAAGATGTATTGTGATGAATAGAGGAGAAGGCAGTAGAAGAGAGATAAGAAAAGATAGGAAGACAATTCTAAGGGAGGAATAAGAGGGAAAAAAAGTGGTAGAAATAAGAAAAACAAGAGGAGAAGGAGAAGGAGAAGCATTGAGAGAAGTAACAGTAAAAATTAGGCTGGAGAGAATAAGTATGTAGGAGAGAATTATGGTGGAAGCATTGTTGGATAGTGGGGTAATATGGTTGGTGATGAGTTTGGAGTTTGTAAGGAAGCAAGGGTTTAAACTAAAGAAAATTGAAAGGCCTATTTATGTAAGAAATGTGGATGGAATGTTTAATAAAGAGGAGCCAATAGAAAATACAGTGGAAGTAGATATTTATCATCAGGGACATAGAGAAAAGACAGAGATAGATGTGATTAGGGACAGAAGTGGAGCATAATCTTGGAAATTCCATGGTTAGCATACCATAATTCTGAGATCAATTGGAAAACAGGGAAAGTAAATATGATGAGATGTCTAGAGGAATGTGGGAAGCAGTAGAAGTCAAAGCAAGGAAAGCCAGGGTGGCAAAAGCAAAAAGAAAAGGAAAAAAGAAGAGAGGAGGGAGAAAAATGGAAAGAGAAAGAAAGAGTAAAGAAAGAAAAGGTTAAAAGAAAGAAAGACAATAGATGTGAAGAAGGTGGTCAAAGAGTGGGAAATTTGAGATGAAGAGAAAAATACAGTAAGATTAGAGAAAGAGGTAAAAATTTTAGTGCCAGAGAGGTTCTATAGTGTTATAAGATGAGAGTGTGGACAGACTTTGGCTAGGGTTAGGGTTAGCCAGACATAAAACAGTAAATAATTATTAGTCTACAACAGAGGAAGAGCACATGACCTGGAAGTCATGTGACTAAAGCTGGAATAGTCTAAAACAGTCTGAAAGGACTTAAGGTCTAGAAGGATCGAGAGGAGTCTAGATAGTAGTTAGAGTTAGGAGTGATGTCAAGGGACAATGGTTTCTCATGGTGTATACATGGTGCACACATGTACGATGGAGATTAAGAAGTATGATGTCAGGACACATGCATATAGCATGGTGGCCTTAGTAATAGGACATGAGGTAGATGCATGGACATAAGGGCTAGTAGATATTGTTGTAGTATAGACCACGATGTAGGAGTATATATAGAGGAGTAATACAGCGAAGGCTCCTTTGTTATGGGACACTTTAATACTAACAATTTTTATTTTTCTTTTCTTTTATTTTTCTGATTTTATATTGATTTTCTTTTTCTTTTTTCTTTTACTTTTCTTTTGGACAATAAAAGAGGCATGTGACACTGTAGTCACATGACAAGTGACATGGTGTGATGTTATAGGCCTAGAACATGATGGAAATATCTGGAAGATGATGTCAGGGCACATGTATACAACATGGTGGCCTTGAGTAGGAAATGAGGTGGACATAAGGTTGTAACATAGACCATGTGTACTTTGTATATATAGGACTCTAATTTAGCAGAGACTCTTTGTCAAGTTCTCTTGTGATTTTCCCCACTGGATTGCCTACTAAGAGCTTTACTCGCTTGTGTAGCTATTGGACTTTGTATCTAGTGGTTGCCACAACATCCTTGTCAAGTTCTCTTGTAAATCCCCACTACTAGATAGCCTTCTGTGAGCTTTGCTGAAGTAAGCATACTACAAGTGCCGTTCCGGTGAGTGGTTGCTACAACATATAGGTGGATTAAGGTGTTTGGAAAGAAAGCAAGTAAAAGGATGCTGATAAGAAAGATGTGGGATCATATGATAGATTTAAAGGAGGGATTTGTGCCAAGAAAAGAGAAAGTTTATCTCTTGTCCAGAGAAGAAAGGAAAGAAGTGAGAGAGTTAATTAGAGAGCAGATAAAGAAAGAATACATTCAACTGTCAAAGTCACCACAGACTATACCAGTATTTTTGTAGAGAAAAAGAATAGAAAGAAAAGAATAGTACATAACTATTGATACCTAAATAAGTGGACAGTAAAGAACAATTATCCACTACTACTTATTCAGATGTTATCAAGAATATTGGAACCAAGAAAGTGTTTACCAAGATGGATCTAAGATAGGAATATAATAATATTAGAATAAAGAAGGGAGATAAGTGGAAAGCAGCCTTTATCATACTAGAAGGGTTATTTGAACCAACAGCCATGTTTTTTGGATTAATAAATTAACCAGCTATGTTCCAGGCTATAATAAATGAGTTACTGAGAGATTTGATTAATACAGGAAAGGTAGGGAGTTTCATAGATGATATAATAGTGGAAACAGAAAGTGAGAAAGATCATAATGAGTTAATAGAGAAAATCTTGCAGAGATTAGAAGAAAAATGATTTATACATGAAGCTTGAGAAGTTTAGATAGAAAATAAGAGAAGTAGATTTCTTAGAAGTAGTGATTGGACCAGAGAGAATGAAGATGGAGAGAAAAAAGTAAAAGTGGTGTTAGACTAGCCAGTTCCAAAGTCAGTTAAAAATATACAAAATTTCTCAGAACTGGAAAATTATTATAGGAGATTTGTGAAAGGATTTGTAAAAATAGTGAGGCCATTACATAATTTAATGAGGAAGAAACTGAGGTGGAAATGGGGAATTAGACAGGAAAAGTCATTTGAGGCATTTGTTGTGGCAACCACTAGACACAAAGTTCAATAGCTACACAAGTGAGTAAAGCTCTTAATAGGCAATCAAGTGGGGAGAGAACTCGACAAGGAGTCTCTGCTAAATTAGAGTCCTATATATACAAAGTCCTCATGGTCCATGCTACTAATAATTAACCCTGCCCTTATGTCCATGCTCCTTCCTTATGTTTGCTTCAAGGTTGCTATGTTATATACATATACTCTGATATCATATTCTAGATTCTTCTACCACCTTCTAGGCTTATGGCATCACATCATGTGACATGTCATGTGACTGTAGTGTCACATGCCTCTTCATTGTCCAAAAAGAAAAGAAAAAGAAAATTCCTATAAAGTCAGAAAATAAAATAAAATAAAATAAAAATTGTTCATGTTCAGAGCATCCCATAACAGCATTAAAGAAAAGATTCACAATGGAACCAATATTATTAGCACAAGATTTGGATAGAAGAATAAGGATGGAGATAGATGTATTAGATTATATGATAGGAGGGGTGTTATCAATAAAATATAGTGACAGAAAGTAGAGACTGGTAGCATACCTCTCAAAATCTCTCAATGAGACAAAGAGGAATTATGAAATACACAATAAAGAGATATGAGAATCCATCTGGTAATAAACATTAGTAAAATTGTGAGATATAGAGAACCAGTAAAGGGGCAAAAAGTAAAGGAACAAAAACTAGTAGAAGTGGATAGAGTAGAAGAATGGGAAGTAGAGGAAATTTTAAACAAATGAAAAGTAAGAGGGATAATGAAGTACTTGGTGTGTTGGAAGAGATTTACAGCTAAAAACAATACATGGAAAAAAGAGGAGGACTTAGAGAATACAAAATAGTTAGTAGATGAGTTTGAGAGAGAAATAAGTATAGAAGTAAGGTGACAAGAGGAGATATAAAAATTAAACTTGAATCTGAATGCAGAAGAGTTTAGGAGAAGTGAGTTACCAGAGAAGTATACAACAAAGATTTTGTTTGGGTGGAATAAGAGAATGAGTATTTAAAGAAGTTAGAGAGAAACTGGCAACAATGGAAGTTATTTTCTCTAGAGGATTAACCTTGAAAAGGGAATGGTATCATAGCTACAAATAATAGGCTTTATTTTATTTTCTCTTCTTTTCTTATTTTTTGTTTTATTTTTATTTTATTTTAAACTTAAGATTAGGGTTTTAGTGTGATGGTTACATGTTACTGTCACACATTCGTCACAAGTCACACAACATGGTCACAGTCATAGTCATCCAATTACATATTATGATTGAATATAATAGAAGGTATTAGAAGCAATAATATTACTATAGTATATTTTATATATATTACAATTTAAAGACCTTAGAGTAGGTCAATAAGAGAAACCTTGTATTGAGGTTGGCATGAGAGAACTCAATAGAGTTCCAAGTACAAGATAATTACCTTATATACTACAGACTATAGTCTGTATACATACTATCCTAGCCTATTCTAAAATATATATATTTTGCTATAAGGTTAACATGCTGTTGCCATGTTGTATGATATTATTTGTTCTATGTTTTATTTATCTTTCTTCATATCATGTGATTCTGTGACTATGACCTTAATATGTGATATTATATTAATCTCTAATTCTAAGTTTCAGAATAAAAATAAAAAAAAAGAAAATAGAAAATAGAAATAAGAAAGTTCACTGTCTTCAATTCTAACAACATACTGATCTTAAGGTAAATATATGTCCATTTAGGATAGAATAGCTCTTGTGATTACCCAATCTCAGATTGCTCTTTTAACTTTGCCCTTAAGCTTAACCTGATACTCCTACTCTTATAGAAGCTATGAGGGCTATTTATAGTCCTGATCTTATTCTAATGCCTTCTCCTGATATTAAGATAGTTGTTAATATACTAAAGGCTGAAAAAGTCACTTTTACTTTAGTCACTAACAAAAATCAGTAAAGGTTAGTGGCAAAATATCATATACTATTCAATATTTGCACTCTTTCCACCCTCTTCCAGTGTGGATTACACTCTATTCCAATTATATATTAATCCAAGAACTAAACCCTATATTTCTTATCAATCCATAGAGTTCTGAATAACAACCTTTACAGTACCTAATAACCCAGAGTATGTATAGCAGTAGAATATCATTAGATTAATACTTCCATTATTATACTGGAAAACACTTTTCTATGAAAACAAGTACTCTTATAAGGGTTTTAAGCATATAAGTCCTCTTTGAAAATATTAGTAAGAAGATCTTACACTTCTAGATGACACTTCAGGTCCTCTCAAGCAGACTGTTATGATTCAATAACCTTAGAGTTGATCAAGGAAGAGAACCTTGTATAAGGTTTACATAAGAGAACTTGATAGAAAGCTTTATACAGAATTGTCTATCTTATATACTAAAAGCTAATGGTCTGTGCTCCACTACTTAGCCTATCCTAACTAACCATATATTTTGCCTTAAGATTAACATGTATATATCATATTGCATAATATCATCCTTTCTAGAATCTTCCATAATGTTCTGTGTATTATGTGATTTGTGTCACCTGGGTCATATGATGTGACAGTGACCTGTGACATCATACTAACTCTTAATTCCTTCAAAAAAAAAGATAAAAGGAAAACAAGAAATAAAATAGAGTTCTCTGTTTTCAATTCTAACACAAACAGCAGTTTGATGGACAGTGTGATAGTTATTAATTAAACCAGATCTTGAGTAGAAGAGATTTTTAGGAACAAAAAATGCTACTCATAAATAACTAGCTACAAAGTATATGTACTCACAAGAGAGATTTACCAGATTTGGATAATTAAATAAGGTAAGAACATACTAGATTAGAAGCTAACATAGTCCAGAATAGAGAAGTGAGAAGAGGCAGCCATGAAAATGGCAAAGGAAGAATGAAATAGGCTCTCACAAGTAGAAATTAATCATTGGATTGATGTCAGGTTACAGATAAAGAGAAAACCATATTCTTAAAAGACCTTAGAGAGTTTCATTATGGTTCTAGTCTTTATTTTCTAGTTTCATTCTTTTTATTTTTAGACTAATACATAAGCTATAAGTGAAGAAGAGTAGGAGAACCTCCATCTAAATACTCCCACTCAAGAGCAGTTAAACCTCTATTTTCTAAAGTGAGTATTGTCAGTACCTACTATTACTTTCAAACAAGTTTTAGAGAGTTTTAGCAGTTTGGAAAAGGCTTGAAAGGTGAGTATCAGTTGGTATCTTCAGTTATAAGATTTGACTTAAGAGGTATCTTTAGGATATATCATCTGGAATAAATAGTGTTGTTGAAGGCTCTTAAGGAGCTTTGCAATCTATTTACTAGATTTTCCAAAGAAACTTGTTACAAAGTATAAGGTTCACTGTTTAGGAGTGTGTTAGTAAGGGAAAGCATTCATGAGCAGATGTTACTTATATATTCCTTTTAATATCCTTTCTAACTTTATTCTTTCATATTTATGAGAGCCCTTTGAAGGGTTTTATATATTTTAACCTTCTTTTATATTATTGTTTCTATATCTTTTATTGATTCCTGATGCTGATATCATTCCCCTTGAATTCTTTAGTACATAGTTAAGAGCCAGTGTTGTATAGTTCTTATTGTATTCTAGTATGACCTTTTTTCTACTTAACTCCTATTACCAGTAATATATATGTTCTAGCTGCTGAATAATAAGTTGAATATATTATCAATTGAAGAATATACCTTAAATAGTGACTTATCAGATATATTCAAAGTCTTAATTCCAGCTTTCCTCAGTCTTCTGTTTATTGCCCTAGATAAGAGAAGAGACTTTCTCTATATTCTACTATTAGTACTCTTAATACCTGCAGAAATTTGCTATATCTTCCAGTCTCTCTTGAAACTGCTGGTACCTCTCAAACCATCTTTATATAAGTACTGGTCAACTCAAGAGCTACTGACATCTTTATAAATATAATTTTTGTTGACAAACACTACCTGAATAGTCACAAAATGTCTAGATCTATACCACTCTATAATATAGATAGAACTTCCAATGAGACCAGGTAAATATTTGAGATAGTAGATATTATTTTGTGGTACAAGACTTATATATAGTGAATTCTTTTCACAGTTTTAAGTGTAAGCAAGCAAGACCTCATTCTCAGATTTATATGGCTAAAGTTTCACAACTCCAAGGTTAAATAGCAAAAAGAGGAAGTACTCATGATACATTTCCCTACTTACTTTTCTAGTTACTAAGATGTTTAGAAGACAGATAGGTTGAGAGTACAAGCCTTAGATGCATATTATTTTAATCTCTTTTCCATGATAATAGAAGACTCTGAAAATAATATTTTGTCAACTGTCAATGCTGAAGAGTTCTATGGAAAGACTAGTGATTATCTGGATGCAATAAGAACACTTCTTAATTCTAATATACTAGATTTCTATACTATCACTACAATTTCTCAATGTCTCTCCTTGATTTTTAGATGAGCTTTTGCTACTATGAGAACTACTCCATAACTCCTATCATACATTTAAGACTTTGAGTTAGTATTTGCTAAAAAAACTTTGATATACTTCCAATCACTATAAGTAGAATCATACCATTAAACTAATATCTAATGTAGAGCTTAAGCTCTTCAGAGTTTATCTGCTATTACCAGTAAAGCAGTCTAAGCTTAACTCTTTTCTGGCTGAGAATCTTTATATAGGTTATGTATATTCTTCCAAGTCTCTTATAGTTGTGCTAGTCTTTTTTATCAAAAAGAAAGAAGACTTTCTATAATTGACTCAAGATTACAAGATCTTAAATATTGTAACATTGAGAAACGAATACCCTCTCCCTGATTTCCAAACTAGTGGCTTGTCAGAATTGTAAATGATGGACTTGGTTTTATTTATTTTCTTTCTCTTTTATTCTTCTTTTCCAATTTTCCTTTTATTTTTGGTTTTTACTTTTCTTTATTTTGGACTTAGGCAAAGAGTGTGATGTCACATGTGTCACAGTCACAGATCACAAATGAGATTATAAAAGATTCTAGAATAAATGATATTATATAGTATAACAATAACATACTAGTTTTATAAAAAGCATATATACTTTAGAGTAGGTTAGTTGTAGTGTATGCATAGACCATGATCTGAATTATATAAACTAGCTTGCACTGGGAACTCTATTGAGTCCTCTTGTATTACTTAATATAAAAGTATACTTTATCTTATCTTTAAAATCTAAGTTATAACATGTTATAACTTAAGACTGAGTGTTTAGTCAAAAAAGAAAACTTGTATTATTTAATACAAGAGAACTTGGTAAAGTTCTTAGTATGGATGTGTCTAATTTATATATCTTTGGTATATTGTCTATATATATCTATATCTAGTCTATTCTAAATATTATAAGTTTATATGGATAGTTATCATCTTCTTTATAATATATAATATCATCCTTCTGCTATGTCACATAACATTGTGACCATGACTGTGACATGTGTGACCAACCTATCTTCAACTCTAACACTACTTATCTAAGTAATATTCTCATTTTCACTCAAATCTTAGAAGATTATTACAAAGTAGTCTATAAAATACTTTTGGCCAAGCACAAGTTGTTTCTAATCTCAAAAAGTGTAAATTTAACAAGTAGCAGATCAAGTATCTAAAGCTAGTGGTTTCTCAGAACTAGGATATAATAGATCTAGTAAAGATAGCTAGAGTTTGTAACTAGCCCATTTTCTAAAACTATACCAATATACAAGTGTTTCTAAGATTTACTAACTTTTATTACAGGTTTGTCTATAGCTTTTTAGATATAGCCTATCTTTTCTTTAATGTCATCAGAAGCAATACTACTTAGATTTGGTATCTAGACTAATAGTACATCTTTACTCCATTAATAGCAGCTATTACTACAGTCTCAATCTTGATCTTTCCAAACACTTCAGTACTATTTAGGATCAAGACAGACAGCTTAGACTTTGTAACTGGAGTAGTGCTATTCTAACAATCTCAAAAGGATAAGAATACTCTATTATCATCTTTAGCAAGTTTTTATCTACAGTCAAATGTAACTATGAGATTTATAATAAGAAAATATTAGCAGTCATTTAGATCCTCCAGAAATAGAAATAATTTTTAGAAGGTATAAAAACTCCAGTTAAAATCTGGACAGATTACAAGAACTTGGTATACCTTATAATAGCCATAAAACTCAACTGTAGATAAGTATGGTAGTTGCTGTATCTTGCTAGGTTTAACTTTAAGCTATATTATTGTTCTATGAAATCAATAAGTAAGTCTGATACTTTGTCTTGACAACATAGTACTAGCTTCTATGATAATAGAAATATGGTATTGATAAAGCTAGAGTTTTTTGCTATTCAGATTCTACAAGATATAATAGTAAAAGGCAAGGAGAAGATTCTGTTAATATATCTACCATAGATTTAGCTAGATATTAGCTAGATAAGCAAGAGAAACTAGTAGCAAAAACTACACAGGAATTTTAACAGTTATCTATAAGGTTTATACACTCTATGGAGTGATCTGAAAACAATGGTTTGCTTCTATTTAGAAGTAAGGTTTATATCCCTAACATTCTAAATCTCTACTACTATATTGATATCTATCTCTTAGAGAATTGTACCTTCTTCCTATCTCAAATACAAAATAGAAAATGATTAGCATAGACTTTGTTGTAGAGCTTCTAGAATCTGTGAGGTTTGATATAGTAATAGCTGTGGTAGACTTAGTATCCAAGATAGCCTACTTGATTCTAATTCACATTATAGTAAATACTGAAAAAACAGCTAGCTTGTTTCTCTCTTTATGATAGAACTGTACTATTTGCTTATAATTAAGGTTACATTATCTACTACTTAGCACTTGCAGACCAATATTAGAATTACAAAGCTTAAATATGAGTTTTTTCTAATATTTTTTAATTTTAATTTTCCTTTTGCTTTATTTTCTATTCTTGAAACTGGGGTTAGGGTTTAGTGTGACATCATGGTCACACACTGTCACACAATATTTCATGCAAGTCACATATCACATAACATGGTCACAGTAATAATTATATGATTATATGGTTATAGAAAACATAATAAAAGATTCAAGAACAATAATGTCATACAATGTGCATAATATATGTTGACCTCATGGCTAACACATGCTTATTTAGGATAGGCTAAAGAAGTAGAGCACAAACTATTAGTAGTTAGTATATAAAGATAGATATATTGTACCAGGAACTTTATTGAGTTCTCTTGTATTAACCTGATATAAGATTCCTTTCATTGACTAATCCTAAGGTCTTTAAGTTGTAACAACCAATGGACAGACTGAAAAGATTAATTAAGAATTTGATGAGTATTTTTTGTTACAACTCAAGCTTAAGTATAAGAGCAAAAGAAAAACCTTGTATAAGAATTATACAAGGAAATTCAAAAAAGTTCCAAGTACAATATATTTACCTTTATATTTGCTAAGCTAATGGTCTATGCTATATAAATTTTGGCTTATCTTAAAGGCTATGTATATTATATACTATTAATATATAATATAATATAACATTATTCTCTAGAATATTCTATATTCTTCCATTGTGTTATGTAATCATGTGACTATAACTGTGACTCACAACAGTCACATGTAACATCACACTAAGCTTTAACTCTAAGTTTAGAATAAGAAATATAAAATAAATAAAGAAAAGCAAAGTCTATTATTTTTAATTCTGACATCTTTGGCTCTTTATAAGTAAATGACAAGATAACTGGCATGACCTTCCTTTCTTGATCAAATTTCAGCCCAACAATTATATATACTTATTTACTTAATAATCTTTTTTTCTCCTTAATACTGGATACCTCCTATAAATGAGATCTGAACCCTACCAAAAGAAGTCCAAGCTAAAGAGAGTGTTATAGTTTATAAAGTGAATGAAGTCTATGTTAAAAGAAGCCAAGTATCTAAAAGATAAGATAAAAGTATACTTTTGTATTAAGTAATATAAGAGAACTTAATAGAGTTTTCAGTACAAGCTGGTCTGTCTTATATACTTCAGACCATGGTCTGTACACACACTACAGCTAACCTACCTCAAAGTCCATGTACTTTTCATAAGGCTAATATATTGTTACTATACTATATAACATTATCTATTCTAAAATCTTTTACAATCTTCTTTGTGTTATATGATTGTGATCTGTGATTGTGACATGTGTCACACTTCCATCATGCTTTGTGACTTGTGTGACATTACACTCTTTGTCTAAGTCCAAAATAAAGAAAAGTAAAAATAAAATAAAAAGAAAGAAAATAGAATAAAGTCAAGTTCATTGTTCACAACTCTGTGGATGAGGTAAGCATTATCTGGGGTAGATGTCAGATACAGTTGGTTAGTATGTAATATTTATATATCTTAAAATCAATCCTATTCTAGAGTATAATCTAATTTTTCAAGTAAATCTTACTATATTTTACTGTTAACTCTATGACTTGTAGTGTTACTGTGATATGACTGTCATAGTGTCATATCCTCTGGCTCAGTCTATAAAAAGAAACTAAAGTTTATACTTGAACAAAATTTTATAAGAAATAACATGAAGTATAGATAAAGTATGTTAACTTATTTATGAAATATGAAGTATAAATCTTGTAGATGACCTTAGCTTTAGTTTATGTGCTATACTACTACTTGTTATTTGGTTGCAATTTCAAATAAGAAAAACAAAGTTTAAAGTAGTAAGTACTAATAGAGATTTAAAGTATATTCTCATTAATACTAAAGTTTGGTAATAATAATAGTTGATCATCAGATCAAAGGTTTATAGAATATCTATCAGTTCTTAGACACTCAGAAAATGTTTACAACAATTAAATACATTAATAGAGATAATCTAAGATCATTAGAAAACCTTCTACTTCAAATAGGATTAGTATCTCTATCTGCTTTATAAGATATGTAGATATTTGATTAATTTGATCTGTAATAAGATAAAGATAGAGATCGGATTTAAATAAGAGTAAACTTTGCTATGGAAGACAAAATACTTATATATATTTTTATTAGAGTGATCTGTTGTAAAAGATATCAATACTTAGAGAGTAAATTTTGATAAGAAGAGAAACTAAAAGAGAAATAGTATTATATGCAAGTCCATCCATCTGGAAATTACATTCCCACAGTAATATCACCTCCCAATTATACAAGCCCACCTTCCATAGTGGAGATGCTCCTATTTGACTTAGTCTTCCATAATAGAGTTACTTCTGTCAGTGTCTCAACACTAAAACATCTCCTTAGGGTAATAGGAGCTATACCACTGAAACTCTGAGTATCTTCTATAATAAGTATCTGTGTTATAAGACAAGAGTGTGGACAGACTTCAGGTAGGGTTAGGGTTAGAACAGATATAGAACAGTAGTAATTATTAGTCTACAACAGAAAAAGAGCACGTAACTTGGAAGTCATGTAACAGAAGTCTAGAATAGTCTGGAAGGACTTAGAGTCTAGAAGGATCAAGAGGAGTCTAGATAGGAGTTAGGGTTAGGAGTGATGTCAAGGGACATGGGTTCCTTATGGTATACACATGGTGCACACATGTATGATGGAGATTAAAGAGTATAATGTCAGGGCACATGGACATGACATGGTGGCCTTAAAGAAGAAGCATGGTAGGTGAGTAATAGGACATGAGGTAGAGGCATGGACATAAGGGCCAGTAGATATTGTTGTAGCACGGACCACATTGTGTTTATATAAATAGAGGAGCAATGCAGTAACAATGCAGTGAGGGCTTCTTGTTGAGTTCTCTTGTAATCCCCACTACTAGATAGCCATCTGAAAGCTTTGCTGAAGTCAGCATATCACAAGTGCCGTTCTGGCGAGTGGTTCCTACAACAATCTGTATATAAGACTAGTAGTTACACTGTAATTTGCTAGTCTGATAATCAACAAAGATAATTCTTATTGAACTCGATCTCTGGTGTTCAATGGTGATATACCAAATCAGTACTCACTCCTGTTATGAACTAAAGCTCTTAAGGTTGGACAATAGAACAACTTTTGTATATGAGTAATATAAGAGAACTCGATAGAGATCTCTTTACAAACTAGTTTACCTTTTATACTTCTACTGATGGTCTGTGCTCACTACTGTGCACCCTACCCTGAATTACCATGTGTATAACATGAGGTCAACATATAGTATCCATGTTGTATGATGTTATTTGTTCTAGAACCTTCTACTCCATTCTTCCAAATCTCCTGACCCATATTGTGACCAATCACTTCTGACCCTAACCCTAGCTGTTCTAAAAATAGAAAAATAAGAAAATAAAACGAAAATGAAATAAAAATGAAAAATAAAATAGAGAGAAACTAAGTCTACCATTTGTGAACTTGACAACTCCGATCTCAGACTTCTTTCTATCATCTGAAGTTGTAACCATGCAGCAAAAAGGTGGTACAGTACATAAGCTGAAGTCAAGATCATTCAACAAGTCCATCTTGTAGACTTTCATCTTTGGTATAAACTGCACTTAACAAATAGTAGTAAAGCTAACTACTGCACCTGAAGTACTTTATACTAATATTATAATTTAAGACTCAAATTGTTAAGTTAAGAAAGGAATCTTGTATAAACTTTATATAAGAGAACTCAATAAAGTGTTATAGAACACTTTGAATACTAGCAATTTTTATTTTATTTTATTTTATTTTTCTGATTTTATATTAATTTTGTTTTCTTTTTCTTTTTGATTTTGGATGATGAAGAGGCATGTGATACTGCAGTCACATGACATGTCACATGATGTGGCGTCATAGGCCTAGAACATGGTAGAAGGATCTAGAAGATAATGTTAGGGCACATGTATACAACATAGTGGCCTTGAGTAAAATATAAGGTGGACACAAGAATGAAGCATGGATATTAGGGCAGGCTTAATTATTAGTAGCACAGACCAGGTGTAATTTGTATAAATATAACTCTAAAATATAGCAGAGACTCTTTATCGAGTTTTCTTGTGAACTTCCCACATTATATCCACTTAAAAGATTTACTTGCTGTGTAGTCATTAGTCTTTGTGATTAGTAGTTGGTCTTTGTGATTAGTAGTTGCCACAACATAAAGTTCCTAATATAAAGTATCTATCTTATATGATATTATTATTCTAGAACCTTTTATATCTTTCTATATAACATATGATTGTGTTATCATGATGGTGAAATGTGTGATAGATGTGTGATAGCTTGTGACAGTCATGGTATAATATCATACTATACTTTAACCCTAAGTCTAAAAGAAAAATAAATAAAAAATAAAATAAGCCAAGTCTACTATCTTCAATGATAACTAGGTTGATATGTACTTTCTTGACCAAACTCAACTATTATAGATATTAGATGTGGTTCATATTTCAGTATCTAAAATCTATAATAGACTTTCAGAAAATTAATGAGTAATATACTTTATTGTTATGATCTTAAGCTTTGCTCAGGTTACAACTCAGACAAAGACTTAAGTAAGAATAAAGGATATGATCAGTTGGTAAAGTGTAAGGATACAGATATGTATCCATACTATATATACCTATAGACCATAAGGAAACTATATGTCTACAACAATATAATACATAAGAATGACAGGATGAATCAACAAGAAAACAATACTTACTATATAAGGTGCTGACTGATACAACCTACAGCACAGCTGATCATTGCATTATACCCTGAACTCTCTGAACATGTTGAAATCATGCTGAAGACATAAGGAGGTGATCATAACAATACTGTCAGAATTGTAAATAATGGACTCAGTTTTATTCTATTTTCCTTTTCTTTCATTTTTTTAATTTTTATTTTGAGTTTTTTTTTCTTTATTTGGACATAGGCAAAGAAGATAAAACAAGATATCACATGTCACATAAGTCACATACTCATGTAATACAATAGAATAACATAGAAAGATTTCAGAAACAATAATATTATATGGCATGGTTAATATATGTCAGCCTCAAGGTGAATACATAGTCATTAGGGTAGGGCTAAAGGAGTGTAGCACATATCATCAGTAGTTTGTATATAAAATAGATGTCTTGAACTTAGAAACTTTATCAGGTTCTCTTGTATTACTCAATACAAGAGTAGTCTTTTGTCCTAACTCTTGGATCTAAAGTTATAACAAATACCCCCTTTTTAGCATTCATGTCTACATGAATCAGTCCAGCAATACTAAGTTTCCAACCACATATGTTGTGACCAATTTTTTCATAGGTCCTATAATGATTCGTCTCTGTAATGTTAATATAATAAAGTAAGGTTTATAAGATAGTCTTCCCATATACATTTTAATAGGAAAACCTTTTCTTATTGTATCTGCATTATGTTTTTTCTTGAGAAACACAACAGCAATTTCTTTCCAATACTACTCATCTTGTTCTTCTTGTGGTCATAAATATTTGTAATGAGGTAGTAGATAGAATGGAGTAGTATTTATTGGTACTTATATAAACTTCATGTATTTTTCAAGATTTTCAATTTCATCTTGAATAAATGTCAGTTCAGAAGTTTTAGGTCTAGATAAATCAACTTTATATAGTTTGTACAAAAGAACTTCCTTATCTTATATCCACTGTTTCCCTTTAGTATCTTGTTCCTTCATAATTATGTCTTCCTGCTTGTAAACATCTTGTATCTCCTTTATATGTCTTTCCACATAATTGTTTTCTTTTCCTTTACAGTTATCCAGTTCATCTGCCAACAGCTTCTGTATATGATACACTTGGTTTTCCATATCACTTTGTATGATGCCTTATAAGTCTTCAGAAATACTAAATCTATCCCCTGCTATTTGCATTCGATAATTGTTGCTGGCCTGTAATATTGTATATCAATTTTTATGATCTGGGTGTTGGCTTCTTCTGCCAATTTCACAATATTCTGCAACTATATCTGCACATTAACTATTCTCTTGATTCCTTGTATTATTTTATAGTATTTCTTTGTCCAGTTCTTTTTCACATCATTGATAATCTTAACCAGGTTCATATTATTGAGGGTGCAGATAATGTATGGTTTAGAAGAGGTAAAAGCAGTAATAAATTGTTGGGCTATTTGAAAGATTTCAAAGTTGTAGTACTTTGAAATTATTGATTTGGATTTTTTACTCTTTTTTATAGGTTTTGACTCGAAACTCTTGCTCAATAATTTTTAATTGCTCTTTCACATGAGGCAATTTTGTTTCTGCAATCTATTAGTCATATTCATCTCTATAGCCCTTCCAATACACTAAAAATTAAGTTCCTTATCCTTGTTTTCTATGCTTCCTGATTTCTTCTACTTCATATTCCTCTTCTTCATTAATAATGTCTGGCAGAGGTGCTAGTTCTATGTGTTGTCCTGGGAAATGGAGTTCTCTGTATCTTGTCAGTAGGTTTTCATTGAACATATTATAAGTCATCCATCCTTCAGGAAGTTCCAGCTGAAATACTCCTTGTCTAATGTTCTTGAGGATTTTAAAGGGTCTATATCTTTTCTAGTCAAGCTTCTTTGAAGGTCTGTTTAAATGAATATTTTTAGCTTCCAGCCACATGTTGTCTCCTATCTTTAATCCTTGTAAGTTTCTCTTTTTCTTGTCAAACTGCCTTTTTATAGCTTCTTTTGCTATTTATATCAACTTCTTGGCTTCCTTCCAACTTCTTTACAATCTACTAAGAAATTTTTCCAACTTTGGAAATTCCATTTGCACCATCAGGTTTCCTTTGTATATATGTTTTCCAAAATTGAGTTCAAAAGGTATTCTTTCTGTCACCACATATTTCTTGTTATTATTCCTGGCCACCAGTAATTCTGTTTGATCAGCTTAATCATTCTTTGTTGTCCTGGATGTTTAATATCAATCAGCTCATAGTTCTCTCATAATATCTGTTCTCGAATTTTCTTGTTGTTTAGGATATAGATTCTTCCATTGACATAAACTATGCTATTATCTTCCTAAGGTTATCAATCTTGTTTATCTAGCTCTTTTGCTACTTTGTGTTCTCTAGTTCCATTCCATTGTATTTCTTCTAGTAAAGCAGTTTCTTTTACCACTTGTTTCTTTTGTATTATTTTGATATCTGCTATTATCTGCCATCTTGCCCAAAGTTCTTCTTTCAGTATTTGAACATCTTTATTGTCGTCCTTGATATCCACCTGATCCTTTCTTAATAGGATGTCTGCTTTTGTATTTGTATTTCTCAGAATATGGTATAATGTGAAATCATAGTCTTGCAATTTCAAATACTATCTTGCTTGTTGTCCATTCAATTTATGAAGTTCCCTGAAATATTTGAGATTTTCATGATCTGTCTAGATTTTGAATTTTTCTGTGATATCTAACAGATATTGTCTCTATTTTGTTAGAGCTTCCACTATTGCCAATAATTCTTTGTCATAAATCTCATAATTTCTTTCTGCTGGCTATACCTTTCTGGATAAGAACACTATAGGTTTCTATTTCCTTTCTTGTTCTTGAGATAAGACTCCTTCTATTGCATGTTCTGAAAAGTGTTCATTTCTACTCTGAATTTACTATCTCTCTTTGGAAGGGAGAGTACTGGTTGACTTGTAATCTTGTTTTTGAGTTCTTTAAATACTTCTTGATGTTCCTCTGTCCAATTTCATTCCTTTTTTCCTTTAAGTTTATTAAGAGATCTTGCTGTATAACTAAAGTTCTTGATAAACCATTGATAAAAGTTCACAAATCCTAAAAAGCTTTCAACTTCTTTGATTTTGGTTAGTGTTTTCCATTTTTTTACAGCCTTGACTTTTTCATTTTCTGTTTGAACTTGTTCTCATCCAATGACTACTCCAAGAATCAGAATTTCTTCTATGTTGAAATCACACTTTGACTATTTGAAACACAGATTGCATTTCTTTGCTATCTTCAAAAATCAAACTGTCCATTCTTCTAGTTTCTTTATCATCTTTGCTAAAATCACAAAGTCATTCATATAGTTGGCCAGTACTCCTTCATGTAACAATTCTCAAAAGATGCTATTCATCATCCTTTAAAACATTTCTGGTGAATTACATAATCCAAAATATATGACTTGAGGTTCAAATAGTTCCTTGTTTGTTAAGAAAGCTGTCTTCTATTTGTCTCCTTCCTTGATCCATATATTGTTATATTCCCAAATGAGATCTAACTTGTTGAAGTATTTAGCCTCTTTCAACCTGTTGATAACTTCTCCAATCAAAGATAATAGTGTCTTATCCTTTATTGTTACTTGGTTCAATTTCCTATAGTCCTGTACTAATTGTAGTGATCTATCCTTTTTTGGAATGTAAAAGCATGGTGCAGTGTATCTTGACTTTGATCCTATTATTAGTCTAGTCTTCAGTTGTTTGTCCAACTACTGATTTAATGCTTATTCTTCCTTTATTGTCATCATATAAGCCTTTACATTGAGTTCCATTAGTACTTCTTCTGTTAAATTGATTTTATAGTCCTATTCTTGTCTTTCCAGTAATTTTTTAAATTTTTTCTTGTTAAACAAATGGGTAAAGAGTTGAATGTAGTTTGGGAGATCTTCTGTGTTCATTGGATCTGGTTTTTGCTCTATTTCTTGTTGGTCCTTGTCATTTGTTTCCATTATCTGTACTCTTTTAGTTTTGAACTCAATATCTTGATATTTCATTTTGCATGATCCTGGACATCTTGTAAACCATATCTTTCCATCTTTCCAGTTCACTTCTGGGTTGTGTTTAACCAAACAATCATGTTCTAAAAACACATCCATCCCATTTAAGTCTATCACTGCTGCTTCAATATGTTCTTTATGTCTATTGATTTTGACTTCTAGTGGTACCACTTTTGTTATGTCTCCATTCTTGATTTTATCTACATTGTATACTATAAATGAGAAATTTATTGGTCTTGTCTGTATTTTCTTATCTTTGACTAGTTGTTTGTTGATACCTGTGTGTGTACATCCAGAATCCACCAGTACCTCTATCCATAATTCCTTGCCATTCTTTATCTTGATTCTTGCTTGCACATCAAGCTCTTTCTCTTTATTACTTCTTTGATAGAGAATAATATATCAATTCTGCTCTTTAGATACATTGGTTTTTTGTACTATACATACTCAAGACCTTCTCCAAAATTCTTCTGCTTATCTTCTTCTTTGGTTCTTATCTTCTTAAACACTTTGCTTCTTTATTATCTGCTTTATTCTACAATCCCTGGCAATATGCCCTATTCTTCCACACTCATAGCATTTTCGAGTGTCTTTTTCCTTCATTGGTTTTTTGCAATCTTTTTCTATGTGTCCATAAATTTCACAATTAAAGCATTTTGGCTTTCTGTCTTTGTTGCAATTTTTTTTTATATTTCCAATATCCATGGACATTTCTTGCCCTCTATAGGTTGTTCCTATTCCTGTTCAATACTTGTGACATCCTTCTGTGGACTTGTATCCCTATCTAACTGATATTATTGCCACCTTCCACTATTTGAGTGACTCTGGTGTAGTAATTGGTGGGTATCCCAATATTATCTTGATGATATCTGCTTGTATATTCTTCTTGAGTAAAAATATTATATGTAATTTATCTGTGTCTGTCTTCATGGCCAAAGCTTCAAACTCTATCATAAAGTCTACTGTGCTCTTCTTTCCTTGCTTAAAGGTCTTAATCTTCCATTCTGCATCTGCAGCTTTGGTCTTGTTACTAAATGTCTTCTTTATTTCTTGTACAAAGTCATTCCAATCCTAGGTTTCTGTTTTTTTGTCTAGCTCATTGAGCTTCTTCTAGGCATAAATACTTGCTATGCCCTCTCTAAGGTGGACAAGGATTGCTGTAATCATATCATTTGTCTCTATGATCCTGTTATTCTTGAGAAATAATCTCATCTCTCTCTACTAGTCCTTAAATTTTATTCTGTCTCTGTCAAACTATCCTGGGTCTGGGACCATGTCCTTAGGCATTCTGGCCTGTTCATTGTTCTCCTGTGTTGGTACTAGTACTGTCAATATTTCATCTGTGTATTCTGTCATTCTTCCTGAGGCTTCATTTATAATTTGCAAAGATCCTAGTTATTCTGATAATATCTCTATATTATTGTCTTGATATCAACTCATCTTATTTCTTGTGGACTAATTACATATGTATCATTTCTTCCAATGGTTAAACTGTTGATCATTCTTTGTAAACTAACCACTTTTCTACTCTCCTTTTACAAAATGAGCCTTCCAATACTTTACCAAATGTTATGACCTTAAGTTTGGCTCAGGTTGTGACTCAGGCAAATATTTGAGTAAGAATGAAGGATATGATCAATTGGTAAAGTGTAAGGATACAAAAATATATCTATACTATATATACCTATAGACTATAAGAAAACCATATCTCTACAACAATACAATATATAAGAATGACATGATGAATTAACAAGAAAACAATAAGAAAACAACACCTACTACATGAGATGCTGACTAATACAACCTACAGCACAGCTGATCATTGTTACAAACTCAAGATCTTAGAGTTAATCAAAAGAAAGAACCTTGTATAAGGTTTATATAAGAGAACTCAATAGAGAACTTTGTATAGGATTGTCTACCTTATATACAAAACCTCATGGTCCATGCTAACTACTTCTAGCCTACCCTAAACAGCCATGTGTTAGCCTTAAAGTCAATATGTGTTATATATATTACATGATGTCATCTTTTCAGAACCTTCTATATTCTTCCATGCATCTTGTGACTTGTGACTATGTCATCTAATGTGACTGTGTGATCTTGTCACTCTAACCCTAACCCTAAGTTCTAAAAATAGAAAAAATAAAAAATAAATCAAAAGGATAATAAAAATAGAAAGGAAAATAAAAATAAATTAAGTCCACTACTTTCATCTTTGACAATCATTGCATTATACCCTGAACCCTCTGAACATGTTAAAATCATGCTGAAGACATGAGGAGATAATTATAATATTTATCCAGAATATAAATATCAAATAACCTTTAGTTTCAGTTTATATGCTATATTTCTACTTGTTATACTAGTTACATACTTTAAAGATTTTATATTTGGTATCAATGTTGTAAACAATAAACTTGATGTTATTTTTTTTCTATTTTTTTCATTTTATTTTTAGTTTTTATTTTTACTTTAAACTTAGATAATAAGGTGTGATATGACATCATGTGTAACATATATCACAGTCACAGATTATACAATCATATAATATAAAGAAAGTTATCAAAGATTCTGAAGCAAATAATAACATATAGCATAATAACAGTATATTGGCCTTATAGAAAGTATATGGACTTTAGAGTAGGTTATTTATAGTGTGCACATAGACCACAGTCTGTAGTATATAAGGTATGCTAACTTGTAATAAAAAATCTATCAATTTCTCTTATATAAAAAGTATGTCTTTTATCTTAACTTTAAGACCTAAGTTATAATATTAGAAATAGTTAGTCCACTAGAAGATATAAAGATATATCATTGCCAATACTGGAGAAGAGTGTCAATTTTAGTTGATTTTTAGAATAAAGTTTTACAATGTAACTACTGGTTTATATACCAAGTACTCTGTCAAAGTTGAAGATAGTGGACTCTATTTATTTTTATTTTTATTTTCATTTATTTTCTTATTTTGGACTTAGAATTAGAGATTAGCATGATGTTATATGTGACTATCACAACTATTACATATTATGATAAAAGATGTCACATATCAAGTCACACATATCACAGTCACATAATTACATAATATATAAAAGAATGTAAAAGATTCTGAAATAATAATATTATATAATATATTCACTGTATATTAATCTTATGGATAATATATGACTTTTAGAATAGGTTAGATAAGATCTCATACAGACCAACTAGCTAGCATATATAAGATAGACACTTTATACTTAGAACCCTATTAAGTTTTTTGTGTTAATCCAATACAAGATTTCTTTATTGACTTAACTCTGAGTTTTCAATTATAACATACTCTATCTAAGATAGTTATCTAGAAAATAGAAATCAAAGACAGTGTACTTTGTTTATTTCATTCCTTATTTTCACTTATTTTCACTTTTATTTTCATCTTTTATTTTTAAAGAAGTAATATCATATAGTATAGTAAATATATAGCATTTAAGATAAGTAGGTTAGATGTAACCAAGTACAGACTATCAACCTCTTTTGACTTGTCACTGAGTCTTAAGTTGTAATTAAGTTATCCTAAGTCTAGATGATTCTTGGATGGATGGATAAAGATTTATGAAGTTGTCAAAGAATTTAGTAAAAATTTCTGAAGAGTAATTAACAAAGAATGGACAGTGTTGATTTATACTAGAAGAGGTTTGTGATTATAGATAAGAAAATAGGTATAAGAGAATCCACTACCTCATCAAAATTCAAGTCTGCAACACCATAGGAAGTTGTTATTAACCTTATAGACCTCTCTATCAACCCTATAAACTTCTTGTCCCTCAATTCTGCAGTAATAACACTACCACAACACTGCTAGATCTCTACTTGCTTCCTTTCTTCTCTACTACAACATCATAAATCCCTGCATACTTCTTTTAGATTATCAACCCACTTTTGCCAGCCACTAACCAATAAGCTCTCCCTATCTGGAAATACTCAAGATTACTATATTAAGATTTCTAGCCACCCAGCTTTATTCTATAGTCAGGTTATCAAATATTTCACCTGATATTCTACTTGATTAGAATAGACTCCTAGATATTTAGAGTAGCTATCATCTTTAGAAAACTCTATCCTGTTCTCTTAGAATTTCTCTAGAGATAAGTTATGTATTTGGTAGTCATGAATAATATTACAAAAGATTTCTCTAAAAATTGCAAACTCTATATAACTCTACAAACTTTGGCCAGTTGCTCTAACAGCAGGCATTATCCATAGATTGGGATAGATGTAACTATATTGGGATATAACAGTAGATAGAGAAGAAGAATAGCAAGTAGAATAAGTTCTGAATAGTTGCTGGCACTGCTGAAGGTACTAGTATCTGATCAAGTTAAATAGTTTTAGTTTAGAAGCTAGAGAGATATGTCTAACATTTTTGTACTAGTGTTACAGCCCAAACTTCTGTCTTCAATACAGTTATTTTGATGTTGAAACTCTATAGTTATTTAATCTTATTTGTATCAAAACTCCACTAGTGTTTTGGTCTCTTATAATAAACTTATTTCTATTAAAAGCTCTGCAGTTATTTGGCTTTATTTGCATCAAAATCCATAGTAACTTGTACCTGTTTTCATCATCTATTTATCTCCCTCAAACTCTTCAAAATTACTTAGATTTTTATACAGAGTTTTATCTAGTCTGAACTCTTTTTAGTGTTTTACTACTGAAACATCTGCTCAGAGATCCACTTAATTGTTCCTTAATTTTACTTCATGTATTTAAGGCTAGTAGTTACTCTATAATAGCTATTCTGAAATTTGACTAAAGCTGACATCAAACTCTAGTATCAATAACAATATACATACTTCTCTCCTTATAACACCTAATTTCTTCTATCAAAGCTTTCTTTCAAAATTGTGGCCCCACAGCTTATAGAAGGCACAACATATAAGTTGAGGCCAAGATCATTCTGAAAAGTCCAAAACTCCATATCTTCTTCAGACTTTTGCCCTTCAAGTGTGGACCACACTTAACAACTAGACAAGATAGCAAAGTTCTATCATATGAATTTCTATACATCACAGTTCATTTGAGCAGTATACTTTGAGTAAATCAAGTTCAGGTCAGTGCTCTTTGCTTTAAGTCACAACAATTTAGAAAAAGGAGTAGATGTAAGTGTCAAGATCATAAGAAGTGGACTTAACTTTTTATTATTTTCTTTTATTATTTTCATATTTCTATTTATAGAACTTAGGGTTAGAGTTGATTGGTCACAGATCACAAGACATAGGAGAAAGGGGTAGAAGGTTCTAGAAGAGGTAACATTATACAACATGTATACCATATGTTGGCCTCATGTCTAACACATGGTTGTTTAGGGTAGGGTGCACAGTAGTTAGCATGGACCATCTAAATAGATATATAAGGTAGACTACTTTGTAAAGGGCTCTCTATTGAGTTCTCTTGTGTTACCCAATACAAGATTTTTTCTCTTAAGTCAACTCTAAGGCTTTTGAGTTATAACAGTAAGGGGATCTAACTTTTTATTGCATTCAGTCAAGCAAGAATCTCCCAATCTTGAATTCTATAAGCTTCACAATAGGCCTTTTTGTCTCACAGTAGTACTAAACCCTACTGTATAACCTATAGACTTCACTACTACCAATCTCAAACCTCATGCTCATATACCACCATCTTGGAAAACTTCTTAGATTATTACTCACTATTTTTTCATCACTATCAAATATATCCTGTCTTTTTGGATAATGTTCTCAATACTTTGACCTAGGTTCTTAACTATTTGCATGCCATCATTCTTATGTTAGCTTAGCATTGTTTCACTAGATTATAATAGACTATAGAATATTTGAGATAGTAGCCATCTTTGGGAAATCTCATCCTATTCTTTTAGATTTTCCTAATAATAGGTTATATTTAATCATCAGCTTCTATAATGTTTTTCAAAGATTATAAACTCTGAATATGTTAAGATAGTGGATGGAAAATAGGGTAGAACTCACTTCAAGCAGATATCTATGATCAGTCACAATAGAAAGGAATCAGATTAAGTATG
>Ga0157363_1000748_pt1 | contig 25471 bp, 17 predicted proteins | sample AttsexASBM1_FD_111477 | JGI IMG/M metagenome (GOLD analysis project Ga0157363, IMG submission 111477) | Fungus gardens microbial communities from leaf cutter ant in Ribeirão Preto, State of São Paulo, Brazil - Atta sexdens ASBM1 | ecosystem: Host-associated > Fungi > Mycelium > Unclassified ... | reverse complement strand
CTGAATGAAAAAGTGCTGAATGGTCAGCTGGATATGGCATTGCTCTATGACCGGACACCCGTCACCGGGCTGAACTGTCAGCCGTTGATGAAAGAAGAACTGTATCTGGTAGGCACCGGGAATTCTCCGGGACATACGGTTGACCTGGGTGAAGTTGCCGGCATGAATCTTTATCTTCCGCGTGATTATAGTGCTGTGCGGCAGCGGGTTGATGAAGCATTTTCCTTGCGCCGGTTAAGTGCACATATCATTGGTGAAATTGAATCTCTGTCGACCCTCTCAGCGGCAATTTCCAGTGGCATGGGTGTTTCGGTCCTGCCTGAATCTGCTGCGAAATCTTTAACTGCGCCAATCAATGGCTGGATGGCAAAAATTACTGCACCCTCGTTACACCTGCCCTTATCGCTGAATACCTCTTTTGCTCTGCCGTTGTCTGGTTCGGCCCAGGCGGTCAAAAATTGCCTGCTATCACTGACACAACAAACTCTGGTGAATGAACATGAACTGATGCTGGTGAGTTAACCAGCAGTTTACTGTCAGATGCCGGTTATCCGGCATCGCTATAACTTTTCCTGCCGGTAATCAGAAAAACTTATTGCTCCCGGTGTCGCCGATGATTAGGATCGGCAGCCGGAAGGAAAACGTTTGCGCCTTCATGGTGCAGTCAGGTGTGGTTTTTCTGTCCCGCTATTCTCCGGGAATACTAACCTGTGCTATGCCATGGCACGGGTTTTGCTTGTGTAATTCTGTTTGGGGTGATGTGAAAAATCCCTCTGCCGGACATCCTGTCGCAGAGGGATTTTTCTGAAATGCCGTAATAAAAATGAAAATCGTGGTAAGCGATATCAAAAAGGGATCGACTCATGCTTGAAAAACTCTTTAAGTTGAAAGCAAACAAAACCAGCGTTCGTACTGAAGTGATCGCCGGTTGTACTACCTTCCTGGCAATGGCCTATATCCTGTTTGTTAACCCAAGCATTCTGGGTGCCACCGGGATGGATAAAGGCGCAGTATTCGTGGCAACCTGTCTTGCTGCAGCAATCGGTTCTGTACTGATGGGGATGATTGCCAATCTGCCGATTGCTCTGGCTCCGGGCATGGGCTTAAATGCTTTTTTCACCTACACCGTCGTGCTACATATGGGTTATCACTGGCAGGTGGCTTTGGGCGCGGTATTCATATCGGCATTAACCTTCTTTGCTCTCTCTTTGTTTAAGATTCGTGAGTGGATCATAAACAGCATCCCACTGCCATTACGTTCGGCAATTGCGGCCGGGATTGGTCTGTTCCTGGCACTGATTGCTCTTGAAGGAGCAGGGATTGTGGTAGGTAACCCTGCGACGCTGGTAGGTCTGGGCGATATCACCAAACCAGGTGCGTTACTGGCGCTGTTGGGTTTCTTCCTGATAGTCATACTTGAAGCACGTAAAGTGACCGGTGCGGTATTGATTGGTATTCTGGTGGTTACCGCGATTGCGATGCTGGCAGGTTTAACTCCCTTTGGTGGAATTTTCTCCGCTCCTCCGTCACTGGCACCAACCTTCCTGAAACTGGATATTGCGGGGGCATTCAACGTTGGCCTGGTAAGTGTGATTTTCGCATTCCTGTTTGTCGACGTGTTTGATAACTCAGGCACCCTGATTGGGGTTACCCGTCGTGCCGGTCTGAGCGATGAGAACGGCAACATTCCGGCAATGGGACGTGCTCTGGTTGCTGACAGTGCGGCAGCACTGTTCGGTTCACTGCTGGGCACCTCTACCACCACCAGTTTTGTGGAATCAGCGGCCGGGGTAAGTGCGGGTGGCCGTACCGGTCTGACATCGGTAGTGGTAGCTATCCTGTTCCTGTTGTCACTGTTCTTTTCACCACTGGCGGGGAGTGTACCGGTCTACGCGACAGCACCAGCACTGTTATTTGTGGCGGTACTGATGACCTCTGGTCTGGCTGAGATTGACTGGAAAGATATTACGACTGCCGCACCGGTAGCCGTGACTGCGATTACCATGCCATTCACCTATTCGATTGCCAACGGGATCGCGTTTGGATTTATCACCTGGACCGTAGTGAAGTTACTGAGCGGCAAGGTGCGTGAAGTCAATCCGGCATTGATTATTCTGTCGATTCTGTTTGTCATCAAACTCGGCTGGTTAAGTGCCTGAGTATTGAATAATCCGGCCGGACTGCCTGGCCTACCCGATCAGTTCGGCTGAAGTTTTAGGGGGCGGTTATCCGCCCCTTGTTATTTGTGTTTCCTGCGCCGTTATGCTCAGAAAATGCTGTCTCAGCGGAATGGCGGTTCGTCAAAGGTACGAAGTTTCCGGGAATGCAGGCGGTCGGCCTCTGCCTGTAGCAACGATACGGCACAGATCCCGATATGCAGATGTTCGGAAATAGCGCCTTCATAAAACCGGTTAGCCTGGCCCGGTAGTTTTATCTCACCGTGCAGGGGTTTATCAGAGACACAGAGCAGGGTGCCATAGGGAACCCGAAAACGATAACCCTGGGCAGCGATAGTGGCGCTTTCCATATCCACCGCGATGGCCCGGCTTTGATTAAAGCGTAATGCTGATGCTGCATACCGTAACTCCCAGTTACGATCATCAGTGGTCACCACTGTACCAGTCCTCAGGCGCTGTTTTATATCCTCACCGTGAATTCCGCTGACCTGGCGGGTAGCATCATATAATGCCCGTTGCACTTCAGCGATACTGGGGACCGGTATATCCGGTGGCAGTACAGAATCCAGCACATGGTCATCCCGTAAATAGGCATGGGCCAGTACATAATCACCAATCCTCTGGCTTTCACGTAAACCACCACAATGGCCAATCATCAGCCATGCATGCGGACGCAGTACGGCCAAATGGTCACAGATGGTTTTGGCATTCGAGGGGCCTACACCGATATTGATCAACGTTATTCCACGTTTATTATCGGCTATCAGGTGCCATGCCGGCATCTGGTGTTTTTTCCACGCGAGATCGGTCACAATATCTTCCGGTTGCTGGCTTTCGGCGGTAATTTCGATTCCCCCCGCACAGACTAAGCGGGTATAAGGGGTCGCCGGATCCCGGACCTGGGCCACCGCCCAGCTGACGAATTCATCTACATAGCGGTTATAGTTGGTGAACAGGACAAAGGGCTGGAAATCTGCAGTAGAGGTTCCTGTGTAGTGACGTAACCGGGCGAGAGAAAAATCGGTGCGTAAGGCATCGAACTGTCCCAGCGGGAAATCACCTTGTTGACCCAGCAGGCCATCAGAAACTTCGTTACCAATGTGCGACAGATCGGTCACCGGGAAGTGGCGGGCGATACTGGCCATGATCTCTCTGTCCGCCGGGAGTTCCGTTCCTTCAATGACATAAGGATAGGGAATTTCTGTCCGGGAAGGGCGCACTTCCAGGGTAAAGTCATACTCACTCGCCAGCATCTGGAGCTGTTCACGCAGATAATGACGTAACAGGGCTGGCTGGGTAACGGTAGTGGCATAGCTGCCCTGGCGGGTAAATCGTCCCCAGGCTCGTACCCGGCTGGCCGGTGCGGTTTCTCCCTGCCAGTTCAGATGCAGCTCAGGATAAACAAACAGACCTGCGGCACGGGCGACAGGGTCCGGTAATATTCCCTGCAGGGCATAGTTTTGCAGTGCCTCACGCAGGGCAGTGACAGATTTCTGATACCCGGACTCCAGAGCATCCAGGGCGTGTTCTATATCTTCAGGAAGTACAGTCATTTTAGCTCCGGTCTTTGAAGTTCTTCTGTTAGCCTGGTGGCTGCTACCGATTATTACCCGTTAAACCCGCCAGAGAAACTTAAGTTTTTTCTGAAAACCCAGACATTCAGCGGCGGCGCAGTATAATTTATATTCATGCATTCGTATAAATAACTGATAATTTTGCAGAGATAAAAAAATTTTTAATAAATAACAATGTATCAGACTTGTTAAGTAGTGTTTTTGGAATGCGGGGTATAGAATTATTTAGCCAGAGCACATCGCCTGACAGTATCCCCTGATGATATCCACCAGTGACAAACAACCCGCTGTATCGCAGTGGTGGTTGATTGTTTGTTTTTATTTCAATGGCTTAAATGATTTGGTATCCCCTTGCGAAATCCAGGCATAGCGTTAAAACAAGCAATACAAAAAACGGAATGGTATCCCAGACGTAAACGATATACGACGTTATTACGCAGGGAGATTACCCCGCTGGCAGTGCCCATTCTGATTGAAAATACCTGTGTTTTATTAATGGGTGTGCTCAGTACTTTCCTCGTCAGCTGGCTGGGTAAGGCTGCGATGGCCGGAGTTGGGCTGGCGGATAGTTTTAATATGGTAGTTATCTCTTTCTTTGCGGCGGTGGATCTGGGAACCACCGTGGTGGTTGCCTTCAGTCTGGCGAAAAGAGAAGGCAAACGTGCCAGAGCCGCTGCCCGTCAGTCACTGGGACTGATGACTGTTATTGGTTTTTTACTGGTGATTGTTATCGAAATCTGGGGGCACGTGATAATCGATCTGATTGCAGGAAGTGCTCAGCCCGATGTAAAAGCATTTGCACTCAATTATTTACAGGTATCTGCATGGAGTTATCCGGCGGCGGCGATTGCGTTGATCGGTAGCGGCGCTTTACGTGGCGCCGGAAATACCAAAATTCCTATGTTGATTAATGCAGGAATGAATATACTGAACATTGCCATCAGTAGCGTCCTGATATATGGCTGCTTTTCCTGGAAAGGGCTGGGATTTACCGGCGCAGGATTAGGCCTGACGGTGTCACGTTATCTGGGGGCTGCCGTCGTGATTATTGTTCTGATGGGTCGTTACAACGGCGCGCTGACAATTCCGTTGAAAAGTTACTTTCGTCGCTGGAATTTTACCATCCTGACCGAAGTGCTGAGTATTGGTATTCCGGCCAGTATCGAGTCGGTGTTATTTAACGGCGGTAAGTTACTGACCCAGGTGTATGTCGCCGGGATGGGCACCAGTGAAATCGCCGGTAATTTTATCGCGTTTTCGATAGCATCATTGATTAACCTGCCAGGTAATGCTCTGGGCTCGGCGTCAACGATTATCACCGGCAAACGTCTTGGGAAAAACCAGGTTTATCAGGCCTCAATACAGGTGCGTCATGTTTTCTGGCTATCGACCTTTGGTCTGTGCTGCCTCGCGCTGTTGTCAGCCCCCCTTGCCGGGGTACTGGCGCGGTTCTATACCAAAGATCCTGAGGTTATCCGGGTGACCGAGCATCTGATCTGGCTGAATGCTGCATTTATGCCAATCTGGGCGACGTCATGGGTTTTGCCGGCCAGCTTCAAAGGGGCCAGGGACGCGCGTTTTGCGATGTATGTATCGATGTTTAGTATGTGGGGGGCCAGGGTCGTTTTAGGCTACCTGCTGGGAATCTATTTTGGAATGGGTGTGATTGGCGTATGGTTAGGGATGTTCCTTGACTGGGCAGTCCGCGGTGCCTGTTTCTGGTGGCGACTGGTGAGTGGCAGTTGGCTGAATAATTATCGCCGTTTACAGGCCAAAGCCGCGGCGGCGGCCGCCAGAGTCCGGGACGTGCCGCAGGATGCGACGGAAAAGTAGCACGCTGCTTCTTATGCATCGATGCATCGTTTGCTCTATTCACTATGTAGTCAGTTTCTGCCGTCAGCAGAAGAGGCAGGTAAACAGGACCGCAGTTCACCGTTAAGCAGGATAAATGATGAGCAGAGCAACAAAATTAACTCTCCGGACAGCCTCCGGGCCAGATATACCGTCGACAGAACCGGCATCGTTTGCGGTTTTTAAACAACTGGTGTTTGACCATATTCCTCTGCCTGCCTGGTTTGTTTCAGCCAATGGCAGCGAGGTGGTTGCCAATCATTGCTGGCACGAAAAAATGGCAAAACTTGCCGCTAAAGTACCACAAGAGTGGCTCAGCTGGTTGCATCCTGAAGATAAGGTGATTGCCAGTGCGGCCTGGGCCGGTGCGTTACAACATCGTTTGCCCTTTCATCATCAGGTCCGGCTTGCCCTGGCTGATGGCAGTTTCATCTGGCATATCGTTTATGCTTTTTACCTCGAATCATTTGATTGCTGGTTGGTGAAGTTTTTCGATATTGATGAGATGCAGGTGGCCAAAGTTCGTGCCAACGATGATCTGCGTCACTCGAAAAGCATGCTGGATGCCAGTATTGATTGTATCAAGGTCATCAATCCCGAAGGCAACCTGGTGGATATGAATTTCTCGGGTTGTGAAGCCCTGGGGGTGGATCCGGATTCCGGATTTGGGATGGACTGGTTGAACCTGCTACCCCGTGAAATTCGCACCCGGGGTCGTAAAGCATTAAAAGTGGCGCGAACCGGGGTCAATGCACGTTTTTCCGGCAAAAGCCAGCTACCAGACAGTGCCCCTTTCTACTGGGACAACATTCTTACACCCGTGCTGGGACCAGACGGGAAAGTGGTCAGTATTCTCTGTGTTTCGCGGGATATTACCGAGCTTCATGTGGCTGAACAGCGATTTAAGTACATCAGCGAGCATGACGACCTTACCGGGTTGTATAACCGCCGCGTTTTCCACAGCTCACTAAAAAAATATCTCAGAACTGCAGATTCGCAAAACGCGTCACTGGCAGTCATGCTGATCGATCTCGATTATTTCAAACTGGTTAATGATACGCTCGGACATGTGGCCGGTGATCATCTGCTTTCTGTGCTGGCGAAGCGGCTCACCCGTTATTTGCCAGAAAAAGCCTTTATCGCAAGGATAGGCGGGGATGAGTTTGCCGCCATATTTCCTGGTATCGAAAACCGTGAGCAATTACAGCATGCGGGCACGAAACTGATTGAAGATACCTGCAAGCCGCTGAGTTATCAGGGGCATGTTATCTCTTTTAGCCTCAGCATCGGTGGGGCGGTATTTCCGGCCCATGCCACGGAGAGTACTGCGCTGATTAAAGCAGCAGATATTGCGCTGAATGAATTAAAGCGTAACGGGCGCGGGGGGATTTGTTGTTTTGAACCTTCGATGACGAAACTGGTGGATACTACCCGTAATCAGTTAGAGCAGGCGAAAGATATTATTCAGAATGAAGCTATTCTCCCTTTTTATCAGCCCAAAGTACGGTTAACAGACGGTCAGATTATAGGAATGGAAGCGTTAATGCGCTTCTATAATACTCAGGGTGAACTCTGTTTCCCGGGGGATATCTGGGCTGCCTTCGAAAACTATGCGCTGGTCGAGAGGATCGGCTTTTTTATTCGTGACCGGGTGTTCGCTGATATTCGTCAGTGGATTGACCAGGGGCTGGAAGTCGTTCCGGTCTCCGTCAATGCATCCCCGGTTGAGTTTATGCGGGATAATTACGCAGAAAAATTCCTGCAACAGTTGCAAAAGTACGATTTACCTCCGGAGCTGCTGGAAGTTGAAATTACCGAGCATATGTTCGATGGGCGGGGGGCTGGTTATGTGTTCCGTGCTATCAAACTACTGAAAGAGAAAGGTGTCAGGATATCCCTGGATGATTTTGGGACCGGTTACTCTGCGCTGGCGAACATCCGGGATTACCCTGTCGATGTCATCAAAGTTGATCGCACTTTTGTTAGTAGTTTGAGTCAGGGCAAGGAGGGACTGGCGGTCATAAAAGCGTTATTGTTGTTGGCTACTCAACTGGAACTGGATGTCGTGGCTGAGGGCATAGAAAATACCGAGCAGCGTGAGTTTCTGATTAATGAAGGCTATACGCACGGACAGGGATTCCTGTTTAGTGCCGCTGTTCCTGCAAACATCATCAGTGAGTATCTGGCTAATCTGGCAACTCATAAACTGCTGTAAGCCGTACTACATTGATCATCTGGAAAATATTGATACTTCCCCGGCGAGTCGTCATGCGGCAATGCTGACGGATGGCTGACCGGTGAAGTTCGGACTCCGTAGTACTTCGGTGAGTATTCCTGTGGTTCACACTGCCAGGGGTGTACAGTTTACTGTCTCTTATTCAGGGTGGGCACCCCAGCGTATGACAGTGGCATTTCTGATGCTGATAATTTGTGCCATGATTGAAATGGCAATTTCTGCCGGGGTCTTACTGCCAATTTTAAGACCGATGGGGGCGTGCAGTCGGGCGATATCTGTTTCAGAGCACTCCATAATCTCTCGTAGTCGTTCACGACGTTTCTCACTATTAGACGCTGAACCCATGGCGCCTATATAGAATGCATTGGTATTAACGGCCTCACTCACACTTAAGTCATCGATGGCCGGATGGTGAGTCAGTGATAACACAGCCGTGCCGGGGCCTGCGCCATAAAGTTCCAGCCAACGCGCAGGATGCATATTGATGATTTGTAACTGTGGGTTGGCCGGAAAATCTGTCAGTAACTGGCCAAAGAGATCTTCTCTGTGTTCGCAGATTCTGACGGAGTAACCGGTTAGCAGTGCCAGTCTGATACATTCATACGCCACCGGCGAATATCCGGCAATAAAGATTTCGGTGGCTGCCCCTACCGGCAAAATCACCTGTCGGGAGTTATAGCTAAGCTGACGCGGTCCTGTTGCTGCTGTCGCTTCGGTAATAGTATAGCCCTGACCAATACTGACGGTTTTAATCACCGGCGTGCCACCATTCAGTGCCTGTGATAACCGGGTGAGTTGCCGGTGATTGATTTCATCCGGCAAAATATGTTCGGTGAGGACATCAAGACTACCACCACAGGGAAGCTCAACCGGTGCAGCCAGGCCTTGCCCTCCGTAGCGCACAATCTGGCTACAGACCCGGAAATCCGGGCCTTCTAATCTTGACAGGAAATCATCCTCGATACAGCCACCGGAAATTGAAACGCAAAAATCTCCACCGGCATTCACCACCAGCATAGCCCCTGGTGGACGGGGGGCTGATCCCCAACTGTGCAGCACTGTGCATAGCCAGATAGCTTGTTGTTGTTGCAGCCAGTAAACAGCCTGCTGCATAACACGTTGATCCAGTGAAAGGAAACTGCTGATGGCTTGCATGGTCTCAGTCACCGGAGACTGAGGCGGCAGGGGCGACGACATCGCCCTGAGAAACCACCAGCAGATCATCAACACGGATATCACATTTCCGAAGAGCAATATCCATATGACAGGGTGTTTTACGTGTGCCACCGACTTCAGTGTTAGGGCCGGTAGAAAACAGGAAATTTCCGTAAAAGGCACGGGCATCCATACACATACCGTCATTTCTGTCGTGTAGTCCCATGGCAGTCCATTGTGCTCTGGGTTGCAATCCCCAACCAATATGGGAAATACCATAAACTTCCGGGTCGTTAAAATAGCGCATATAGTCCCTGAGGTATTCTGCTTCGAAGCCACCATGAATCCTGGTGACAAATCCTTTTTCAATTTCCAGGGTAATTTTTTCGCGGGTATAACTCTTAAAAGGTAAAAGGATATCGCCAATATCCAGTGACAAAATCCCTTCGGCCTGTTCTTCATTTGGCCAGGTAAACAAAAATCCACTTGGCCAGTGATCCCAACGACCCGGTTTGTCTGCGAAACCGTATTCTGTAACGGTCGGATACTGGCCCAAAGGTGCACGAAAATCGCTGCCCGCCGCTGATTTCACCGTCATTATGGATGCTTTTTCCAGTACTTCCGCCGCCGCCAGCACTCTCTGTTTATCCTGTTCCGTCGGCAACATACGTGCCAGCACTTCCGGCGATTCGACGGCTAACAGGATACGGGTGCCGGTTTTAAGAATCTGTTCCTGCTCAGGGGAGTGTAGCAACATCATGGTATCAATTATCAGATCAGCAGCTTCCAGGGCGCGTTGAGCGGCCAGATTGCCGGTCAATGCCGTATCTCCGCAATACGCTGTCATGTCGTTGCCCATGGCTTTGGGATGGTTGAAGGAAGGCAGTTCAATTCCATAGACATTTGCGCCCAGCCTTAACGCCGCATCGGTTGCCGCCCTGACGGTACGTTGATCTGAGTAATGGCTTTTCAGAATGGCAACACTCTGTGTGTTGTCCACGCCGGATAATCGAAGCACCTGTTCAAACATCCTGGCAAATTCACTGTCATTTACTGCCATAGATTACCTCATTACAGTTATAGGATTCACCGGCACAGTATTTAGTGTCAGCAAGGCTAATAAAGTGAACACACTATATTTACTGTTATATTCATGATCTGCTTAGCAGCGCAAGAAAATCCCTCAGGAATAAGAAAAAACTATGAGTTATTGCGTAATTTGTCAGTATGAGTAAGGCGGATTGCAGTGATACAGCTGAGGTTTCGGCAATTAATCCAGCTGCCGTAGTGACAGGTTGCAAAAAATATAAAGCGTCCACACTTTACATTGCCCCTCTGAGGGAGGGTAGCTCGAATAACAGTCAAATGTCTTGTCTGGCGGCTGATCATCATATTTTTAACTGTTATTTTTGGTGTATAACACCACAAATAAAAGGGATTTATTCAATTTAATATGGTTTTTTTGTTATTTAACGGTTTTATGTTTTTATATTTACCAGGATTTCGGAGCTATCTTTTTATTTTAATCTCCGGAGTCTGACAGGTGCCCTGCTGTGGTGCGAACAGTGAGGTGAAATGGATAATAATAAGTCATTACGCTCTAAATTGATGCATTTACAAGTTTCCCTGGAGATGTGATAGCCTGGGTTTGTTTTGTTATTATTTATAAAATATTGATATATATTCCTTTTATTTAAAAATGCGACGTAAGGGTTCATCTTTTCTCTGTGGTGCATACCGAATAATTATAGTGTATAGACTTTAATTTAAATTGCGGGTATACATTTTAATACGCGATGTAAGAGGTCATCTTGCGTTCATTGTGATTAAAAAATGTATCCGGAGCACATTCATGAGCAAATCCAGAAAAATTGCGGTTATAGGCGCAGGGTTAGGTGGAGCAGCCGCAGCACGTTTATTACAAAACGCCGGTTTTGATGTTGATGTTTATGAACAGGCACCAGAGTTCTCACGCATCGGAGCGGGTATCCATGTGGGGCCTAATATCATGAAAGTGTTCCGTGAGATGGGGTTGGAACAACAGTTGGAAGCCATGGGCTGTGATCCGGATGCCTGGATCAGCCGGGATGGCAGCAATGCCGAAGTTATGGCCGAAGCCAGCGTCCGTGACTATGGTGCAACTTACATCACTGTTCACCGGGGAGACATGCATCTGCTGCAGGTGCAGAGCCTGGACCCGCAAAAGCTGCATTATGGGAAACAACTGTTAAATGTTGAACAGACTCCCGATGATGTCACCCTTTACTTCACCGATGGTACCACCGCAACAGCCGATATCGTGATAGGTGCTGACGGGATCAATTCTAAAATTCGTGAAATCCTGCTGGGGGCCGAACCACCTCTGTACAGTGGCTGGGTGGCGCATCGCGCATTAATCCGTGGCGAAAAACTGGAAAAGTTGCGGGCTGAACATCCCCTGGATGACTGTGTTAAATGGTGGCACAAAGATCGTCACCTGATGGCGTACTACACCACCCGCGAACGTGACGAATACTATTATGTTACCGGTGTCCCTCAGGAAGAAATGGATACCGGAGGGCGCTCTTTCTTAGAAAGCGATCATCAGGCAATGTACGATGCTTTTGCCGAATTCCATCCGCGAATTCAGGCAATGATTGCCGCCAGCGAGGACATTACGATCTGGCCTTTAAATAACCGTAACCCGCTGCCGGTTTGGAGTGATGGCCGTCTGGTACTGCTGGGAGATGCCTGCCACCCAATGAAGCCTCATATGGCACAGGGGGCGGGTATGGCGATAGAAGATGCTGCCATGCTGACGCGTTGCCTGCAGTTGGAAGGGCTGGAAAATTATTCGTCGGCATTCAGACTCTATGAATTAAACCGTAAAGACCGCGCTACCCGGGTTCAGTCTGTCTCAAATGCTAATTCATTTTTAAAAGCCCAGGAAGATCCTTCCTGGGTCTACGGTTATGACGTCTATGCTGCGCCTATTCGTCGTACTGAGGAGGATAATGTATGAGTTCGACCTTTCTGTATGGTGCCAACCAGGCCCTGGGTTCAGTGCGGCTGCACTTTCTGCGTTATGGTGGTCAAGGTCAGCCATTGATTTTGGTGCCTGGAATTACCAGCCCGGCCATTACCTGGGGGTTTGTGGCTGAGCGATTGGGGCAATTCTATGATACTTATGTGCTGGATGTCCGAGGTCGTGGTCTCTCTTCTACCGGCGAAGGGCTGGATTACGGTACTGATGCCTGTTCTCAGGATATTGTCGATTTTGCGAAAGCGCTGAAACTTAAAAACTATATTCTCGCCGGACACTCAATGGGAGCACGCTTTGCTATCCGCAGCGCTACACTGGACAGCAATGGCCTCGAAAAGCTTGTTTTAATTGACCCACCGGTTTCAGGTCCGGGCCGACGGGCTTATCCCAGCAAACTGAACTGGTATGTCGACTCTATACAGCAATCACTGGCAGGAATGAGCGGTGAGCAGATGACAGCATTTTGTCCTACCTGGACCGAAGAGCAATTACAGCTTCGGGCTGAATGGCTGCATACCTGCTATCTGCCGGCTATTGTGAAGGCGTTTAACGATTTTCATGAAGATGATATTCATCAGTATATTCCGCAGTTAACGGTGCCGGCATTACTGATGGTGGCAGGGAAAGGCGGGGTCATCCTGCCTGAAGATGAAGCCGAAATACAGCAACTGAATGCGGGGGTGACGGTAGCCCGGGTGCCGGGTGCAGGGCATATGATCCCGTGGGATGACGAAGCTGACTTTTTCCGTGTGCTGGGCAGCTATCTTAACTGCTCATTCCCGGAGAAAGCATGATGAGCAAACTGTATAAGATTGGGCAGATTGTACCCAGCTCAAACACCACTATGGAAACTGAAATACCCGCCATGCTGATGGCGCGGCAGTTGATCCGTCCGGAACGCTTTACCTTTCATTCCAGCCGTATGCGGATGAAACATGTTAAGAAAGAGGAACTGGCGGCTATGGATGCCCAGTCTGACCGCTGTGCGCTGGAATTATCCGACGCGCGGGTGGACGTGCTGTGTTATGCATGCCTGGTGGCTATTATGGCCATGGGGTATGGTTATCATCGTGAATCTGAACAGCGGCTGGGTAATGTCACGGCAGAAAATCTGGCTCCGGCACCGATTGTGACCAGTGCAGGGGCGTTAGTCGATGCACTGAAAATGATGGGGGCCCGCAAAATTACGGTAGTGACGCCCTACATGAAACCACTGACTGAACTGGTGGTGGATTACATCCGCCACGAGGGCTTTGAGATTGTCGATTCGGTCGCGCTGGAGATTGCGGATAACCTGGAAGTGGCCCGGCATGATCCGCAGAAATTACCGGCCATCGTCAGCGGACTTAATTACCAGGATGCAGATGTGATTGTGCTTTCTGCCTGCGTGCAGATGCCTTCCTTGCCGGTCGTAGCGAAAGTTGAAGCCTTAACCGGAAAACCGGTGATTACGGCAGCCATTGCGACCACCTGGTCAATGTTAAATGCGCTGGGGTTAGAAACCATTGTCCCTGGTGCCGGAGCATTATTATCCGGTGCCTGGCCCGGGAGGACGTCGCATGACTAATACGATTTCCGCGGCAGAAAATTACCAGGGGGTCTGGAACGGCCGTATCGGTTTCGGTAAGAAACCGGTATTGCTGCTGGTGGACTTTATGCAGGGTTACACCACACCGGGCCTGCCGTTATACGCTCCGGATGTGGTGACGGCGGTGAATGTTAGCGAGCAGGTACTGGCGGTAGCCCGTCAGACAGAGACGCTGGTCATTCACACCAATATTCTCTATCACCTGCCAGACCAGATTGATGGCGGGATATGGGTTAAGAAATCGCCTGTAATGAGGGCTATGGTGCAGGGCAATCCTGCTGCTGAGTTTTGTGAACAGGTGAAACCCCTGGCTAGTGAACTGGTCATTACCAAGCAATATGCCAGTGCTTTTTTTGGTACCAGTCTGGCCGCAACCCTGACCGCTCAGGGCGTGGATACCGTGGTGATTGTCGGTTGTTCAACCAGTGGTTGTGTACGTGCAACAGCCGTTGATGCCGTACAGCATGGTTTTCGTACTATCGTGCTGCGGGACGGGGTCGGCGACCGTCACCGTGACCCGCATGAAGCCAACCTGTTTGATATTGACAGTAAATACGGCGACGTGATTACTGCTCAGCAGTTTATCGATCATCTACAGCCATAATTCTCAGGCAGGGTGACCGCGGCTGCGGTCACCTTTTGCGTGTCAGTGACTCTCCTGTGACGCTTTTCCGGAGCCAATACTCATTATCCGGTGGATAATAATGGCCGCCAGGGTGGCTGTACCAATTCCACCCATCGCAAAGCTGCCGATATTGACTGAAAAATTACCTGCCCCCAATACCAGTGTGACACCGACTGTAAACAGGTTTTTAGGCTCAGCAAAATTTACCTGATTGTCGACGAACAATCTGATCATCGCAGCAGCGATTAATCCAAATACTGCGACAGCCAGTCCCGCGAGTACCGGTGCCGGAATAGTGTGCAGCAAGGCTCCAAATTTCGGCGAGAATCCCAGTGCAATGGCGAAAAAAGCTGCAATCAGAAACACCAGTGTCGAAAACACCCGGGTCACTGCCATTACGCCCATATTTTCTACATAGGTGGTGACACCGGTGCCGCCATTGAAAGCAGACACAATCGTCGCAAGACCATCGCCGATAAACCCTCTGGCGATGTAGGGATCAAGATCCCGGCCTGTCATTGCGCTGATCGCCTTAATATGCCCAAGATTTTCGGCAATCAAAATAAAGGCTACGGGTGCTATCAGTATCATGGCTGATGTACTGAATTGCGGATGAACAAAGCCCGGCACTCCGAACCACGGTGCCTCAGCTAAGGCTGAAAAATTAATCGCTGGCATCAGGCCAGCCAGGTTGCCAAGTACAGTCACACACAGATAACCAGTCACTATTCCGGCCAAAATAGAAATCCGCCGTAGCGAGGGCGGGCCATACGCAGAAATCAGGGCCACAGAGAGTAATGTCACCATAACAACCAGAATATGCATCCCGCTTCCCTGAGCGCTTTGCACAGCCACCGGAGCCAGATTCAGACCAATAGCCGTACCCACCGCCCCGGTGACCACCGGTGGCATCAGCTTTTCAATCCAGCTGGTGCCGGTAGCACTGACAATGCCGCCAATAATGACGTACAGGACGCCGGCCGCAATAATGCCTCCCAGCGCCAGCGGGATATTGGCATTGACGCCAGTGCCTTTCCAGCCAGTCACGGCCAGCACTACCGCGATAAAGGAAAATGATGACCCCAGATAGGCGGGCAGTCGTCCGCCGGTACAGATAAAAAACACTAAGGTGCCGATGCCGGAAAAAAGGATGGCCAGGTTCGGGTCAAAACCCATCAGTAAAGGGCCAAGAATGGTGGAACCGGACATAGCAAAGAGGTGTTGAATACCCATAGTAATACTGGCTCCTGCCGGTAATCGTTGCTCAGGGTATACCGTATTGTTTTGGGTCAGTGACCAGCGGGGAAAGTAAGCCATAGTGTGTACCGAAGGTGAGGGGAAATAAAAGCCGACCGAAGCCGGCCATCTGTCAACGGTTAACCAGTTTTGCCGGCAGCGCAATCACCAGCAAACAGCTTAATAACAAACAGACCGCAAATACCCACAGGGCGTCGCCACCACTACCGGTATATTGCATCGCCAGACCCATGATGGAGTTACTGACCAGCCCGGCGATATTAGCCACAGAGCAGGCCAGGGCAAATCCGGTCGCGGCCGCGGTGCCTTGTAAAAAGGTACCAGGCAGGCTAAAAAACACCGGTACTGCACCGATAATGGCAAACTGTGCGACCGAAAACAGTAATACAGTGGCAATCACGTTATGGGTAAAGAAAGTGCTGGCCCCCATGGCAATGGCACCTACGATAAACGGGATAATGATATGCCAGCGCCGTTCACGGTAGTGGTCTGAACTTGCCCCGAGGTACAACATGCCAATCAATGCCGCCAGACTGGGGATCGCTGTCAACATACCAATGGTACTGATGTCGTGAACACCGGTATTTTTGATAAAAGTCGGCATCCAGAAACCCATCGCATAGGCACTGAGTAGAATCGAGAAGTCTATTCCGCCGAGCATCCAGACCTTAAGATTGAAAAATCCATCGCGGAAGCGGTGGCGGGCATGAGTCGCCTCTGCCGCATCTTTAGTCAGTTCGGCACTAATCTGAGTTTTTTCATCCCCGGACAGCCATTTTGCCTGACCAACAGTGTCCGGCAGCACCCAGAACGTCAGAATACCCAGAATGACCGTCGGGATACCTTCCAACAGAAACATCCACTGCCAGCCCTGCATCCCCTGGTGGTGGGAAAATGCGGCCATGATCCAGCCGGATAGAGGACCTCCCACTACTCCGGATAACGGAAGACCAATCATAAACAGCGAAATGATACGGCTACGACGCCAGGAGGGATACCAGCGGGTCAGATAAAACAGTACACCGGGCAGAAAACCTGCCTCTGCGGCACCTAACAGAAAACGCAGAATATAGAACTGAGTGGCGGTCTGAACAAATAATGTCCCGGCAGAGAGCAACCCCCAGGTAATCATTATGCGCGCAATCCAGATTTTAGCGCCGACCCGCTCAAGGACCAGATTACTGGGGACTTCAAACAGAATATATCCAACAAAAAACAAGCCGGCGCCTAATCCAAACGCCGCTTCACTAAGTTGTAGCTGGCTGGCCATTTCCAGCTTGGCAAGACCGATATTGATGCGGTCCAGATAGGCCGCCAGGTAACAGAGGCAAAGAAACGGAATAATCCGCCACGTGATCTTTCGGTAAGCCTGGTGGTTACGGGCTGCCGCTGACACTGACGTATTTACATCTGCAGGTGCAATGCTCATACAAAGTCTCCGGATAGTCTGTTCCGGCACTTAGCCGGCTCGGGGAATGGATCCGGGGGCTTTAGGTTTCCCGGAACGGTTAAGGACAGCCTGGCCGGTTGCGATATGTCCGGAGGCGTTCACTGTACAAACACCTGCAACAATCAGGCCAAAAATAGTGAGTACACTATATTAGTAGAGATTGTCAGTCTGGATGCAATTATTCAGGAGGATAAGCCATGATAAGCAACCATGACTGCATCATTATTGTGCGGTCACCTGGTGTTACTGCCATTGCGTTGTGCGGCCGCAATGTCCGGGGAGGAAGAATAGGGTGTGATATGCCTCTCAACAGGCATTGTGGAAACTGGCCTGATAATTGCAGAGAAATAAAATAACAGCGTAGGCACTTGAAGTAATGGTCCATGGAAGCCACGGCAAAGCTTCGGGGGATTAATAAAGAAAACGTTTGCGGGTTGCTGACGATCAGCTAAAGTCATTTCCAGATTATCGTGAACCAGGAAACAGATGAATGGAAAAACAGCCCCTTACAGACCCTGCGGTTGCTGACTACTTTTTTACTGCTCAGGTCGGGCACCTGCTGCGCAAAGTTTATCAACGCCACCAGGCGATATTTCAGCAAAATATCGGCGAGGCGCAGCTGACGGCAGTGCAGTTTATCACCCTGTGCGCTCTTCGTGAAACGGGTCCCTGTGCACAGACCGACCTGGTCAGAATAACTGCGGTTGACCAGGCCACTATTCGCGGCGTTGTCGATCGCCTGAAAGCCCGGGGGCTGATTGCGGTCACTCAGGATACTCAGGATAAGCGAAAAGTGATTTTATCGCTAACTGATGAAGGTATGGCTCAGGTCGGTGACACCATTCCCCGGGCCCGCCAGGTGACCGAGTTGACCTATGGCAGGCTCAATGCTGCCGAGCGTGTGGCGCTGGATTTTTTATTAAAGAAAATGCTTGAAGACGAAGAATCACACATGTCCTGAGGTGACATCGCACACTTCACCTCAGGTCTGGAAGGAAAATGAGGTGGGGAGCGATGCAAGATAAAATAACTGAGACCGGAGCACCTGCGTTACATAAAAAATTGCAACATTTTGATTTACAGGTGAATGGTGAAACACGCAATGTCAGTGCTTATAAAGACAGCTCATTGCTGCTGGTGCTTCGTAATGAACTGTCGCTCAACGGGCCTAAATATGGCTGTGGGCTGGGGGAATGCGGGGCCTGTACGGTACTGATTGGCGGCATCGCCGCTCGTTCCTGTGTGATCCCTGCCTGGGGCGTCCGTCAACGCGAAATTACCACTCTGGAAGGTCTGGGGAACCGCCAGCGCCTCCATCCGGTTCAGCAGGCATTCATCGATAAGCAGGCGGCACAGTGTGGTTATTGCCTGAATGGCATGATCATGACCTGCGCCGGCTTGCTGAATGACAACCCCAACCCCGATGAACAGCAAATCCGTCAGGCACTGTCAGGTAATCTTTGTCGTTGCGGCACTCATCTTGAGATTCTGCAGGCAGCAAGGCACGCCGTTATCCTTTGTCAGCGACTGACGGAGGAGAATGCCGATGAGTAATCACGATTTACCTACCCGGCAACAGTTGCTGGAAAAAGAAGGCGTATTGCTGGTTGTCGATCAGATTCAGCCCCCTGCCGGCCTGGTGCCTAAAGGCCGCCAGCCGGTACTGAAACCGAAGGAACTGGGGCTGTTTATTGCCATCTGTGATGACGGACAGGTTCTGGCGTTTAATGGTCATGTCGATTTAGGTACAGGAATTAAAACCTCACTGGCACAGATTGTCGCCGAAGAACTGTATCTTAGGATGGATCAGGTATCAATGGTACTGGGCGATACCCAGCGTGCGCCCAATCAGGGAGCGACCATCGCCAGTGCCTCGATTCAGATTTCTGCGGTTCCGCTTCGTCAGGCGGCCGCTGAGGCCAGACTATGGCTGCGCCACGAAGCCGCCCGTCGGTTATCTGTCGAACCGCAACAGCTCATTTTGCTGGATGGGGTCTTTTCCGTCGCGGCAGAGGGCGCTGACAGGCGTAGCCTCTCGTTTGCTGACTTAGTCCGTGGTCAGCATATCCGGATCACCAACAGTGGTCAGGCAGCGCTGAAACCTGCTTCGGAATACCGTATTGTCGGTGAGAGTACCGCACGGGTCGATATACCGGGTAAAGCCACTGGTGAGCTGACCTGGGTGCAGGATATGCGCCTGCCTGGCATGTTGCATGGCAGGGTTATACGGCCACCCTATGCCGGTTTTGACAGCGGGTCATTTGTCGGACAGTCGTTAATCGATATCGATGAATCTTCGGTCGCGCATATTGAGGGCCTGATTGCTGTCGTGCGGATAGCTGATTTCGTCGGGGTGGTGGCTGAACGCGAAGATCAGGCAGAACAAGCGATGCACAGCCTGAAAATCCGCTGGAAGCAATGGCAGCAGGCTATTCCGGACATGAGCGATATCGAGCAGGCTATCCGCGATAATCCCCGTACTTCACGGGTGGTTCATGATACCGGTGAGGTTGATTCCGCACTTGCCGCCGTCGATCGTCGCCTGACCCGTCGCTATCTCTGGCCCTATCAGTTGCATGGCTCTATCGGGCCCTCCTGCGCGGTCGCAGATTATTCCCCGGAACTGATCAGTGTCTGGTCCGGCACTCAGAATCCCCATGTACTTCAGGCGGATATTGCCTGGCTGCTGGAATGTGAAGAGTCGTTGATTGAAATTAACCGGATGGAAGCAGCTGGCTGTTACGGACGTAACTGTGCTGATGATGTCGCGGCGGATGCGGTGTTATTATCGCGGGCTGTCGGCCGTCCGGTCAGGGTGCAACTCACCCGGCAGCAGGAGCATCTGTGGGAGCCGAAAGGCACTGCACAGTTAATGGAAGTTGACGGAGGACTGGATGGAAATGGCCATCCGCTGGTCTACGACTTCAAAACATCTTACCCGTCGAACGGATCGCCAACCCTGGCGCTGCTTCTGACCGGACGTGTTGACCCGGTAGCCCTTGCCTATGAAATGGGTGACCGAACTTCAATTCCTCCGTATGACTATAAGCATATGCGGATCACTATTGAGGATATGGCACCACTCATCCGGGCATCATGGATGCGCGGGGTATCCGCGCTGCCTAATACTTTTGCCCATGAATCCTATATGGATGAACTGGCAAAAGCAGCCGGGGTAGACCCGGTCGAATACCGGCTAAGGTATATTAAGGATGAGCGTGCCGCCGAACTGATGAGGGCCACGGCTGAACGTGCCGGCTGGCAACCCAAAGCGAACGGCACAGCGATAGTTTCGGATGAGAATGGCATTCTGCGCGGACGCGGATTTGCTTATGCGCGCTATATTCACAGTAAATTCCCCGGCTTTGGTGCCGCCTGGGCGGCCTGGGTAGCGGACGTGGCTATAGATAAAAAATCCGGTGAGATTGCGGTTACCCGGATTACGGTAGGACACGATGCCGGTATGATGGTTAACCCTGCCGGAGTCCAACACCAAATCCACGGTAATGTCATTCAGTCGACCAGCCGGGCATTAAAAGAAACCCTGACATTTGAGAATTCCACGATTGCCGCAAAAGAGTGGGGAGCCTATCCGGTGCTCACTTTCCCGGAGGTGCCGGATGTCGATGTACTGATGATGCCAAGGCCCTACGATCCCCCGCTCGGGGCCGGTGAGTCCGCTTCCGTCCCCAGTGCGGCGGCTATTGCCAATGCGGTATTTGATGCCACCGGCATTCGTTTCCGGGAATTACCCATCACCTCAGACCGGTTACGTGAAGCTCTGAACGGCCCGGACCCAAAGCCGCAGATTGCTTCGCCGGCGAAAGCGCCGATAAAAAACAGCCGCCGAAAGTGGTTGTTTGGCGGGATGACCGGGCTTGCCGGAGCGGCAGTAGGTCTGGCAATCAATGCAATGCCATGGAGAATGGCGATTGCGCCTGTCGAAACGCCATCTGCAGGTACCTGGTCAGAAGAGACTCTGGAACGTGGCCGTCAGGTCGCGGCTGCCGGGGATTGTGCGGTTTGTCATACGGTATCTGACGGTGCGGTGAATGCCGGTGGATTAAGAATGGATACACCGTTCGGTGCACTCTATTCAACCAACATCACCCCGGATCCCGACACCGGGATAGGCCGCTGGTCATACACAGCCTTTGAAAGAGCGATGAGGGAAGGGATCAGCCGCGACGGGCATCATTTGTACCCGGCCTTTCCTTATACTTCATTCCGTAAAATCAGCGATGGGGACATGCAGGCGCTGTATGCCTGGTTGATGTCGCAGCCGGCGGTTAAACAAACACCACCGCCTAACGAAATGCGTTTTCCATTCAGCTTCCGGCCGCTGATGGCAGGCTGGAATGCCATGTTCCTGGGGCGTGGGGAATATCAGCAGGATACAACACAGAGCGCTGAATGGAACCGGGGGGCCTACCTGGTGGAAGGTGCCGGGCACTGTGGTGCCTGCCATTCACCCAGGAACCTGTTAGGAGCCGAAAAAACCGGTGCCAGTGCGTTGTCGGGCGGCTGGGTAGATGGCTGGGAAGCCCCCGCACTCAATCAGCTGAGTCAGGCGGCAGTACCCTGGACCGAGGAAAGTCTTTACCAATACCTGAGTACCGGACATGACGCGGGTCATGGTGTAGCTGCCGGACCGATGGGGCCGGTGGTCAGCCATCTGGCAACCTTACCCGAGAGTGATCTCCGGGCGATGGCCCATTATCTCACCAATATCAATGGTCAAGCTTCGCCAGAGCCGCAGCCAGCCAGTGTTGCGCCAGCCATGGCATTTTCCACCGGCAATGCCATCGCCGGGGAGCGTCTGTTTAACGGAGCCTGTGTGGCCTGCCACAGTGCTGCCCACGGGGGGCCAAAGTTGTTTGGCGTCAGTCCGGATTTGGCGAAGAGCAGCAGTGTGTTCAGTCGTCAGCCAGATAACCTTTTACAGGTCATTTTGCGGGGGATTGATAAACCCGCAACGGATGGTCTGGGCTATATGCCAGGATTTGCCGGAAATATGAGCGATAAGCAAATTGCCGACATTGCCGCATTTCTTCGTCAACGCTATGCCAGTAATGAACCCGCATGGGAAGATTTACCGGCTCAGGTAGCCAGAGTGCGCGCCAATCCAGGCAGTCATTGATTCGCTGAAAAGTGCCCGTCCAGTCGTGGTTCCAGGACGGGCACTGCCGATTCACAGCTAAAGGATGTCATGAAACAGGTTCATCCTTGAGTCACACGGTTGACTACTGTGGGTTTACTGCTGCCCGTAGAATGGCAATCTCCTTACAGAGCAACATCCTGCCCTTTCAGGAAAAAATATATTTATCACTATACTAAATCTCTGATTTAGCAGGTATCGCTTTTAATTGGCGATTATTTGCTTTATCTGACTTTCTGTGTGTTTTTTATCCCGATTTAGTTTGTTTTGTGGTCTAATGGTATTGCTAAGGTATTACATTGGTTTTATAAAGATTGCATCCGGTAACCGGTTGGAAATTCACCAACAGCAGGGGGAGTAATGTGATGCAAAATAAAATTCCTAAGTTGTCAGTCATGATGTTTCTGGAGTGGTTTATCTGGGGAGCCTGGTTCGTCCCGCTATGGGCTTTTCTGAGTAGTCGCGGGTTCACTCCTGTGCAAATTGCCTGGTGTTATGCCTGCACCTCGATAGCCGCGATTATTTCACCAGTAGTGGCAGGCGCATTGTGTGACCGTTATTTTCAGGCGCAGAAAGTATTGTCGTTGCTCTCAATTACCGGTGCGATACTGATGTATCTGGCTGCGCAACAGACCCATTTTTCTGCCTTTTTTCCATTGCTGTTGCTCTATGCATTGACCTATATGCCCACTATTGCGTTGACCAACAGTATCGCGTTTAGCCACGTTGACCGGGTCGACACTGACTTTCCCCGTATCCGGGTAATGGGAACGCTGGGCTGGATAGCCTCGGGTATTGTGTGTGGCTTCCTGCCGTCGATGCTGGGTTATGGGGATATTTCATCGACCAATATTCCGCTGTTAATCACTGCCATAAGCTCCCTACTGTTAGGGTTATTTTCGCTGTTATTACCTGCGACCGAACCGAAAAGTCGTGGCAAATTCAGTCTTCGCGAAGCATTGGGCATTGATGCCCTCAGGCTGCTTAAAGACCGTAGCTTTCTGGTGTTCTTTGTCTGCTCCTTCCTTTTCAGCATGCCGCTGGCGTTTTATTACATCTTTGCCGAGGGCTTCCTGACGGAAGCAGGGCTGGCACATGCAACAGGCTGGATGACCCTCGGGCAACTGTCAGAGATTTTCGGACTGCTGGCGATGCCCTTTTTCATCAAACGATTTGGGATTGGTAAGGTATTACTCCTGGGACTGGTCACTGCCGCCATCCGATACCTGTTCTTCGTGTTTGGCGGGGATGAGAATACCTTTGCTATCGCTTTGCTATTCATGGGTATTTTGCTGCACGGAGTCAGTTATGATTTTTACTTTGTGACTGCCTATATCTATGTCGACAACAAAGCGCCGGTGGCGATGCGTAATGCGGCTCAGGGCCTGATAACGTTGGCCTGTCAGGGTATTGGAAGCTTACTGGGATATCGTCTGGGTGGCTATCTGATGCAGGAGCTGTTTGCTTATAAGGCACCACATCATGGTATGACATTTAACTGGTCTGGAATGTGGTTATTTGGCTGCCTGATGATAGTGGTCATTACTGCGGTATTTATGTTGTTTTTCCGCGACGGAAAACAATCAGCGACGTCTGCCAGCGGAAACACACTGTCTGCCGGCGAGAACAGCTAACCTGACGGCAGTAGAAGCCACTTTTACTGCCGGTTTTTGAATAATCACAGGATAAGGATTAGACATGTCTGCAAATCGTGAACAACGAATTCTGGGAACATTTTATGGACAGGCCCTGGGGGATGCGATGGGCATGCCTTCAGAATTATGGCCACGTAGCAAGGTAAAAGAGGTTTTTGGCTGGATAGATAAATTCCTGCCGGGTCCTGCAGAGAATAATGCGGCCTGTTATTTTGGTCGCGCCGAATTCACCGATGATACTTCGATGGCGCTGGCACTGGCCGATGCCATTATCGAGTGTCAGGGCGCTGTAGTCCCTGAAGTGATCGGCCGAAATATTCTGCGCTGGGCCGAAGATTTCGATGCTTTCAACAAAAACGTACTGGGTCCGACCTCAAAAATTGCTCTTAATGCGTTCAAACAGGGGAAGCCAGTCAGTGAACTGGAGAATAACGGGCTGACCAATGGCGCCGCGATGCGGGTATCACCGTTAGGTTGTCTGTTGCCGCCGGGCAATCTGTCCCGTTTTATTGAGCAGGTGAAACTGGCCTCCAGTCCGACGCATAAATCGGATGTGGCCATCGCCGGGGCGACGGTGATTGCTTATTCAGTATCACTGGCGATTGAAGGCGTTAGCTGGGAAGCGATCTGCGACCAGTTACCCGCAGTGGCCAGTCAGGCTCAGCTTAACTGTATTACCACATTTAGCCCGTCAATGGCGGCAAGAATCGAACTAGCGTTGAAAGTTGTTCAACAATCCGTCGGGGTTGAAAGTGCGATGGAGCAGATTTATCAACTGGTCGGCGCCGGGACCAGTACGATTGAGTCGGTGCCTGCGGCGATTGCGATGGTCACTCTTGCCGGTACCTGTCCTAACCGATGTGCGATTCTTTGCGCTAATCTCGGCGGCGACACCGATACTATTGGTGCAATGGCCGTAGCAATATGCGGTGCATTGCGGGGTATAGAGAGTATTGACCCTCAGCTCAAAGCTGAACTGGATCATGTGAATCAACTAGATTTTACTTATTACAGCCGCGAATTTTATCGTCTGAGATGTGCTTCAGAGGTAAAAAATGGCTAGAGGAAAAGTGAATCTGCCGTTGGTTGAGCTGCATCCGGTGTGTGTTATCGGTGCGGCCGTGGTTGATGTCATTGCCCGTGTGCCGGCACTGCCACAGCGCGGAGGCGATCTGGCATTGACTCAGCAATCGGTGACTGCCGGAGGCTGTGCACTGAATGTCACATTGGCTTTACACCGTCTGGGAGTTGTTCCGGTGAATGCTCTGCCGGTCGGACAGGGTGCCTGGGCCTCCGTGATTCGCCAGAAGCTTCAGCAGTATGGTGTTGAAACAGCGATTGAGATTCCTACCGGTGACAATGGCTGGAGTCTGGCGATGGTCGAACCAGATGGTGAACGAACTTTTATGTCAGTGGCGGGGGTCGAAAATCGCTGGACACCTGAGCTACTGGAAGAGCTTCAGGTGGCTGAGGATAGCTGGATCTACTTATCAGGATATCAGCTCATCTCAGCAGCAGGTGAAATACTTATTCACTGGCTGGAAAAACGACAGATTCAGCAACGTATTTTTGTCGATTTTGGACCGCGACTGGGGGATATCAGCCATGATCATTTCTGGCGTATTATGGCGCTACGTCCCGTGATTACAGTAAATCGTCAGGAGGCCATACTGCTCTGGCAAAAGCTGCTGCAGGATAGCGAAAATTATTCCCACGAAGCCCT
>Ga0157363_1000747_pt1 | contig 25492 bp, 15 predicted proteins | sample AttsexASBM1_FD_111477 | JGI IMG/M metagenome (GOLD analysis project Ga0157363, IMG submission 111477) | Fungus gardens microbial communities from leaf cutter ant in Ribeirão Preto, State of São Paulo, Brazil - Atta sexdens ASBM1 | ecosystem: Host-associated > Fungi > Mycelium > Unclassified ... | reverse complement strand
TCAATTTATGTGCTGAAAAAAGTCTAGACATTATGTTCTTTAACTTAAGACAAATAAAATGAATTTGTTTAATCTTGTATATCTTACTGATTGTATATCTTACTGATTGGCAAATTATTATTTTCTGTAAGACGTATATTTTCTTTCTCGTTTCTTGAAAATTATAAGTTTTGGACAAAATGCATTTTGAAAGTCTGCTCCTCATTTAGAATGAATGGACTTTAGAATAAAGGATTTTTTAAATATAGAGAAACTTAATTATAATGGACCTCTCAGAAACACCAAATCAAATTGATTAACTCTATGAAATAGAAGAACTAGAAAAAAAATTAATAAAATTACAAATTAATATGTTAAAATTAAAAAATTTATTAAAAGTAGAGTTCATTAGCTTGACTTCTAAGAGGCTCAAATATTTAATTTGATTGAATCAAATGCTGTACATAATTATATTTGATTCATGCATATAAATTATATAAAATTTTAATATAAACGGCTTTAAGAATAAAGCAAATTATAGGATAAAAGAACATAAACGCCAATGCTAGATTTTATTGCGAATTAAAACATTATAAATATTCGTTTAATGTAATAAAATATATATTTTATATCACATTGTGAAATACAATATAACATAATAAATAAATGTTTATAATGTTTTAATTTGTAATAAAATGTAGTTGGCGTTTATGGCTTTTTTATACTATAATTTGTATTTGTTTCATATAAGATTTAGATATGTGATATTCAAACAACATAAAATTCATTAATTTCTTGAGATATATTGTAAGTACAACAATGTTTTCTCAAGCCTAAGTGTGTTGACTGTCGTTTACGGGATGGACAGTCAGGTATGTGGAGACGGCAGGTTGATAGATGTGATCGACGAGGGTTGGCGCAAGGAACGTCTGCCCATTGATGACATCTCGACGCCAGTAGCTGAGCTGCCTGATCCTGAAAGTGACAACGGCGATTCTCATATGACGTTGAAGGAGTTGGAGCAGAAGTGGAATAATCTGGCATTAAGCTCTCTCAGCGACAATCATCTGCATTCTCCAACACCACTGCACAACTAGATATAGTTTTCAGTTTCCCTAATTGCCAGAAAACACAATAAAGTCGATTATAATTTTGATTTGTTGCATCACAATGGAATTTCCGGAGACTGGTAAACACTGCTCAGTGAAAGACTGCAAATTGTTGGACTTCTTGCCACTTGTGTGTGAGCATTGTCAGGTCACTTTCTGTAAAGAGCATTTCAATATGGAATTGCATGAGTGTTTAAAAACAGAGAACTCAAAATCTGTTGTGGAACAATCGGCAAACTTTCTATGCTCTAAAGAATCTTGCAAAGATGCATCATCCATCGAGATGCCTTGTATCAAGTGTAAAAAGCATTTTTGTGTAACACACAGACATCACGGATGCTTGGAGTTGAATGAAACAGAGAAGACACAGAAACTGAAGAAGTGGCAGATACCAAAGAAACAGTTTGCGGAAGCAAAAGCTATAGTAGATCAACAGATTGCGGACAGTTTGAAGAAATCTAAAAATGTAGCATTGGCAAATAAAGTATGTTACTTTTATGAACTAAAAATACTTCTATATAATAGAAGTATGAACGCAAATAAATTTTTCTTCCTCTAATAAATCAATCCTCCTTTGCTTGCAGGTACAACTCATGCGTGTGAAATGTTCTGCGATTGGTCCTAAAAATGTACCAACGAGCGAAAGAAGTTACTTTCTTGTATATTTGCCGTTGACAGTAAAAAATAAACATATAGGCACTTCGAAAGGAGCTTTTGTCAATACGAACTGGACGATTGGCAAGTGCATAGATTCAATAGCGGACACACTTAAAGTTCCCAACAATAATAACACAACCACCACGAATAACTTAAAACTCTTCCGTCATTCTACCGGAGATCTAATATGTAGCAAGATGGATACACCTTTAACGCAATTATTTAAAGATTTGGCTATTTTTGATGGAGAGCGAGTTATTTTAGAATATTCTGATAATGTACCTGATAATGTAATAGATCCATCTTTATATAAATAAGTATTTTATATATATATATATATAAAATTTTTGTTGTAATGAAATTTGAAATTCAATTTGAAAATAACAGATAATAATCCACTAACTGCACAAATATCAAAAACAATGTATTTTATGTTATTTATGATATATAGAATTTTATATGATTTGATTGTATAATTTGATTTATCCATAATGGCTAAAAAACACAGTTCTTAGAATAATACTTGTTTATTACAAACTAGAAGGTTTTATATCAGTTTTACATTTATTCTTGACAAAGAGACACTTAAATGCGTTAAATGAATCATTTATACCAGATTATTGTCAGATTTGTTTAAAATAAAAGAGTAACAATATTCTGACTTTGGCACTGGACGTTTGTCTCACACATATAAGTTACGCTAATGCAGCAACAGAGAAGTATAAATTAGTTATATATTCAAATAATTGTGCGCTCATTCATAGTTTCATAATACAAATATGGCATCGCATACACTACAAGTGAATGAGAATTACCATTAATAATTATCAGTATCGTAAGTTCAACAGTGCACGTACATCCACTTATTTATAGGATAACAATATGTTTGTAAATATTAATTACAAAAGAAAAAGAAGTAAAAATTGCTTATATATGTATTATCTTAATAATTAAATGCATTTAATGTTTAATAATATAGAAAAAGAAATACAATTCGACAATTTGATTTATACCTAGCTAGTAGAGCAAATTAATTTCTCAAGATTAATTTACAAGATGATATTCATATCTAATCTCAAATTCATTATGTTCTAACTTACATATTTTAATGGAACGTATGCGTGAAAATGTGTATACAACTATCGATGTTATCTGAACTCACACGATTCTACCAATGTAGTTTAATCTCAGTTTAACTAACTCTTCATCTTTTTTTAGTTTTAAGAATTAAAAAAAGATCAAAGTAAATTAAATCAAGATTAAAGTTAATCTACATTAATAGAAATGATCAGTTCCGAAATACAATAGATGTAGCAAACTTTAAACCGGAAAAAAAACAAATCATAATCGATTTTCTTCATATTCGACTATGATTGATCGTACGATTTAAAATTTACTACATCTATTGTGCTTCGGGATTTATGAAATAAGCTCCTAAGCTCACTTGTTAGGCCCGGATTTTCATTTTCTGGTTAACTTATGATTAGACTTTATATTCATTGGGCCTTATCTACAATGATGGGTGAAGTACCATCATCATTAGATAAGGCCCATTGGGTGAAACATAAAATTAAGCTTAACCATACCAAATAATGAAAAATTGGGCCTAGTAGTACATCAATATTACCATTAAAACAACTTTGTCAATGTGCTGAAAATGATGGAATTATACACTGTAACGAACTGTATCTCACGCTAGAAAGATGATATCAGATCTGAATATCTTAATTTAAGCAAATTGCCTCTATATATTGCACAAAGGACATTGAAATTGTGGTAAAAAGAAAAAAAAATGCAAATTTAAAATTGGCTCATGGAAGAAATAACATTCGAGAAACGAATATTATCATGAAATATAGCGATTTTGCTATAACATTATTATGTAACTAATGCAATGTAACATATCGTAACATGTTCATGAAATACATATTACAAAATTTATCATGGAATTAAATATCTCTCTCACTTTTGTCTTTAATTCGAATTACCAGTCGCATGTTACCAGACGAGTGCATTAATCGTGTCCCGTGCAACATTCACAAGAACATGATCGCACGACACATAACTCGTCGATGTAAGCGCAAAGTATTTGAGTTATGCAATTAATTAAGATAGCGAAAAAGTATATTTTCCTGAGTATTAAAAAAAAAAAGAGCTTTTACTATTGTAAACGCACAGGACACCATTCTGCACCCGCGTGTGTATATAATCTTTATGCAAGATTTTTATCGATGCCTTTTATCACGAACATATCCTCTAGCGTACGAAGAAGGCTTATCGACCGCCGATGATGTATTATCCTTTACTCACGTACATGTGAAAGAAATTCTTGAAATAAAGGACGAGTTTGATGAGGGACAAAATGCACAGTATGTATAAAGAGATCGCGAAAAGGACGAGCAATGCCATTCGCGCATTTATATTTGTCTCTGTCTCCTGCGAACCGCGCGATCGTCCGCCACTGGCCACCTGCCTGTTGGCTGCAGAATGTATCTGGTAACGGTAGGTGGCCTGAAGTCAAGCTCAGGAATGCCAGCGGGACTTCTGCAGCTCGATCTGACCCTCCAGCGTTTTTGCAAGGTAGATCACAAAGAGTTGGCTGAGCGCAATGCCTAGAGCAATGCCAGCTATAGTGTAGAGATTACGTTCCGCCCAGCTACGTACAATTTCGATACATCCACTGGTCCAAACCTTTTTACTCGCTTCAGACACTGGTAACATCTGAACCTTGTAGCCACACATTATATTTACAAGTCCGCTCTGAAAATTGAAATTATCTCATTTGTAAAATTCTTTACAATGTTTTAAGATGATCATTAATATTATTATTAATTGACGCTCAATTTCATTGTAATATTATTTCAACTTCAATTTATGATTTCGCGTTTCGAATAATCAACGATAATAATCAGCGCATAATTTAAATAATGGGAAGATGTATGTTTAAAACTTAGATATAAATATTAGGCATCAAGATTTAGCCTTGATTCTTCCCTTGATTTATCTCAGTAATGAAAATGTCTTTTCAAGATAAAATATCTTTCAATTATCTTTGACTTTCTGTATAAGTGCAACAAATAATATACGTACGGATATATCAGTGGCATTTATGCAACAAGAGAACGGTACACCGCAACGTTCTACGCTAGGGCTGGTGCAATTAAAATATTCATTCTTCCCCCAATCTAAGTATCCTTCTTGACTCAAACCACAACACTTGAACTACAATATAAAATTTTATGAATATTTCACTGCATGTACGAAATTAAATAACTTGTACAAATGTAAGACATGTGTTTATTATTAATTATTTTTTAATTATTTAAAGACATTTTATTATTATTAATTATTTTATTCGTGATCTTTACTTCTTGTTGACCAAAATCGATGAAATTTTGCAGATCTGGATCTTCTCTATACGTCTGAATTATTTTGTCCGTGAATGACTCTTCCAAAAGAGATTGCAATGTGTGCGGGAATACAAAACCAACGATCGCCACACCCATCTCCAAGAGGAAGAACACCAAAAGACATAGCGAATACTAAAAAAATCGTTCGCTCAGTCAATCATTTGTTTTTGCATTGCTTATAGAAAATATTCGGTACACAAAAAACTAACAAATTTAAGAAGGCATGTATTTTCACGAAGAGCTCCTACGCATCCTGCAAAACTAACAACAAAGACTACTCCGCCAGCTATCAGCATCACCAGAGAAATGTTCAAGACCACATCGTAGACATTTTCCACCCTGACAGAGCCAGTTGCCTGCCATTTATCCACAAATGCATAGAGACCTACGCCGATTAGCAGTCCACCAAACAGCTAAACATAAAAAAAATTATTTTTGTCTCTCATCGTCATATATGACCATATCATTTCTATATTACTTTTGTTCTACTTCTTCTAATGTCTAGACATGATGTTGATAGTCTGATATCTAAATTTAGTTGAATTACCGATGTCAGTAGATTCGAAATCAACACAACCATATCTTTCCCAATAAGCTTTCCTTTCAGGACACAGTCGACACAAAATGTCATTCTATCATTCTTGACATAAATAAAGCCTAATCTATAGTTTGCTTTTTGTGCTTTCTGTTCTTTGCTTTTTATTACATTTTACTTCTTGCTTTCTTGCCTCATATTCTGTTTCTTCGTTTTCTGTCACTCAAGACAAACTCTAATCTAATGTACACTTTATTTCCTCTTTTATTTGTTGCATTTTTTCCTCTTTTATGATATACTGTTTCATTGACAATTGTACTTCTTGTCATGTGTTTCTTGTCTCCTTTGAAGTTTGTCATTTTACCACGAGAAAAGACGAAGAAATAAAATAAAAGGCAAAAGTAATAAAAAGTAATAAAAAAAAGAAAGCAAAGAAAATATTGTAATAAACTTAAAGTTGACGAGCTTGGGAAGAGACTAAATACACAGAATACACATTGCAAGAAATGTGATTATTCATAAAACGATCGCAAAGAGGAAAAAAGAAATAGAAAGTAAAAATACATTGTAAATTAGGCTCAAGAAAGACAGAACTTATGTCAACTTTATCTCTTAAAAGGAAAGTAGCCTTTATCTTGTCTTAGAATAAATCGCAAATTTCATTTGCTTGTATACAGCATAGAAAGAAAAGCAGAACGAATCGCTCACCCAAAAGACGAAATTCAGCATGAAGATCATGTACTTCACGCACGAACTGACGTACGTGAAATTGTTGCTACGTCTGCGATGATTCATCATTGTGTGGCGGCGAGTATACGACGAATTTCACAAAACGATTGATGTCTCCGAAGAGAACTCTCCGTACAATGTAATTTGAACGTTGTTTTATTCGTTATCTCCACTCACGGCGATGAGGGACAACTTGTTTCGACACATACTTTAACAATTTCTACCCTTTCCGCCATTACGAACGTTTCTCATGGTTTTCCCAGGTTTGCTAAATTCACGACGTTTCTGCGTCCTGCATTCCGTCGCGCAAATTCGAAATCAGCTGTCCAGTCCACGTTCCGCGAGGACACATAGGTCTGTTCGCGTTGCTCGTACTTTTGCACTCAGTGGATGTGATCCACTTTAGGGGCTCCGCACAATAAAAGGAACAGGGAACAGAGAAAAGAATAAGAATTTTAATCTATCAGAAATCAGGAAGGAAGAAGAAAAAGAGAAAAAAGAAGAATGAAAAGAAGGATGAACTGATGCAAAAACCAAAAAGAACAGGCCTTTTATTTCCTTTTAAGTTTTGGAGATTTCAAGCAATGCGAACAGATCTATTAGGCTGGAATCAGACTACCCATTGAAGAATGAGATTGAAGATTAAAGTTTAATCAATCAAAACAAAAGGAGGAATATCAGGCCAAAATTTCTTTGTTCTTATTGATGAAATTTCAATCTTTAAGCTTTAATCTCAATCTTTAATCTCAATCTTTAATCTCAATCTTCATAATCTGATTCCGGCCTTACAACGACGCGAACATGCTATAATTTACGTTACGCATACTATAGAATTTTAGGCTACATTCCAAAACTTCCGAGGAAGATTTTACTTTATATGCTATAGTATACGTGTACTATATATTTCGAGTAAAATTTTCCTCAGAGAGAAAGTTTTGGAACGTAGCTCCAGAAATAAAGGCTGTAGTCAAAGTCTCGCTACAAATACTTTGAAGCATTTGATGGACCAATTAAAAGAAAGAATTTTACAAATTGACCAGTTAAAAAACGCTTCAAAGCGTTTGTAGCATCGCGACTGTATCCAAAAGCGCGCTTTTATTGAGAAAAGAGCGTTCTGAATACGGACTATAATATACATGTATCGTTCCGCGGAAGTATCGGAATGGAATTCGTTTTCTGTTTCTTTTCGAAGAGTTGTGGCAAAGCGCAGTGACGAATAGTCGCGAAGTTGCACATATCTCTAAATTGCTCTGAGTTTAGAATCTAGAAAAAGAAGAGCAATGGCATCGATGCAAGACAGTGAGTTCGGCTTTTGACAAAAGATATTTTTATAGGTTAAGACAATTGTATCGATTTTCAATGCATATTTTGAACTTTAAATGAATAGATTTCAGACAATCTCATTCTATACTTGTCATTACTTCTGGAATATGCTAATTTTATCTGCTTTAAAATAAAGATATTCGGACAGATGTCTGAAATGAAATAACGATGTCATTAACCTATACCTAACAAAGAATGTTAACGTAAAAGAATTTTACGTTGCGCAAATTTTACTTGTTTGTTTTAATTGCATTTTTTGTTTTTAAATGTAAAATATTTATTATATATTTATTATATATTTATTATATATTTATATTATATATTTATATTATATATTTATATTATATATTTAAAGATGACTTCAAAAAAAAAAAAAATAAGAAAAAAGTAAAATAATGAAAGGAAATTTAACTAAAATAAATATTATACATTTATTTTAATATTTGTAATTCTAAGATATTTAAAATTTTTGCCTTACGATTACTTACTAAGTGTATGACATTATAAAGTTCATTTAATCAATTTTGTAATCTTTTTACACAATATTTCTTATTATGATATATGATATTTCTGTTGTTTTTTATTTGTGTGAAAAATAGTTAAAAATGATACTTAATTAGAATTAAATTAATTTACTTTAGCATATATAAGCCAAGAAGAGATAGACAATATTTAATTAAAAACATAAATTTTAGGAATGAAATTCAAACGTACAACCTCGAACTGTGACACGTGGTCTACACGAGAACAATTATGTCTTGCATCAAGTGTACTGAAATCTGGAGATCAGAATTGGATAAGTGTATCCAGATCATTGAAACCATTTGTTGAAAAAGAACCATTAAGGCCCACAGACTGGTTCTCGCCAAAGTTGTGTGCCATACAATATGCGTATTTACTGGAAAATGCTGATACGCCAAAAAGAAAGAAGCGGGAGAGCGGGGAGACCACTGGTGAATCCATAGTCAGAAAATTGACACAAGAGAGAGTAACCGAGTTGAGTCAAATGCTCAACCGTCAGAGGGAGGAGTACTTACGACTCAAGACGGATTTGAATCATTTCAAATCGAGCGCAATAAGTGACGAAAAATTGGAGAAGATGTGGCTTGATATACAACAAGAAGAACGTGAGATGGAGCAAAAGACACGGACTCACATGGCGTGGCTGGCGAAACGTCAACAGCAACAGAAGCAGGATATGAGTTCACCATCTATCTCGACTTCAATTGTAACCCAACCTCGCAAAGTAGTGGAAAGTACAACAGAGGTACTGCAGGAATCCACTGCGACGGAATCATCGGCAGAGAACGATGAGGAAAAGAAAAACAGGGGCGGTAGATCTCCATTGTTGACAAGTCTACTGAAATCTCCCAGCCCGACCACTCAGACTGTACAATCCTTTCCGTCCACTCCGGTTCAAGTGAGTTCGCCAACTATTACCAGTCTGCTTGGATCAAGCCCTAAAGCACTAAACGCACAGATGACACAAAAAGTATCGCCACAATTACAGCAATTGGTCTCGACGGCTATAGCCAGCGCGAATACGACACCAGAACGGCCGTCCATTGGTGCTCCTACGCTCTCTATGCTGTTGGAAATGCCAGCGAGTACGCAGAGAGCAACCCTACCAAATTTGCAAACGACAACCACAACAAATGTATCTCATGCGCAACAGCAACAGACAACCACAACTGTGACTGCCACCTCCGAAGTACACAATTTCCAGCAAGCGGCGCAATCGCAAACTCAAGTCCAACAGGCTATCCAGAACGAAGCAATGGCAGCAACAACAATGTCGACAGTTTCAGCGACCGCCATCACCTCGACAAATATGCCGGTGTCAGAGAATATGCAGATGCAGATAATTGATCACATAGACGTAATACGTAAAGATATAATGGTAGATGTGATGGATAAGGATGAGATAAACGACATCATCGGCGACATCGAGGAATTGATCAAGGAAGAGATCAAAGAAGATATCCCCAGTAGTCCACAGACGATAGACACGAGTAGCTCAACAACAATGACGACGACAACAGCAGTTATCAATAATCTCACCAGTATGCCCCAACAAGCGACGGAAGTGCTGATACCTACAACAGAATCAAGGCCGCAACCGAGAGATGTGGATGAGGCTGTGTCACTATCCGATTCACCGCAAAGCGAAATGGCAATCGAGGAGATTGATTCTAGTACTTCAAATATTGCTGAGATTATTGGAACCGTCGCCATCGATTCACAAGAACCTAAAATTATTGTCACGGAAATCACAGAGACCATACCAAACACATTGGAGACCAAATCCGAGATGAATACGTGTGAAAAGAGGACGACGGAACAACTTGTTCCAAAGACAGAAATAAAAGATGAAGAAACTAATAACGATACTCCAATGGAAGAGAAACAATCGGACGCTGAAACAAAATCCGTGGATGCCTCATCAAACGTAGAGATCGAGAAAAATAACTCTAAACTTTTAGGCGATACAAAGGAAACGATAAATGAGATTACAGAAGACGTGGAAGAAGAAGCTGAAGAGGAAGAGGAAATGGAAGTCACTACGCCTGTTTACAAAGAATCATCCGATAGCGTTAAAGAGCGGAAGGAGCCTCCAGAAGACACTGAAGGTAAACATAATGCGGGATTAGATCAATTAGAAATATATTTGGCGAAAATTACAGGGGATCAGCAGGACGTGCCGTCCGCGGAGATTGTCAGCATTTCTTCAGAAGTGACGAATGATCTACCCAGTGCCGAAGATACGGAAAAGTCGCAAGATATTAGCTTGATCCTAGAGGATGACGAGAGCAGTCAAAGCATGGAGAATAAAAAGAAACCGACGACAGAAGAGCGGATTGTCGAAAACACAGTTGAAAACACTGAATCCTTAGAATCGTTTAAAGAGGAATCGATAAAAGAAAAGAATGTTATGGAGATAAAAGAAGAATTTTCGATAAAGTCACAGACAGAAGAAACGAACGAAGAAACATTGGAGATAAGCACAGAGCTTAAGAAAGAGAAGATCAAAGATTCCTCGGAGGATGCTACAAGTTCCATCTTGCAGGATGTAGAAGTCAAAGAAGAGGAGGCCGGTAAAGGCTCGGCTGATGAAAACGAGGATACTAAAGAAGTGATCATAGAGGAAGTGAAAAGTGTCAAAAGCGAGCCAGTCGAAACTATGACTACCGACGCAGAAATACACATTAAGAAAATGGAGAGTGCAGAAATCAAGTCCGAAGAATCAAAAGTCGAAACGGAACCGGAAACTAGCGATTCGTTCCATAGGAAAAGCCCGCTTCATAGTTCATCGGAGGAAGACAAGAAAGAGAAAATGGAAGTGAAGGAGAAAAAAGAGGAGAAAGAGGATATCAAGAAAACCATGGAAAGCGAGCAGAGCATAAAAAAGGAGATAGAATCTACAGTCGTAGAAGAACCCGGAGAATTAGATGAAGAAGAGTCATCGTTGAGCAAATTGAGTAGCAACCGGGCGATGAAGACATACTCTAAGAAGCAAAACATTGCTGTGGACAGCGAACCAGAAAATGAGAGCACTGGAGAGGGTGCGGATTATCGTGCTTGGAAGAAAGCGGTCATGCTCGTCTACAATCGTTTGGCCACGCACAAATACGCGTCGGTGTTTCTCAGGCCGATCACGGAGGACCAGGCGCCTGGGTATCATTCGGTGATTTTCCGACCGATGGATCTATCAACCATCAAAAAGAACATTGACAATGGCACTATTAGGTCGACCATGCACTTTCAGAGGGACGTCATGCTTATGTTCCAAAACGCGATCATGTACAACAAACATGACACGTTTATCTTTAAAATGGCAGTTTCAATGCAAGAAGAATGCTTGCAACATATGCAGGCAAGAAAAAGATTCTATTTATTATTCATAACTCTAATTCAAATAATATACTCTTTTTTGCTAATGACTGTTGGTGTGCTTATTTTAAAATATTTTAGGAAACTGATTAGAAAGAAAAGAAGCAATACTAGTGAAAATATTAAAAATATGTTTATTTTTTTTGTTTTTACATCACTCTCAGTACGCATTTTATCATACTTTTTAAAGTCCCTTCCTTTTTTTTATGTATTTTCGAATGTAGTAAAATGAATAGAATTTCATTTATCTGAACATGTCGGAGTTCCAATAATGGTTCGGATAATAGAAATTGATTTCTACTTCTACTAGTACTTATTAGTTCTGATAAGGAGTTGACGTTCAAAAAACTGAAGTCGAGCATGTCTAGCTCTTATTATCCGAACTATGTAGCTTTTTACTAACTGTAGTTTTTTGGTAATAGGAACTCTGCTAACAATTCGGATACTTGGAACTAAGCATGGATTTGTTATTGTTTGTATAAATGGAGTGTTGATAAACGAAGTTCTGCTTATCACTAATGTTGTTTAATTTCAGATTTTGGTACAAGCAACGGGAGAAGGAACGTTCCGAAGGGAGACTAGAACTGCTGCGAGCAGTAGTAGCGAGGCGAACGAGAATAGCCTTAAGCGGAAACGAAGTCACATCACTCCAAGTCCCCATGATACTGACACTCCGCGCTCGAAAAAACGCAGAAAATCCGAGAATGATTAAACTCGATTAATAAGTTGTATATAAAAAAACACGCTTGAGGAAAAAGAGAAATGTGGCAGAGAGAGAGGGGGAGGGGGAGAGAGAGAGAGAGAGAGAGAGAGAGAGAGAGGAGAATAGAAACATATTTTTCAGGCATTGACAAAATACGACATCATAGGTGAGAATAAGTGATATCTAATGCCTACGAAAAAAACATATGTATGATATAATCGTTATACAAAGTTAATTTATCTCTCTCGTATTTTGTAAATTATAATACTCGCGTGCAACGGTTCGTCATATACAGAATATATAATTGTGAAATATTACAAAATGATACTTTTTCAATTTTATTTTTTCATCTGTCTTTATCTTCAAAAATATATAAGAGATTATATCTAAAAAAAAGATAAAGCAATAAATTTTTTTGCTGCTAAAAATATCGACTGCATTGTTTTCTGCAAACATGAAATAAACAAAAATTAGTGAGTTTCTCGAAATTAAGGCCATAAAAAAATTAATCTGTATTGTAATGAATTTGACAAGGTATCTGATGGTATCTCAATATCATGAAAAAAACACTACACATCTCGTGTAACTTTTAATTGTCTGATCGATTTACATATTCGAATATACATATATCGTAAAAATTCGCCAGTATGTTGAAACAATAATTGTAAAATGCGATAAATTGCACATCATAGTTATAACGGCGCTCGACTTGTATATATGTAAAATAAAAAGATGGGATATTATTGCGCTTGGGGAGACGCGAAGAAGAAGGGCAGCTCCGAGGAGGAGGGTTATGAAAATCGTGTCACTGACATTGGAGAAAAGAGAAGAAGATGCATCTCGAATACCTATGGAGAAGCTGTAAGCGAAGCATGAAAATAAATAGTGCATGGATAATGTATAAGCCATAGAATAATGTTAATCATTTAAAGCCGCTCGTTCCGACTCCACCAATCTCGGATGATACCGATCGACAATTCTGGGCGGAAGATGAGCTGAGCAGCTCAGAGTCACGGCAAAGATTAACTGCAAAGAGGAAGCGTCGGCATAGTGTTTCGTACAGGAACCGCGCCGCGAACAAGAGTCGATCCCGCGCTTCCCGTCCCTCGAATTCCAGCTCTGATTCGATTCACGCTGAGACCTCGGCTAAAGGTAAATTTCAGTATATCTCCCTTTTATACATTTTATTTTTCATTGACATGCGTTGTATCGAAGACGATCGAAAACTATACATACAGTAGTCTGATAATCGCTAACTAATAACCCACCAAGTAAACATCAATGAACAATAATATCAATGTTATAATTTCATATTGAACGATATAGTTTTTAATGTTTTATGTGTGTGTTATAATTATACTGTTTTGTGAATGAATTATAACTAAATTATTTTGATATTATTAGTTGATATTTCCCTTATAAAAATTCAATAATAGTTACTTTATTTTTAATATTCAAAATAAATTATTAATTGGTCAATATTAATATTAAATTTCTATAAGAGTTAACTAGGACATCAGTATAATAATATTTTTTATAATATAAATATAATATATGTAGTATGTAACAGTTATATGATGAAAATTATAATATTGATATAATATTATTGCAAATTGGAGTTTACTAGGATACTCTTACTACTAGGATACACTTGTAACATAATTTCTTAACATTATACTGGACAAGCACAATCATTTTTGAATGTATAATTATTTGTAGTTTGCAGAATACGAAAACGTTGGTTGAATCCTAAAATAGAGAAATTACAATCAAGAAAAGCATCATACATCAGTACTGAGGAAACTGCTTGCACAGTGAACAAAGTAATCTCTTCAGAACATCAGGCATCTACTTCTAGCTCGCGCCTCGAGAATCATGAATCATTCTTGTGGCGAGAAAATCATTGTGAACAAGCAGATAACACATTACGAAATATTAAGAAAGTCCGTCTGAAAAAAACACGTGGTCCACCTAAATCTAAACCGAAATAAAACTACAATGTTCTAGTGATCATCATAACTAGAAAATTTCTTCATAGAAAAGTTGTGTATATATGTTTCACTTCACCATTATGCATTATAATGCATACTGCTGCATAAAAGCTGCATGAAATTAACAAAGTTAAATATAAAAGTATATAAATACTTTAAATAATTAAATACCTAATAATAATACTGTCATGTTAACAGAATATATATATATATATATATATATATGTATTATTTTCGTTGTCATGCATTTATATAAAGATTTTTTATTTTTTATATAAAATAATCTTTAATGTATACTAATCCACACTGAGAAAAAATCAAATTTCAATAAATAATTATTTGAATACTAATATAACATTTATTTACATTAAAAGTTATTTATTAAAATATTTGCTAAATAAAAAATACAATAGTTAAATTAATAGTTCTTGTATTAAATAAATATATTTAGTAAATATTCAACTGGCACTATTTAAATAAATATTTATTAAAATTGAATACATTTTCTTTTCTTACATTTTTTTTTCTTAGTACTGATTTTGAATAACTAAATTCATTCATAGTTTTTATCGCGCTCGTTTCGATACTCTCGATTGTTCTCGCGGCGCTAAGCGGAAGCAGAAAGCAAGACGAGGAGCGTTCAATTGTTGATGCGCAAAAAGAGTGGCGAATCCGCGTGTGACATTTGCGACCATTTGAGACTGATTTGAGACGGTCGTTCTAGTTTTCTAGGCTCCGGTTAGGCTTGGGAATCTTCTCGACGACGATGAGTTATTTCGTAAGCAATGACTGGGGCAAGGGCCGGTATCAGGAATTGAGCGATTCGCGTGTACGTGGTGGTAAGTTGGAACTTCGGACATATGTATTTGAAGAGAGATGCGAGATGAATGTACGACTCGTCTTTGCTTGCTTCGCTTCACTGATCACTTCTTCTAAAATATTGTATCAATTATCGCATATTACGTTCTATTTTTCTCGGTGTTACATCGCCGACAATAGCTGCTAGTGACCATCTTTCCGCCATACTTGCCGGGAAATTCGCGTCACATGGTCATGTTTCAAACGTATATATAATATATACATTTGATGTAACATTTTATAGCTGTCTTCATTAAATTTATTTTAATTGCAAAAGAATCAATTGTCTATCTCAGAATTATAAAACAATAAAAAATGTAAGAAAAATATCAAACACAAGCAAATAAATTAGATCACAAATTAGAAACTAATTTAAGCATCATAACAAAAAAAATAAAAATTAGTTTTTCAAACCATTAGACAGTGTTTTGATTTATAATCTTCAGCTAAATTAAAAAATTATTTAATGACATTTTCTTGCGATTTTATAAAATTAAAAATACAATATTTTGTAAGAGTGTAAAATTCTTTGTAGTATATTAAAACTATTCAAAAGTTATACACATGTTGCATATAACTTTTTTATTTCTTAACATACCTTTTAATTTAACATAATCTTTTTTATTATTAAATGAATCTTGACATGTTCTTTCTATAACAGGCCCAGCTTTTCGTTCTATACTTTGTTGTACTGCATTGGCTCTATGCTCGACGCTGTTGATTCTCTCATTATGGAGCTCCAATATCCAAGTTCCAATCCGCCTCTATGTATTCCATTTTGACAGACAGCAGTCTGTATTACACATTGTTTCCGACAAGTTCTTGTCGTTTGGTCTCGATACGTCCTTACTTCGAAGAATGAATGAGTTACCTGTTGGACAACAGAAATTTATCAATTTAGCCCATCACTTAAGTCCTGCTTATGTCAGAGTGGGTGGAACCTCTGCGGATTGTCTGACATTTGTTCAGGATCAGGTTGGTTTGCAAAATATAATATTCTTTATAAGTAACACATTTGTCACGCAAACTTATTTACCTTTTCTACTTATTTCAAAATTATAGAATAATTTATTGTTATAAAACTGCTTGTAAGTTTAATCTTAATGTTTTAATACATACATGATTCAGATGGAACAAAACTCATCCGAGAAGATCCTTAGTCCTGTGGATGGCCAGGATATCAGCAACTTTACTATCTCCGGCGCGGATTTGCTTGCTATCTATGATTTTACAGTGAAGTCGGAGTTACGAATGATCTTCGATCTAAATGTATTGCTCAGAAATCTAAATGGATCTTGGAATAACAGCAACGCACAAGAGATTATCGCATTCACTAAGAATCAAGGCATGACATTAGATTGGCAATTGGGAAATGGTAAGTAACTATATAAATGTGAAAAATCAACATATGTAAAATATGATTAACATACAAATATTAAATTAACAATGAAGAAATTTTAATTGTTTGATGATATCAGTATAAATATTAAGTTATCATAAAGTATGTATACATAAATAGAATTATATGCATATGTAGTTCCTAATATTTATATTCGACAATGTTTTTAGAACCAAATTCCTTTAAACACGTATTCAATGTGACAATTCCTGCAACCAAACTTGCGAAGGATTACGATCATTTAAGGCAATTGCTAAACGAAGCAGGATACGTCGACAGCATTCTCGTTGGACCAGAAGTTAATCACGTCGGAGATTCTAATGAGATGGGAGAACTGTATGTCAAGGCATTTTTGAGTAATCAGAAGAATACTGTGAATTATGTCACTTGGCATCAATATTATCTGAATGGACGAGAGGCTAAAGTCAATGATTTCGTGACACCTTCCACGTTCAACTGGTTACCAGCGCAAATCAATTCTATGAGACAATTTATTGCCGAGTCGGGGAAAGATGTTTCTATGTGGCTGTGTACGTATCTTACATTAATATTAAAATATTGGATATTACATTAAAGTATCACTTTTCCGCTTTCAGCTTTATTCTTGAAAAATTATTTTTCTAAATCATAATACTATTTGTACGTACATAAATCTCTAATATTTTTTCTTTAAAACTACAAATCTTCCGATTTTAATCCATCTTTCTAAATGTCATTATGTGTAATCTTTTTAAGAGATTCTATATTTTATAGATTCTTAGGATAGATTTCTTAACAAAGAACATATTATTGTATAGTACAAAGACTGCATTCAATAAAAAAATTTAATTTATAGCCGAGACCAGCACTGCATTTGGCGGAGGTGCACCCGAATTGTCCGACAGATTCGTAGCCGGATTTTTATGGTTGGATAAATTAGGATACAGCGCTAGCGCAGGATTAGACGTCGTTACAAGACAATCATTATTCGGCGGGAATTATGCTATGGTATCACCGAATCTCACACCCAACCCTGACTGGTGGGTCAGCGTCTTTTACAAGCAATTTGTTTCGGAAAAGGTTTTGAAATTGTCAAGGCCCGACAATTTTGGCTGCGTACGATTGTACGCGCATTGCACGTCGAAAAATGCGCTGATTTCCAGAGTACCGGCTGTCACAGTCTACGGAATGAATATAGATAAAACTGCGGCCTACGTATATATTCCGGAATTGTTTGTCCAAAACAGTAAAACCATGATTTCATATTACTCTCTAACCGCTGATCATTTGCAGTCGAGGTATGTATAAAATGATGAATAAAATTCTATAATAATAATCAAACGAATATTAAGCCGAATGAATAATAAATTGAGTTACATTTGTTTTGCAGCGAGATAAAGCTGAATGGCGAAGCTGAGGCGCTAAAACTGCGACCGAATGGTGATTTGCCGCCATTTCGACCTGTGATATTAAATCCTTCGAATCCCGTATTATTACCACCATATTCTATGGTGTTTATGATAATTCATGGTATCAATGTTCCTGCATGTTCGGCATGAATAAGTTTTTAAAAAAGGCGACGAGTTTTAAAAAAGGTCGATTTTACAGGACATTTATATTGTATATATTTCTTATACATTATATTAAACATTATATTTATATTATAACTTATGTTACTTTTTTACAAACTCTTATTAACAAGGAAGCTTATATAGACATCAGAACCGTTTACAGAAGGCCATAGTAGAAATTTATTTGTCTACTGTATAACAGTTCTCAATATACAATCTGCTTTTTTCTATCATTTCTGATATAATATACATTGCCTGTTAGAAATAGTAACAAGCAATATTGTAGTTGTATGTAATTTCACCGTTCATGTGACTATACAATTTCTTTTTCTATTGCGTATTATATAATATATTTCTGTGTTTAAAAGAACACTTATTGTTCATATTTTTATTTAATGATATATATTGTGCTATCTTCATTCGAAGGATTTTTTATTCTTTTCATAAAGACTGAACACTAAAATAACAGTTCATAACCATTGTATCATACAAACAGCAAACTCACTATAGTGAACAATTATAAATATCGAAAGTAATATACAAAGGAATGATATTTATACATCAAGCGAAAGTTCATAATGAGACTAGTATTATCATCACTACTCAATACTTTCTCGGTTTGAAAACATGTAACACTCAAATTAGAGACATTAAACGTTCAAGACAATAATCATCATCGTGAACAATCGACACGATCTTATCTAATAATAGATTTCGCAAGAGTATTCAATACCTATAATTGCATTATAAGTTCCATTATTATTATTATTATTATTATTCTACTCCGCGCTGGAAATCGTGATAGTTTTCCCCTTAGGATCATCGAATCTGTCCATCGTGCGGATATCCATGATCATGATGAGCGCCCATATCATAATCAAGCCCAGTATTACGGTCACGAATATCCCTGTCCAAATTGGTATACTGGTAAAACCGACGCAGTCGTACGCGTCGCTGAACGTCGCATCTTTGTGATCGACCTGTACTTGCATATCCATGATATTTAAGAATGTAGTACCGTCCGTGAAGGTGGTTTTCGGTGAGCAATGATAAGAGAAACCGAATGGAAAGGAAATGTCTCGCCTGGTAGATAGATTATCAATTCCATTAGTCGTCTCGTAGTTCACTCTATTCAACGTGTAATAGCCGGCGCTTTTGACCTCGAAAAAAAAGTCAAACGTCAGATTGCCGATGGTCTGATCGGTGAGTTTGATAGTTAATATCACTACGCTGTCATTGCTCTTACGAGACGACATTCCGGTGACTTTAGATTGAATAAGCTGCACTTCCGGCTTGTCAGATATCTGCAATGGCACAACACTTTTTTTGTATTACCTTTAATTTTGCCTTCCTAAATTAATTGACATCGAATAGGTTCATGTTTTTTGTAAATTCCTTCTCTTTTATCATTTAATACATAAATTATAAAGAGAAAATCTTAAAACCATTTGAGAAATTTGCTTTAAAATTTCTTAAGCAATATTAATATTTTATTAATATTATTTACTTTGAGTATCAATGGTTGAGCGGAATACAATAGAACATTGTCTGTTTTTATCTTGAACTCTGAAGTAGAATTGTCCGCAAGCGCTTCTCTCTTTATTCGCTCAGGGTAGCTGTAACGACACTGTTTTCCAGTAAGTGCTATGCATCCGTTCGAATCGATGTCCTTGAGGATCATGTTCAACTCATGATCAATAACTTCTATTTTTTTCTGTTTTTCTTTATAGATCTTTTGGAAGATCTCATCGGGCGAATCGACACACGGGAAATAAAATATTTTGCAGCCATTAGTGGCATTTGACAGCACCTGCAACATTTGTACATTTATAACAACTTCATTTTATGATTTCTGAAAGATTTTCTAAAAAAAATAATTGATGTATCTGTTTTTAATTTTAAATTTCTGTATGTTTTCCATTTGGATGCAAGTGTTATTTTTTGTTATTTCTTTGAATATCAAGAAATATTTGTGTTGACTTGTATCACTAGATAAAAAACACTCAAACGTAATATATTAACAGACATACGATTGCAGGATGGAAAATACATTTGTAAATTATAATAAAACAAACTAAAAGTCTTATTGCTATTAGATTTATTTATTATATTCAACATAAGTTTAGGAATTTCTTCCTGTGTATCTTTTATTTTGAAATTATAACAAATATATTTCTAGAAGATTCACAGGAGAAGAAAAGAATGACAAGAATATAATTCTAAACTGTCATTATTGATAATACGTTAAAACATACGCATACATAGAAAAACATGTAGATCATAGCGAACAAACTAAAAACAAACTAAATAATCTTATTACCATTAAATATTCAATACAAATTTAGGGATTTTTCTTGTATATCTTTCATCTTTAAATTATAACAAATGTATATCCATAATCTAGAGAAAGAAGAAAGGTATGTAAAAAATGAGAGAGGTAACAAATTAAAATTTATGACAATAGTATTGCAACACTTTTTATCAAAATTCTCAGTTCCACTTTTATGTTGATTAAATTTAGTGTGTTGTTTCTGTTGGAAGTAGAGACTTTGTGAATTGAAGTGGAAAGAGTGCAACGTATTTCTATCAACTTATTTTGGTTCAATGTTGCTTTAAATGTGAGTGAATGCTTTGGAGGAAACTATACATTAGACTAATGTGAAGACGCAATCGAAATTCAAGATTTCTTTCCACCGTTATCTTTTCCTATATTCCTTCTTAAAGCCCAATTCCACAACTCACTGTTAAGTCTTCAACAGTTCCGAGGTTCAATTTATTCATTGCCTTTCCAATTCTAGAATTGAAAAGAGATGAGAAACAAGTTGAACCTCGGTTAAGAGTTAATCAAGTTAATAAGTTATGAAACTGAACCTAAGACTTTTTGATAAGCTTCTCTTGTAGCCGCAGATAGCCAGGAAGGGGCAAAAAGAACTAACCTTGCTATTCCACAGATCCTCGACACACAGCTCCTCAACGACAACTGGCTCGGTAACATTCAACTGCGACAGACTCTTTTCAAATTCCTCGGAAGTCAGCTTCTGCAACGGACTCGACGGCACCATTCTGTATGTCGCATCATAGTCGGACGAATCATAATCGTGGGAGCACCAGATCACAGCGGGCGTGCAAGCGAAAGCGAAGGCAAGCTGATAGACGACGAACAATGCGAAAAATGACACGCGGACCATATTGCTCGGCTTTCCCGTGCCTCTCGTCATTCTGAAAATCGAGTTAAGGCCGGGTCAAACAAACGCAAATTCACGCTGAACCGTACGCACAGTAACTGATTCAATGGAGCAGAAGGCACTCCAAAAACATCTGACTGTTACCTCGTGACGCCGATTCGCATCACGTGGCCGATGCACTTCCGGATTTCGAAAAAGCCCCGCCCCGCCTAGATGAGAACGTCGAAGTGATCGAAATTATCAAGAAAAAAAGAGAAAATATTCTTATTATTATGTATGTATTATTACTTTTACTGTTATTGTTATTACTGTTATTCAAGACAATATTATAAAGGGCATACATTATACTTACGCAAGATATTAGAAGCGAACAATATATAGATTTATTAAATTTATTGTTATTGTTATTATTATTATTTTACTTGATTATTTTAGAATAGGTATTGTATTTTCAAAATCACTTGAGAAAAAAAGGAAAATATTCTTGTTATGTTGGTGTGTGTATATTATTGTGTGTGTATGTTGATTATATTATCTTTTTGTGTGCACATTAATTGTATTATTAACTCTTATTTGTTGTGTATTCACACTTAATAAAGCGTTTATTATTATACTATTTTTGTTGTACTATTTTATTGTTATTATTATTATTATTCTTAGTTTTGGAGTAGATATTGCGTTTTCAGAATCATTCGAGAAAAAAAGAAAAGAGAAAAAAGAAAATGTTTTTTTATATATATTATTATTATTATTATTATTATATTATTATTTTATTATTTCATTTGGTTACTTTCATGATAGAAGTTATTTCGGAACATGATGCAAGTAGACATGTCTTCGGAGTAGGCATTGCTTTTTCAAAATCATTCAAGATTTGATTTACTTCAAGTTAATCGTATTTCGAGATTGCGTTGAATTGTTATCTCTTCTTCGGAAAAACGTAGAAAAAGCTTACGAAATTTATTGTAATCATGGTCAACGTTAAAACTGAGAAAAAGACTGAAACTGTTATGTATTCCGTAAATATTATTATTAAATATTATTATTATTACGTATTATATCGTATTGAAGATCGTATTAACGATTCTGTCAATTTCATATTAATCAGATATAGGGTTAAAATATAGGAAATTATGACAGCGATTTTATTTAATATGTATACAAAAACATTCGAGGAGCAAATCAATCTATTGGGATTTTCAATTAATGCCATATTTATTCATTTCTTATTACTTAAATATCTATTATTATGTATAGCAACTTCAACCATGGAGTACAGTCGGCGTTTCACCATGTATGGAGCAGGTCGCAGGTCCTCCGATTCCAACCAGAGTTGGAGAATTTTACAAGACTCCAAGGCCGCATCCTTGGCGACCTACTTTGGGATACGAGATCGTAGAGGTGGCTCCCTTGTGAGTAATTCACTATAGTTTTAACATTCACTGATGCATAAACTCCAATTTAAAAAAGTAAAAGAGGAATAAAATCCAATTTAAAGGTTTACGCTATTTTTAACATAAAAAATGAAAATTAATTTCTTTTATTGAAATTATTCGTAATTTACTTAGGCCTGCACAGCCAATAACGAATCTACTGGTGGATGCTTATCGCACGTCACATGGATTGGCGGCAGAGTCACTGAAATTTCCAAATTTGGTGACCGGTTTTGATCGCAATCCTTCGCACGCAGCACGTGCTGCGCTTTACACGCGGTACACTCCATGTGATTGGTTACAGAATGAAATCAAACTCTACAATGAAGCGAATGCGAATAGATATTATTCTAGAAAATTGTGCAAAAACAATGCAGACTTAATGCGGTAGGAGTACATTTTTAAGATTCGAGTCGATGTTTCTTTTAAATCAAATTATTTAATAATTATTAATTGTTTTAACTTTGCATTAGAGCAAAGTCTACCCTTAAAGTTTTTCATTTGTTGTTATATTTGATATATTTGATTCTATAAAATTATAAAATAATTTATAAAAAGATTAAGAACTTGTTTGCAGAAAGTTATTCAATACATAGAAATGTCAAATGTTATAACTAATTTAATTATCCCAGTTATTTTAAAAATTATTCGTTAATAAATTATATCATGATTTAAATGTATTTCTTGAAATCTATTGTTGCTGTATATTTATTTCAGAGAAGTAGATGAAAAGATAAAAGAAGGACAAATAGAGAGTGATCGAAAACTCGGGGAAAGAATCACAGATGTTACTTTCTGGCGGAATGAGGTGGCATCAAAATTGGAAAGATTAATCGTAGAAAACGGTAAAATGCAGGACAGTCGTCGCAAATTGCAAACCGTGATCCAAATTCTTGAAGGACAGTTACATATTGCGCAAGAATGTCTTTATCACCGGGAATCGAGAAAAGGTTCTTCATTTTTTGATATTATATAATAAAGAGACTTGATATTGAGATTAAAAATAAGCAATTATTGTAAAAAAATAGGAAGAATATTTTAGAATTGCATCACCTAAGAAGGCTTAATTAATTAATTAATATTGATAGGCATTGATTTGGTACATGATGAGGTCGAAAAAGCTCTACTAAAAGAAGTTGAAATAGTGAGAAATTTTGAGAAAAAATTGAAACAGACCATGGATAGATGTATTAATCAGGTATGTCATATGTTTATCGATAGTATCAACCTTGAAGACTCCCTTTATAATATTTTTCAGTTAACAAATGGTAGAGCTGTGCAGCATCAGCTACAGATTGATATACAAAACAAAGAAACAGCCCTGGGAATTGATAACGTGTGTCATCAAATGAACAATTTTACTCGAAGTCTGCAATATTACGGTGGTATAGAAAGATATGATCCCAGGTAATTATGAAAGCTTTCATTTATAATAACACTATTTTGAGAGAAAAAGAAAGACTATAAAATGAAATTTTTTCATATAAATTCATATAATATTTGTACAATAACATAATTTACTTTATTAAGCAAGATATATTATTTGTTCTTCGTACATCTTATTTCTCTACTGATTGGAGCTATAACAACTATGTTTATGCAGTATTATTATGCCTGAATTTTGGGCAGAAGCGACAAATAGTATAGAAATAGTGAAGAAATCGAAGTCGGAACGAACAAAATCGCATCAATTACGAAATGATATTGACAATGTTATAAATGCGATAGTCCACGAAATAAGCGAAGCTTGGGCTAAAACCAATCAAGCGCTGGATAGACGAGTTGCTGAAATGTTGGAAGCGAAAGAAAAATTACAAACGCACTTACACAAGGTAACATTTTTGTTAACAAAAAAACTGGGATGTAAGATCATAGTGAGAGTGTGTAAATTTTTATCAATATTATAAACAATGTGAAAAATTCAGAAAACATCTAAAAAATATTTGAAAGATTGTAAAATTTTCATAACATTCTTCTTGTTTAAATCTTATGCACAAAGTTCAATATTGTCTCTATATGGACATTTTAGATTCAGAAAGAGATTTTTGATGTTGAAAAGAGTACAGCATTAATACAAAAGACTATCGCTGATAAAAGTCCAGTATTAAAAGTAGCGCATACGCGACTGGAGGCCAGGACGCATCGTCCGAACAATGAATTATGCAAGGATGATGCTCAATTCAGGTTTGTTAAAATCATTTACATGTCATTATTCAGATAATAATATTTGCGTGCTTCATAGGATGAACAAAGAAGTAAAGGATATTAATAAAATAGTGTATGATTTGAATATGAAACTGCAACAATCTGAGACACAACATCAGCAACTTTTGCGCACGAGATCTAATCTGGAAAGCAATTTAAAATCTAAGATAGATGCACTGTTCATTGACAGAGAAAAGTGCATGGGACTCAGAAGGAGTTGTCCGATTTCGTCGATTGTGAAATACTGAAGAGATTAGATTGTAGTGCACATAAAGTTTTTACAAATTTTATGATACAGGCTATATATTCATCTTTCATTAAAAAGTTTTTGCAAGATATACGAAGCAAGATGTTAAATTAATAGAAAAAGAAAAATTATTAAATATATATATATATATATATATATATATATATATATACATATACACATAAGATTATTTTTATTAAAAAAAACTATAAACATATATCTATAATATATAGTATTATCTATATATTCGTAAAATTTTATGATACAACAAACACAGAGCTATGTTTT
>Ga0157363_1000745_pt1 | contig 25522 bp, 9 predicted proteins | sample AttsexASBM1_FD_111477 | JGI IMG/M metagenome (GOLD analysis project Ga0157363, IMG submission 111477) | Fungus gardens microbial communities from leaf cutter ant in Ribeirão Preto, State of São Paulo, Brazil - Atta sexdens ASBM1 | ecosystem: Host-associated > Fungi > Mycelium > Unclassified ... | reverse complement strand
CAATAAAATATTTTAACTTGTCATCTTTTTTTTTATTTAGCAATGTGAAAAATAATATCATTACAACAAAGTCACGATACGTACATATATTTATACACACTTCTCTACGAGAAGCCTTTCGTTTGACTTCTTTTCGTACGCTATGTCTCGGATAGCAAATCGTGATCATCAAATCACAACAAAAAATCGATCTGGATCAGCTGAACAGATATGGAACGCCGTTTCTCGATGTAAAACAGCCACATGAGGACGCATGATCGTTCTTCGGAAATACATATTACCGATTATGAGATATGAGATTTGCAAGAATTAAGCTTGTGTATACATTTAACGACCTTATTGAAAATTGATTTATATGCGAAGCGTATGATTAAAAATTCCGATTAATAGAATACACAAAGTCTGTTATTAATATATATATATTTTATAATGATTTAAAGTTATAACATTAGAAAATGTGTATGTGTCATTTGTTCGTATAATAAAGTAAATTGAAAAGTTTATTACGGTATAAAAGAATTTTTTGTACTTAAAAAATTATATTACGGAATATATCTTTCATTAGATAAGAAAAAGGTTAAAATGCACCAGGATAAAACATTGCACATCTCGCTGTGCGAGCATTAAAATCCCCAAGCTTTGAGCGATTTACGTGCGATTGATGCCAATTTTAATAAAACGAGATTATTTTTGAAAAGAAAGGAATCTAGATTACGATAAAGTTATTTTTTTTATATTTTTTAAGAAGAAATAGAAGTACTGAAACAAAATACGTCAAGATGTAATTAACTAAAAATAATAACGAAGATGAATTAGAACGTTGTAAAAGAGAAAAATGATTAAATGTGTCACGTGTTGAAATTATACGAAATTGATTTAGAAAGTAAATATACTTAATTAAAATATATGTTCGCCATGAAAGCGATAAGAAGAAAAGAAAAACAAATTTTTAACGAAAGAAAAAAATAGATGTATAAGAAAGAAACATTTATAGTAGACGTTTTTAATGTGATATACGTTTGACATGCGAGCAAAAGCATTAAACCAAAAAGTATTTGAATACAGAATGTAGCGCGATATTTGTTGTATAGTATAGGAAATATAATTAAAAGTTTCTAAGAAGTTCTCAGATATACGATAAAAGAAAGAAGAGATACGACTGTAATCACTGGCCGCGTCCAAATTAATCCCTATTGGAAAGATGGATTTGCGTAATTTATATGCTGTCTAGTAATCGACCCGCCCAACGATATTCCGTATCTTTACCTTCTCTCGGACGTTACGGCATCCCGTGACTGTCAGCAAAACACATCTCGAAGCGGCATTTGAGTAATCGCCATCGAGTTAGTTGATTTTTTGCGATACGATTATGATTAAGCTACTACAGTTTTAATGGATCAGTCTTTTCTTGTCATCGGATTGTCGAGTTCCAGCCATTTTTTTGGAATTGTTCATTTTTGAAATGATCAATCAAAAATAATTCAAAAAAATTCAATTCAAAATAAGATTTATTGATACATTCAAAAAAAGATTTATTGAGTCTTAATATATATTTTTTTAAATGGTAATAATTAAATGTAAGCTTATTAAATAAATATTTATACAACATAAAAGTAATAGTTAAATAAAATTAATGATGTTTGTATTAAATAAATATATATTTACATTCAGTAAATATTTGCTTAGAAGTATTCAAACAAATATTTATTAAAATTTAGTATTTATTTTCCAGTATATTTTCTACGTAAAGATCTGAAATGACACTAAAAATAATATTCAAGACAATGTAAAACCACTTCAAATTATTGGATAGTTTTGTTTTTTTCAAAACAAAATGCCATAAGAATATGTCGTATTTTCTTTACATTACTTTTTACGAATTATTTCATGTAAAAGTAGGTTTTTGTTGAGGAGTTAGGTATATATTCTAGAACTATCAGATATTGCTCAATATCAATCTACATGAAAATTATAAAAAGAACTTAAGTCTCAAGTAAGGAACTGGAATTAATCGAGGAAGGTCGCATCGGGTGAACCCCCTCATTATTGAACGACCCTGCATTATGGCAAAAATAACCTCCGGTTCCGAGTTGCGACTCGTTCGAAATTGGTTCGCCGATAGGTCGTACGTCGTACGTCGTCTTCGACGTCGAGAAGCCGGATAATTGGGCAATTAAATCCGCGCCGAGAAAATGAAACGGAAAGAGAGAAAAAGAAAAAGAAATAGAAAAAGAAAAAAATGAGCAAAATGTGGTAGTTATAGGCTCTGCTGAGTCAGCTGTAGCGCTGGATCTGTTATAAATAGCCCTGTGAGCTTATTCTCGTGCCGATCCGGCGATACTGCTTCCATATCTGGAATCTCGTGTACCAGTATTCCTTAACGTATGACCATACATGCATGTGTATGTGTGCACGTGTCGTAGTCACTGTTCGCTCCGGTCTGATCTCGTGAACGCCTCGGGATATATAATCCCATTCAAACGTTCACGGATATCATTCAGTGAAGAATTGCGCAAAAATATTAAAAGAATGCGATGATACATTTCGAGTTCAATGAAATTCTACACTCGACTTGTAAAAGCTATTAATTACGATCTGACATGAAGAGTTAATTAAATGCACGCTACTAAAAATAAAAATATTAATTTTATAAAAATGTTAATTCTATTTAAAAAATGTTAATTTTAACTTAAAGACATATAATGGACTTTCTGAAATATTAAAATGTTAAAATTAACATTTTATTTTTAAATGTATAAGCTCTCCTGACCCTTCCAGTACAAATTTTTTTAAACATTGTTAAAAAGTTTCAGAATTTTTATGTGATCCACGTAAGCAACAAAAACATTATATTTAGATTTATAGAAGAAATGATTTGCCTATTTTAATTGTAAATTTATTACTATCAAAACAGTGAAATTTGTTTGTCAATCTTACACTTTTTTACTAAAATTTTTTTAATGTTTCAGAAATTTACTTATCAAATTGTTTTAATGAGGTAGTTGTTCACCTTGAGAGCCACGAATGATATAATATGACATTATGTATGAAAAAGGAAATGTTCGAATACAAATTTTATTGATTTGAAAAAAGATCACTTCAAGCTATCAACGTAATATATTTCGTATGGAGTTCTTATACATCGAAAATGCTGTTACAAATGTAAAAACTGAATTTTTACACAGTATAAAAGATTACAGCGGATATTACACGCAGTATTACAAATAAATCACTTCATTTTTAAAAATATATACCTGAGATTATACAATTCATATATTAATTATTACAGGAAGAATTGAAGATATGTTATTTTATGCAATAATATGGCCGTGACGATCTAAAATGACGGCGTGTCTGATTAAACGTTGAATCGCTACTTATCGTAAGACGTAAAACGTAATTAAATGTCCTTCGGCGTGGCTGCGACCCTGTCGTAAAAATTCTGGCTCCGATATTACGAAGGGCGTCTTGCGTTTAAGTGGGTATTTATGCATTAACGATCGGCATGAAATGACCACGCGATAAATACGCTTTACATGTAATGCACCTTCTGTCGAGATATTACAAATATGTAAGTAATTGAAGAAGTGTCTCGTTCAAGATTAGTATATTTGATAGCTTAAGGCGACGAGAAGGTACGATGTCCGCATATTGCGAAAGATAATTGCGTATAGATATTTTTATGGCTACTTTGAACATAATTTTTGAAAATATATAATCTCTATCAACTTTACTGTCTATCAACTTTAAAATCTTGTGTTACATTTTATGTTATCGAATGAAACTTGATATATTGATAGTTAATCAATATTGATTAACGTATGTAACGTGCTCATAAAACATTTTATGAAAAGTTTGACGTCGTGCATTTAAAGTTGGTAATTGAATACCTTATGTAGCTTAAAATTAAATTTCATCCGCTTTATGATTAATGACATGACAATGTTTAATAACAATTCTTTTTAAAATAATTATTTCTCTTTTGTTTTAGTCATGTTCTATTCCAAATGTTATCTCGCTCATTCATAACATCAAATTTTTTCCTAATTCCAAATATATTTTGTCTTTAATATAATATTTTGATTATTATTCTTGTTTTAAATGAAAATAATTGGCTGCGATTAAATAGTCCTAAAAATATAATAAAAAGAATAAAAAAAGAATTAAAAAAGAATATAATAACATATAGAAAAAAATGAATAGAATCCTTGTAATGAAGGATTCAAGGACATGCGTGTCTGCGTTTCGATAATATATCCTCAAGATCTTACGTCATTATAATGAATTTAAATGGAAATAAAAATACTAAAAACACAAGTTAAAAAAGTTCGAGTCTAAATCTCAGTCTGTCGTCTCATTATGTCAACAACAATTGATGGGATTATAATTGCTTTTATAAATGTACACAAAGATTGATATCAACTTCCTTTAGAACAAACTCATTGATTTAGCAAAGAAAAAAATTTAATATTCTTTTGCTTGTAAAACTCTCAGTAGTTATTCAAACCGATTAAAAATCGTCGTGTTTTGAAAATTAAATTAACATACATATATAAATCCTATCAGTGTATGAAAATGTATATGAAAGCAACAGAAATGAAAGAGCTCGATTACATCTTACAGATATTGCAACTATATACGAATTTGAAATGTATATGGCGTCATGTATTTATAATAGAGATTTTTATATCAGAGAGAAAGACAAAGAAATTTCAAAATCATAATTTATTGCAAATTGCTCATTAAGTCTTTGCTTTCTGTAAGAAATGTTGATCAATTTCTTTTATTTTTGCTTTCTTCTTTATAATAAGTTTTGATAGGATATTGTAAAGTAACAAAAAATTAATACCATTATCATTATCATTTGATGAGAAACCTTAATCATTTTCATACCATTTCTTAAATTTCTAATAATATACGTATGTTCCAATTATCTATCAGAAATCTTTACAATATTTGAATGTTTTGAATTCAGAAGACTATCTATGATTAAAAAAAATAAAGACATTTAATTGAATTCTTTTGTGCTTTCCAGGCATACATCTCCTGCGCTCTGGGCGTCCACAGAGTCGGCTATGTCATGATCTGCTTTGGGGTTGTTAACGCTGGCTGTTCCTTGCTATTCGGTTCGTTAATGAAATTTGTTGGCAGACAGCCACTGATGGCGTTGGGCGCCATCGTTCATGCTTCTCTCGTAGTTGTTCTCCTCATGTGGAAGCCTCATCCTGACAATCCTTATGTCTTTTTCTCAGTCTCAGGATTGTGGGGTGTGGGCGATGCTGTGTGGCAGACGCAAGTTAACGGTGAGTGTAAAACTACATGTTAATGTTAGCTAAAATATTGCGAGAAAAAACTTAAAAAAATCTTTCATGTGAGAAAAGATACCTGTGCTGGTTGGAACAGTTTTTATAAAACTGTCGGAACTTTTGATATGGTAATTTTATAATACTTATTTTAATTAAAACAATTAAACATTCTTAAAAATATTAATAAAGATATATATTATATCTTTATATAATCTATTACATATTATAAGACATATATTAGAAATATTATATATCGGACGTTATTAGCCATATAGCTGGCAAAATCAAACGCTCTGAATCGGATGATACATTACAAGAACAAAAAAGATTATTTGGTATTCAATATCGAAATTCATTTGTGTAGCACTCTATTGTTCATGCAATCGTAATGAAGCAAATTTATATCGTATTGGAAAAACGATAAAAAAAAATATTCAATATTAGCGGATTGAAATAGTAGAAATTCGTAATGCGGCGAGAGATAGCGAATTGTCTTGGAAGTGTATAGGTCTATTTAGATCTTCTAAAAAACCGGAATTTTGATCGTAAACCGACGTTATCGAGATTTATTCGGTTATATTTCGTATTTGTTTATTCGCAGCCAATACGAATATTAATAGATCAGATGAATACTTGACGGACGTCTTTAATGTATTCACGATAAGTGGTATTTGAAGATATATTGCTTCTCATCAATATTAATGTCATCAATATTAACGCTGAGACCTGAAAATAGGGTCACTGATCGACCTAGTCCAAAAAGAGAGAATATGCGAATTTCTTCGCTATTGAGTTGACACAACTAAGAAAAATTTTTGTTTAATATAATGGATGAACCAGAAAATTCTGATCATATCAATTAGAATTTCAGTCATTATAATTAAATTATCTTGATTACTAAAAATCTGATTGATATGATCCGAATTTTCTAATTCGTCCATTTTCAATCAGGAATTTTCCTCAATGCAGAATTTATAAAATTTGGCTTTGATATTTTGCATTATGTAAGTAAATGTTGATTTTTCAAGTGGAATGTCATTTATAAAAAGTGTTTTCCTTTTAATGATTGCTTGCCATTGATAAGACGATAGATAGAAAGTTTAATGACGTAATCTGTAAAAAATTAAGCGTAGGAAGGAAGTATAATAAATTGCGAATTAATGAGTTAAATTGCTTCTATGATTATCATTTGTCGAATCGATTATAATTTACTCTTTATATTTATTCTTTATAATTTACATGTGTCAGCATCGTATAATTGATCAAAGTAATAAATATGTATAATTAATGAGAGAATATAAGAGTCTTTTTCAAGATGAACGGCCAAAGAAAGCAAGACGAGCAAGACGAGCAGCCATTTAAAAAAATAATCATGATTTTGAATCTCAACTACGTGACGAGATAAAACATTTCAATGTGCATAAAACATTCTACACAATGACTACACGTTAAATTTTTTTCTAAATAAGAAATATTGTCGACGTTTTTGTATTCGCTGTAAAAATAGAAACGTTCTCTTTGCCTCTCGCAACAAAATTTGCTCACATTAAATTGAATAAATATCCGGGCTTATTATCGCACCAGAAGAAGACGATTATATCGGCCTCTTCGTTAATCATAAAAACGATATAAAAAATATATTAAAAATTCAGAGGTAAATGTATTAAAAATTCAAAATTTATCTCTCGTACTTAGTTCCAAGATTTGATTCACATTCAAGGACATTTCGTTTCATATTCCATATTCATTGTGTGTCTCGACATCATCACGTTGTAGTTAACAACAAAAAGATAGTTTCATAAAAAAATATAAATTTTTTTAGGCTTATTAAGATAAATTGTGTTCTCTTTTTCCTGAGTTGAACAAAATTTGATGCAATGCTTTAATAATTTTGATTCAATTTTCGTTTGCATTTATAGCCACAGTTCGCGTGTATAGTAAATAATCGAATACTACACAGTAATGTTGCTTGTGTACATCAGGATTTGTCTTTGTATAATAATTAGAGCTTCTACACAGATCTACACGTCTGGAAAGCGAATCTCGTATTGTTTTTTGCCTTGGCAGCTTTTTTGCAGGATTATTCATTCTCCGCCGTACCATTCTGAGTCACGTCACGAGATTTTGCAGAAACTGATATGCAAATCTATTTAACTATATGTATACAAAAACACACAATGTAGATAACTGTATTTGTTTTACATCCGGTTTTGTTAATTGTCAGTTAATTGTGCCATGAGAATTTCTAATTTAGCGTATTAAATAATGAGCGACGTTAATTATTAGCTAAGAATACTTTTGAAAAGTGTCATAGAAAAATCTCAAAAATTGCAACAACCAATATATAGCGAAAATTTTCTTCGAGGAATTTTGAAGTTTTTCATGTTAAAATAAGTTTTTATTGTGCAGTTTAAATTAGATGAGAAATATTCAATTTTAAGTTTTAGTACATTCTTTTTAATTGAAATACAAACCTTTTTAATGATTAAGACTATCATCAAAATAACAGACTCAGAATGTATACTCTCATATATTTTTTCCCATGGATTTCCCGCTTCTATTTGAGTAATTTATTTCTTTAATGCGGCATCTCGTGCATCACCGGCAGCACTATCATTATTGCTGTTACGTGCTTTCTGAAAGCGTATCTAAAGAGCGCCGAGTCAAGGATTCGATTCATCTGTAGGCTCATTATCTCGCCGTCAAACGCGACGATGAACGCAAAACCTCGATCGACCTCGGTGCATAATGTAGTACCTGGATGCATCTATTTGTAGTCGCGAATCTGATAAAAGCACCTGCCAAGTTAATCCGCAACAAATGAGATCATTTAAGTCATTTATTGTTTCAGTTAAGTGTGCAAATCAGGGATTTCCTAATGAATAGAAGAAGAGAAAAAGAGAGATAATGATAGAAGAAGAGAGAAAGATAGAATATATTTTTATTTTTATATTTTGTCTTGAACGATCGTTAATGTAACCGGATAAAAAAATTGTCACCTCTACTATATTAATACTTTTAATCGTGGAAATTTTGTGGATAAATTTTTTAGATGCTAAATTATTTTGAAGTTTTCCTTACTATCGAAATTACCGCGATGATTATTTATTATTACGACGATTACTTATTATATCGACTGTTACAGGACTCTATGGTACGTTGTTTAGACGTAACAAGGAGGCAGCCTTTTCGAACTACAGGCTGTGGGAGAGTGCTGGCTTCGTGATCGCCTATGCATATAGCACACATCTCTGTGCCCGTATGAAACTGTATGTGATGCTGACGGTACTTATCATTGGTACCATAGGCTACATTATCGTCGAGTTGTTGCACAGACGCAAGCAACGACGGCTCAAAGCGATCGCCGAGGATCCGAAGGCTGCCCAAGCAGCCGCCGAGGCGAATCATCCGGAAGAAACCGATGACGAAAAGGATGATCTCGACGACGAGATCATCATCACGCATTTGTGAGCGACGATTAACGTCGACGTAGTCGTCGCTCCTTAAAAATCCTCGCGCCGCTTTCTCGGCTCGTCGACGGGGAAATCGAGACGGCCGGAAGATCCGATCGATCCATTTCGTGAATACCTTTTCCTCTACTATCTTCCGCCTGTCATTCCCTCGTTCTAGCTTGTCAATCCCTCTCATCTTGAGATAGAGATTAATGAGCTGCCGAGATCAATGAGTAGTCGCGGTACTCTTCCCCGTCGACGATGCGGGCGAGGAAAGCGTGTTCTTGGCGGTAATCCGGAATGTGGAATCTGCGTTTGGTCACAAGAAGATCAAGATTGAAGCACGACCTTAATGAAACGGTGGGCCACAACTTCCACGATGAAGTGGAGATGCCGGGCGTCGACTCCATCTTGCGGATGCTTCTCTTCAAAGTAATGCCGAGTGTAATGCGTCTCTCCAGGCTGAAATCTGACTTCCATCTTTCTCAGCGGGACCAGAATTGATAATAGATCAGTAATACACTTGTCAATATTTGGTGGTGCTAAGGAATGCATGGCGATGTAAAATTCGCTTTCGTACTCTAGAAACGTGGAACTTCCGCCATTGTTACTCAAAACTATCGAATCAACACCATGATGAGGAATCACTCTGATCTTCGATCCGCGTTCTTAATATGAGACCTCATCATCACACTTCGTGAAGCGGTCACGAAAATAATGCGCGGCATAGAGGTAAAAAGTGCATTTTATTGCGCGTAGTTCTTATGCAAGACGCGTATTTAAAAATGTGGCGATCCTAGAATTATTCAGTTTATATCACATATTTATTGCATGTCGAATGGCAATGCCTTAGTAATCGTTGTCATGTATTGGAGAAGAAGAATAGAAACGCATTTTTGCTTCTTTAAATTTGAAGAATTATTATATTTTAGAAGAAACATTAAATGCTTTATGTATTTTTTTCAATTTCAAGCTTGTTAAGTAAGAGGAAAAATTTACTATCTCATTAGGCTCTTAAATTTATTTGATATTTATAATGTTAATACGAAGAAATTCATTTTGACATCGATTTCGTTAATGGTTTTTTATAAATTGATATGAATTTTTGCATTTTAAAACATTTTATTAATTATAATATGTAAAGATTATAATTTTGTCAACTACAAAATAGATTTTATATGAATTTTTTCATTATAAAACATTTTGTTAGTTTTATATATATATAATTTGTAATATAATTTGTGAAAATTATAATTTTATTAATATTACGACATAAAAATATATTTCGTAAATGAAAATGCACATGAGACACATATGTAGTTTATAATTAAAATATATAATTAAAATATGTTGACATGAATTTCGACGACAATTGGTCATATTTAATCAATGATAATAGTATTTTCCTTTGAATTTATAATACTCTATCTATTTAAAGACAAAAGACAATCGTCACTATGAAATAATTATATGTCGGGAAATGATATTCTTAATCGAGGAATGATATTCTTAATCGTTGTCAATCATGTTAGCAGTCGGAATTCCTCGCACATTTTTTCTTGCGGGAGAAGCACGTGAGATATCAATGTGGGTCTATATATGAAAACAGTATTTTTCCTGACAGGAATAAGCGAGTTATACAGAAGGAACAGATAGAGATTCATTCTTTATGGAACTAAGTTTCTAATTTTCAAATTTTCGTGATTTGCTTATACATAAACATTCTTCTAACCTGTCCTAACTTTTTTATTTTATGTATAAGAGGAAACTTATTTTAATTAAATAGAATTTAAAGATTTTTTATTATGAAAAACAAGTTTCTTCTTATTTCATGTTCATTGAGTCACATCGCGGCGATTGAAAATTTCGAAGAATGGAACTCAGTCGATTTTCTATCGGTATGACCTATTTTCTGCGGGAATCTTATCGCGTGTCGCTTTATGTTAGACGGGCGGTAAAAGCGCAAGAAACATATCAAATTACTGTAAACACTGTAAACCGCTTGGATGCATTATTCCGTCCTGTCGCAATCTGTACACGGTAGCTCAAGAGTCTACGACTACGTAAGCTTAGGATACGGACACAGTCCTGGCGAGATCTGTTCTTGCAAGTCATCGTGTTGATAGAACGATTATCTCTGTTGCTTGAAATTATCAAAAATTTTGCACTTAAATATTTATTGAAATTAATTAATTTAAACCGCAAAGAATAAGAGAAGTATAACATGCCATGTGCCGTTTCCATCTAAAAATAGTTTATTTATTGTTTATTTATTTAAATTTCCTTGTTTATTTATTTAAAATGTTTCACAAAGCTTTTATAAAATGATACAAAGATTATTTTATTACTAAAAACGTCGTATGTAAAATCAAGTATCTCAGGCTTGGCCTGTTTTTCGATAATTATGGCACGGTCTAGCGGATTAATTGCGCGTTCGCTGCTCTTATCTAACATTTATCGGTCTTGTGCGGCTCCGTCCATCGAGTATTTGCTCCCACATCCCCGGGATAAACCCGGCTCCGCATTTCTACAAACGATCGTGAGTGAGCCGACTACTTTTTTTCTGCGATGACCAGAACGGGATGGGCATGAAACCAGGGACAGGAAACTCGCGGGAATCCTGTCCTTCGGATAGGAGTCACAGTGGTACCCACTGTCTATTTATATATACCTGCGATATCAATCCGTCCGATCGATACACCGGCCAGTTCTCTCAAACGAGAGCCGCGTCTCGTTTCCATTTTATTATTCGCCCAGGTTCTCCTGTTTTCCGTACCGATGCAGCGAGAACTCGTCTCGCCGATACGGTATCGCAATTTTCTGCGCGATTGGCGCCGCCGTAAAGGTCTTGCAAGGAGAACCCCATAATGATGGCGTTGAGAACGCGCCGCGTAACGGCTGCTCGTTTTGTTCGTTTTTGCCAACTGGATTTTACGCGTCTTGTTTCTCTACTTTTTCTCGCTTTTTCTCTCCGCCTCCTTCTCTCGCCTCGTCGTCTTGGCGCCGCGGAAAGTACTATGCTCCTCGGCGGGGGTCGCGCTTTTAATTCCACTTTTAATTCCACACTATGTTATGTCTCTCCTTTTCTCTGTCGTGAATTCCTACCGCGCTCGCCGTAATGTTCTAGAAGATGGAATAAATGCAAACAGCGACGAGAATGTCGATATTAATTGCGCGAGATGAAACAATGACCGATTACATTGAGAACTTCTGTCTTTTTTCTTCACATATTATCAGCATTTTTCCATTATATTCGTAAGAAATGACATCTTACTCATCACATTTTAGAATTGACGAGATGAACGTTCTTTTTTAAAAATTTAATTTGAGAATATATTATAGGAAAAAAAGCTTCAGGAAAAAAAGCTTCTTTAAAGACATGCAAGCTTTGAATAAATTTGTCTCAACAAATAATACGTTCTATCATGACGTATCGATGACACATCCATATTGTATATGCGTTATTATACATAGGATGGTTTTGTAGTCACATCAAGAATGAATGTTTCCTGTATCGTTTTTAATATATCTATGCTATATCTTATTCCCTTCTTTATTTTATCGCGAAGATTATAGATTTAAGTAACTCGAGTAGCTCGTGGTGCAGCAACGGTAGATGAACGGATTAGTAGGATTCGAATCACCGAAATCAACAAAAGTATAAGCAAATTTTTCGAAGAGAAATTGCCCGATTCAAAATCTGATTCGTCCTCTAATCCGATTCATCCGCGATTGTTACATACATATTAATATTGCAGTTAAATAAATAGTTTATTTTACGGCACAGAAAATAAATGAGTGAACGATGGAGAAATTGAAGATCCAGAGAGGGCAGCAAACCCGGAATATTTGTATTCTCGAAGGAACAATTTTTATTTCGCTGAACTTTAAGGGACTCACGAATCACAGAACTTGCACCTCGACTTGTCGAAGAAGAAGACATGGTTTAACGGGAACCACGACATCTAACACACACACACACACACACACACACATATATATATATATATATGTGTGTGTGTGTGTGTGTGTGTGTGTTAGATGTCGTGGTTCCCGTTAAACCATGTCTTCTTCTTCGACAAGTCGAGGTGCAAGTTCTGTGATTCGTGAGTCCCTTAAAGTTCAGCGAAATAAAAATTGTTCCTTCGAGAATACAAATATTCCGGGTTTGCTGCCCTCTCTGGATCTTCAATTTCTCCATCGTTCACTCATTTATTTTCTGTGCCGTAAAATAAACTATTTATTTAACTGCAATATTAATATGTATGTAACAATCGCGGATGAATCGGATTAGAGGACGAATCAGATTTTGAATCGGGCAATTTCTCTTCGAAAAATTTGCTTATACTTTTGTTGATTTCGGTGATTCGAATCCTACTAATCCGTTCATCTACCGTTGCTGCACCACGAGCTACTCGAGTTACTTAAATCTATAATCTTCGCGATAAAATAAAGAAGGGAATAAGATATAGCATAGATATATTAAAAACGATACAGGAAACATTCATTCTTGATGTGACTACAAAACCATCCTATGTATAATAACGCATATACAATATGGATGTGTCATCGATACGTCATGATAGAACGTATTATTTGTTGAGACAAATTTATTCAAAGCTTGCATGTCTTTAAAGAAGCTTTTTTTCCTGAAGCTTTTTTTCCTATAATATATTCTCAAATTAAATTTTTAAAAAAGAACGTTCATCTCGTCAATTCTAAAATGTGATGAGTAAGATGTCATTTCTTACGAATATAATGGAAAAATGCTGATAATATGTGAAGAAAAAAGACAGAAGTTCTCAATGTAATCGGTCATTGTTTCATCTCGCGCAATTAATATCGACATTCTCGTCGCTGTTTGCATTTATTCCATCTTCTAGAACATTACGGCGAGCGCGGTAGGAATTCACGACAGAGAAAAGGAGAGACATAACATAGTGTGGAATTAAAAGTGGAATTAAAAGCGCGACCCCCGCCGAGGAGCATAGTACTTTCCGCGGCGCCAAGACGACGAGGCGAGAGAAGGAGGCGGAGAGAAAAAGCGAGAAAAAGTAGAGAAACAAGACGCGTAAAATCCAGTTGGCAAAAACGAACAAAACGAGCAGCCGTTACGCGGCGCGTTCTCAACGCCATCATTATGGGGTTCTCCTTGCAAGACCTTTACGGCGGCGCCAATCGCGCAGAAAATTGCGATACCGTATCGGCGAGACGAGTTCTCGCTGCATCGGTACGGAAAACAGGAGAACCTGGGCGAATAATAAAATGGAAACGAGACGCGGCTCTCGTTTGAGAGAACTGGCCGGTGTATCGATCGGACGGATTGATATCGCAGGTATATATAAATAGACAGTGGGTACCACTGTGACTCCTATCCGAAGGACAGGATTCCCGCGAGTTTCCTGTCCCTGGTTTCATGCCCATCCCGTTCTGGTCATCGCAGAAAAAAAGTAGTCGGCTCACTCACGATCGTTTGTAGAAATGCGGAGCCGGGTTTATCCCGGGGATGTGGGAGCAAATACTCGATGGACGGAGCCGCACAAGACCGATAAATGTTAGATAAGAGCAGCGAACGCGCAATTAATCCGCTAGACCGTGCCATAATTATCGAAAAACAGGCCAAGCCTGAGATACTTGATTTTACATACGACGTTTTTAGTAATAAAATAATCTTTGTATCATTTTATAAAAGCTTTGTGAAACATTTTAAATAAATAAACAAGGAAATTTAAATAAATAAACAATAAATAAACTATTTTTAGATGGAAACGGCACATGGCATGTTATACTTCTCTTATTCTTTGCGGTTTAAATTAATTAATTTCAATAAATATTTAAGTGCAAAATTTTTGATAATTTCAAGCAACAGAGATAATCGTTCTATCAACACGATGACTTGCAAGAACAGATCTCGCCAGGACTGTGTCCGTATCCTAAGCTTACGTAGTCGTAGACTCTTGAGCTACCGTGTACAGATTGCGACAGGACGGAATAATGCATCCAAGCGGTTTACAGTGTTTACAGTAATTTGATATGTTTCTTGCGCTTTTACCGCCCGTCTAACATAAAGCGACACGCGATAAGATTCCCGCAGAAAATAGGTCATACCGATAGAAAATCGACTGAGTTCCATTCTTCGAAATTTTCAATCGCCGCGATGTGACTCAATGAACATGAAATAAGAAGAAACTTGTTTTTCATAATAAAAAATCTTTAAATTCTATTTAATTAAAATAAGTTTCCTCTTATACATAAAATAAAAAAGTTAGGACAGGTTAGAAGAATGTTTATGTATAAGCAAATCACGAAAATTTGAAAATTAGAAACTTAGTTCCATAAAGAATGAATCTCTATCTGTTCCTTCTGTATAACTCGCTTATTCCTGTCAGGAAAAATACTGTTTTCATATATAGACCCACATTGATATCTCACGTGCTTCTCCCGCAAGAAAAAATGTGCGAGGAATTCCGACTGCTAACATGATTGACAACGATTAAGAATATCATTCCTCGATTAAGAATATCATTTCCCGACATATAATTATTTCATAGTGACGATTGTCTTTTGTCTTTAAATAGATAGAGTATTATAAATTCAAAGGAAAATACTATTATCATTGATTAAATATGACCAATTGTCGTCGAAATTCATGTCAACATATTTTAATTATATATTTTAATTATAAACTACATATGTGTCTCATGTGCATTTTCATTTACGAAATATATTTTTATGTCGTAATATTAATAAAATTATAATTTTCACAAATTATATTACAAATTATATATATATAAAACTAACAAAATGTTTTATAATGAAAAAATTCATATAAAATCTATTTTGTAGTTGACAAAATTATAATCTTTACATATTATAATTAATAAAATGTTTTAAAATGCAAAAATTCATATCAATTTATAAAAAACCATTAACGAAATCGATGTCAAAATGAATTTCTTCGTATTAACATTATAAATATCAAATAAATTTAAGAGCCTAATGAGATAGTAAATTTTTCCTCTTACTTAACAAGCTTGAAATTGAAAAAAATACATAAAGCATTTAATGTTTCTTCTAAAATATAATAATTCTTCAAATTTAAAGAAGCAAAAATGCGTTTCTATTCTTCTTCTCCAATACATGACAACGATTACTAAGGCATTGCCATTCGACATGCAATAAATATGTGATATAAACTGAATAATTCTAGGATCGCCACATTTTTAAATACGCGTCTTGCATAAGAACTACGCGCAATAAAATGCACTTTTTACCTCTATGCCGCGCATTATTTTCGTGACCGCTTCACGAAGTGTGATGATGAGGTCTCATATTAAGAACGCGGATCGAAGATCAGAGTGATTCCTCATCATGGTGTTGATTCGATAGTTTTGAGTAACAATGGCGGAAGTTCCACGTTTCTAGAGTACGAAAGCGAATTTTACATCGCCATGCATTCCTTAGCACCACCAAATATTGACAAGTGTATTACTGATCTATTATCAATTCTGGTCCCGCTGAGAAAGATGGAAGTCAGATTTCAGCCTGGAGAGACGCATTACACTCGGCATTACTTTGAAGAGAAGCATCCGCAAGATGGAGTCGACGCCCGGCATCTCCACTTCATCGTGGAAGTTGTGGCCCACCGTTTCATTAAGGTCGTGCTTCAATCTTGATCTTCTTGTGACCAAACGCAGATTCCACATTCCGGATTACCGCCAAGAACACGCTTTCCTCGCCCGCATCGTCGACGGGGAAGAGTACCGCGACTACTCATTGATCTCGGCAGCTCATTAATCTCTATCTCAAGATGAGAGGGATTGACAAGCTAGAACGAGGGAATGACAGGCGGAAGATAGTAGAGGAAAAGGTATTCACGAAATGGATCGATCGGATCTTCCGGCCGTCTCGATTTCCCCGTCGACGAGCCGAGAAAGCGGCGCGAGGATTTTTAAGGAGCGACGACTACGTCGACGTTAATCGTCGCTCACAAATGCGTGATGATGATCTCGTCGTCGAGATCATCCTTTTCGTCATCGGTTTCTTCCGGATGATTCGCCTCGGCGGCTGCTTGGGCAGCCTTCGGATCCTCGGCGATCGCTTTGAGCCGTCGTTGCTTGCGTCTGTGCAACAACTCGACGATAATGTAGCCTATGGTACCAATGATAAGTACCGTCAGCATCACATACAGTTTCATACGGGCACAGAGATGTGTGCTATATGCATAGGCGATCACGAAGCCAGCACTCTCCCACAGCCTGTAGTTCGAAAAGGCTGCCTCCTTGTTACGTCTAAACAACGTACCATAGAGTCCTGTAACAGTCGATATAATAAGTAATCGTCGTAATAATAAATAATCATCGCGGTAATTTCGATAGTAAGGAAAACTTCAAAATAATTTAGCATCTAAAAAATTTATCCACAAAATTTCCACGATTAAAAGTATTAATATAGTAGAGGTGACAATTTTTTTATCCGGTTACATTAACGATCGTTCAAGACAAAATATAAAAATAAAAATATATTCTATCTTTCTCTCTTCTTCTATCATTATCTCTCTTTTTCTCTTCTTCTATTCATTAGGAAATCCCTGATTTGCACACTTAACTGAAACAATAAATGACTTAAATGATCTCATTTGTTGCGGATTAACTTGGCAGGTGCTTTTATCAGATTCGCGACTACAAATAGATGCATCCAGGTACTACATTATGCACCGAGGTCGATCGAGGTTTTGCGTTCATCGTCGCGTTTGACGGCGAGATAATGAGCCTACAGATGAATCGAATCCTTGACTCGGCGCTCTTTAGATACGCTTTCAGAAAGCACGTAACAGCAATAATGATAGTGCTGCCGGTGATGCACGAGATGCCGCATTAAAGAAATAAATTACTCAAATAGAAGCGGGAAATCCATGGGAAAAAATATATGAGAGTATACATTCTGAGTCTGTTATTTTGATGATAGTCTTAATCATTAAAAAGGTTTGTATTTCAATTAAAAAGAATGTACTAAAACTTAAAATTGAATATTTCTCATCTAATTTAAACTGCACAATAAAAACTTATTTTAACATGAAAAACTTCAAAATTCCTCGAAGAAAATTTTCGCTATATATTGGTTGTTGCAATTTTTGAGATTTTTCTATGACACTTTTCAAAAGTATTCTTAGCTAATAATTAACGTCGCTCATTATTTAATACGCTAAATTAGAAATTCTCATGGCACAATTAACTGACAATTAACAAAACCGGATGTAAAACAAATACAGTTATCTACATTGTGTGTTTTTGTATACATATAGTTAAATAGATTTGCATATCAGTTTCTGCAAAATCTCGTGACGTGACTCAGAATGGTACGGCGGAGAATGAATAATCCTGCAAAAAAGCTGCCAAGGCAAAAAACAATACGAGATTCGCTTTCCAGACGTGTAGATCTGTGTAGAAGCTCTAATTATTATACAAAGACAAATCCTGATGTACACAAGCAACATTACTGTGTAGTATTCGATTATTTACTATACACGCGAACTGTGGCTATAAATGCAAACGAAAATTGAATCAAAATTATTAAAGCATTGCATCAAATTTTGTTCAACTCAGGAAAAAGAGAACACAATTTATCTTAATAAGCCTAAAAAAATTTATATTTTTTTATGAAACTATCTTTTTGTTGTTAACTACAACGTGATGATGTCGAGACACACAATGAATATGGAATATGAAACGAAATGTCCTTGAATGTGAATCAAATCTTGGAACTAAGTACGAGAGATAAATTTTGAATTTTTAATACATTTACCTCTGAATTTTTAATATATTTTTTATATCGTTTTTATGATTAACGAAGAGGCCGATATAATCGTCTTCTTCTGGTGCGATAATAAGCCCGGATATTTATTCAATTTAATGTGAGCAAATTTTGTTGCGAGAGGCAAAGAGAACGTTTCTATTTTTACAGCGAATACAAAAACGTCGACAATATTTCTTATTTAGAAAAAAATTTAACGTGTAGTCATTGTGTAGAATGTTTTATGCACATTGAAATGTTTTATCTCGTCACGTAGTTGAGATTCAAAATCATGATTATTTTTTTAAATGGCTGCTCGTCTTGCTCGTCTTGCTTTCTTTGGCCGTTCATCTTGAAAAAGACTCTTATATTCTCTCATTAATTATACATATTTATTACTTTGATCAATTATACGATGCTGACACATGTAAATTATAAAGAATAAATATAAAGAGTAAATTATAATCGATTCGACAAATGATAATCATAGAAGCAATTTAACTCATTAATTCGCAATTTATTATACTTCCTTCCTACGCTTAATTTTTTACAGATTACGTCATTAAACTTTCTATCTATCGTCTTATCAATGGCAAGCAATCATTAAAAGGAAAACACTTTTTATAAATGACATTCCACTTGAAAAATCAACATTTACTTACATAATGCAAAATATCAAAGCCAAATTTTATAAATTCTGCATTGAGGAAAATTCCTGATTGAAAATGGACGAATTAGAAAATTCGGATCATATCAATCAGATTTTTAGTAATCAAGATAATTTAATTATAATGACTGAAATTCTAATTGATATGATCAGAATTTTCTGGTTCATCCATTATATTAAACAAAAATTTTTCTTAGTTGTGTCAACTCAATAGCGAAGAAATTCGCATATTCTCTCTTTTTGGACTAGGTCGATCAGTGACCCTATTTTCAGGTCTCAGCGTTAATATTGATGACATTAATATTGATGAGAAGCAATATATCTTCAAATACCACTTATCGTGAATACATTAAAGACGTCCGTCAAGTATTCATCTGATCTATTAATATTCGTATTGGCTGCGAATAAACAAATACGAAATATAACCGAATAAATCTCGATAACGTCGGTTTACGATCAAAATTCCGGTTTTTTAGAAGATCTAAATAGACCTATACACTTCCAAGACAATTCGCTATCTCTCGCCGCATTACGAATTTCTACTATTTCAATCCGCTAATATTGAATATTTTTTTTTATCGTTTTTCCAATACGATATAAATTTGCTTCATTACGATTGCATGAACAATAGAGTGCTACACAAATGAATTTCGATATTGAATACCAAATAATCTTTTTTGTTCTTGTAATGTATCATCCGATTCAGAGCGTTTGATTTTGCCAGCTATATGGCTAATAACGTCCGATATATAATATTTCTAATATATGTCTTATAATATGTAATAGATTATATAAAGATATAATATATATCTTTATTAATATTTTTAAGAATGTTTAATTGTTTTAATTAAAATAAGTATTATAAAATTACCATATCAAAAGTTCCGACAGTTTTATAAAAACTGTTCCAACCAGCACAGGTATCTTTTCTCACATGAAAGATTTTTTTAAGTTTTTTCTCGCAATATTTTAGCTAACATTAACATGTAGTTTTACACTCACCGTTAACTTGCGTCTGCCACACAGCATCGCCCACACCCCACAATCCTGAGACTGAGAAAAAGACATAAGGATTGTCAGGATGAGGCTTCCACATGAGGAGAACAACTACGAGAGAAGCATGAACGATGGCGCCCAACGCCATCAGTGGCTGTCTGCCAACAAATTTCATTAACGAACCGAATAGCAAGGAACAGCCAGCGTTAACAACCCCAAAGCAGATCATGACATAGCCGACTCTGTGGACGCCCAGAGCGCAGGAGATGTATGCCTGGAAAGCACAAAAGAATTCAATTAAATGTCTTTATTTTTTTTAATCATAGATAGTCTTCTGAATTCAAAACATTCAAATATTGTAAAGATTTCTGATAGATAATTGGAACATACGTATATTATTAGAAATTTAAGAAATGGTATGAAAATGATTAAGGTTTCTCATCAAATGATAATGATAATGGTATTAATTTTTTGTTACTTTACAATATCCTATCAAAACTTATTATAAAGAAGAAAGCAAAAATAAAAGAAATTGATCAACATTTCTTACAGAAAGCAAAGACTTAATGAGCAATTTGCAATAAATTATGATTTTGAAATTTCTTTGTCTTTCTCTCTGATATAAAAATCTCTATTATAAATACATGACGCCATATACATTTCAAATTCGTATATAGTTGCAATATCTGTAAGATGTAATCGAGCTCTTTCATTTCTGTTGCTTTCATATACATTTTCATACACTGATAGGATTTATATATGTATGTTAATTTAATTTTCAAAACACGACGATTTTTAATCGGTTTGAATAACTACTGAGAGTTTTACAAGCAAAAGAATATTAAATTTTTTTCTTTGCTAAATCAATGAGTTTGTTCTAAAGGAAGTTGATATCAATCTTTGTGTACATTTATAAAAGCAATTATAATCCCATCAATTGTTGTTGACATAATGAGACGACAGACTGAGATTTAGACTCGAACTTTTTTAACTTGTGTTTTTAGTATTTTTATTTCCATTTAAATTCATTATAATGACGTAAGATCTTGAGGATATATTATCGAAACGCAGACACGCATGTCCTTGAATCCTTCATTACAAGGATTCTATTCATTTTTTTCTATATGTTATTATATTCTTTTTTAATTCTTTTTTTATTCTTTTTATTATATTTTTAGGACTATTTAATCGCAGCCAATTATTTTCATTTAAAACAAGAATAATAATCAAAATATTATATTAAAGACAAAATATATTTGGAATTAGGAAAAAATTTGATGTTATGAATGAGCGAGATAACATTTGGAATAGAACATGACTAAAACAAAAGAGAAATAATTATTTTAAAAAGAATTGTTATTAAACATTGTCATGTCATTAATCATAAAGCGGATGAAATTTAATTTTAAGCTACATAAGGTATTCAATTACCAACTTTAAATGCACGACGTCAAACTTTTCATAAAATGTTTTATGAGCACGTTACATACGTTAATCAATATTGATTAACTATCAATATATCAAGTTTCATTCGATAACATAAAATGTAACACAAGATTTTAAAGTTGATAGACAGTAAAGTTGATAGAGATTATATATTTTCAAAAATTATGTTCAAAGTAGCCATAAAAATATCTATACGCAATTATCTTTCGCAATATGCGGACATCGTACCTTCTCGTCGCCTTAAGCTATCAAATATACTAATCTTGAACGAGACACTTCTTCAATTACTTACATATTTGTAATATCTCGACAGAAGGTGCATTACATGTAAAGCGTATTTATCGCGTGGTCATTTCATGCCGATCGTTAATGCATAAATACCCACTTAAACGCAAGACGCCCTTCGTAATATCGGAGCCAGAATTTTTACGACAGGGTCGCAGCCACGCCGAAGGACATTTAATTACGTTTTACGTCTTACGATAAGTAGCGATTCAACGTTTAATCAGACACGCCGTCATTTTAGATCGTCACGGCCATATTATTGCATAAAATAACATATCTTCAATTCTTCCTGTAATAATTAATATATGAATTGTATAATCTCAGGTATATATTTTTAAAAATGAAGTGATTTATTTGTAATACTGCGTGTAATATCCGCTGTAATCTTTTATACTGTGTAAAAATTCAGTTTTTACATTTGTAACAGCATTTTCGATGTATAAGAACTCCATACGAAATATATTACGTTGATAGCTTGAAGTGATCTTTTTTCAAATCAATAAAATTTGTATTCGAACATTTCCTTTTTCATACATAATGTCATATTATATCATTCGTGGCTCTCAAGGTGAACAACTACCTCATTAAAACAATTTGATAAGTAAATTTCTGAAACATTAAAAAAATTTTAGTAAAAAAGTGTAAGATTGACAAACAAATTTCACTGTTTTGATAGTAATAAATTTACAATTAAAATAGGCAAATCATTTCTTCTATAAATCTAAATATAATGTTTTTGTTGCTTACGTGGATCACATAAAAATTCTGAAACTTTTTAACAATGTTTAAAAAAATTTGTACTGGAAGGGTCAGGAGAGCTTATACATTTAAAAATAAAATGTTAATTTTAACATTTTAATATTTCAGAAAGTCCATTATATGTCTTTAAGTTAAAATTAACATTTTTTAAATAGAATTAACATTTTTATAAAATTAATATTTTTATTTTTAGTAGCGTGCATTTAATTAACTCTTCATGTCAGATCGTAATTAATAGCTTTTACAAGTCGAGTGTAGAATTTCATTGAACTCGAAATGTATCATCGCATTCTTTTAATATTTTTGCGCAATTCTTCACTGAATGATATCCGTGAACGTTTGAATGGGATTATATATCCCGAGGCGTTCACGAGATCAGACCGGAGCGAACAGTGACTACGACACGTGCACACATACACATGCATGTATGGTCATACGTTAAGGAATACTGGTACACGAGATTCCAGATATGGAAGCAGTATCGCCGGATCGGCACGAGAATAAGCTCACAGGGCTATTTATAACAGATCCAGCGCTACAGCTGACTCAGCAGAGCCTATAACTACCACATTTTGCTCATTTTTTTCTTTTTCTATTTCTTTTTCTTTTTCTCTCTTTCCGTTTCATTTTCTCGGCGCGGATTTAATTGCCCAATTATCCGGCTTCTCGACGTCGAAGACGACGTACGACGTACGACCTATCGGCGAACCAATTTCGAACGAGTCGCAACTCGGAACCGGAGGTTATTTTTGCCATAATGCAGGGTCGTTCAATAATGAGGGGGTTCACCCGATGCGACCTTCCTCGATTAATTCCAGTTCCTTACTTGAGACTTAAGTTCTTTTTATAATTTTCATGTAGATTGATATTGAGCAATATCTGATAGTTCTAGAATATATACCTAACTCCTCAACAAAAACCTACTTTTACATGAAATAATTCGTAAAAAGTAATGTAAAGAAAATACGACATATTCTTATGGCATTTTGTTTTGAAAAAAACAAAACTATCCAATAATTTGAAGTGGTTTTACATTGTCTTGAATATTATTTTTAGTGTCATTTCAGATCTTTACGTAGAAAATATACTGGAAAATAAATACTAAATTTTAATAAATATTTGTTTGAATACTTCTAAGCAAATATTTACTGAATGTAAATATATATTTATTTAATACAAACATCATTAATTTTATTTAACTATTACTTTTATGTTGTATAAATATTTATTTAATAAGCTTACATTTAATTATTACCATTTAAAAAAATATATATTAAGACTCAATAAATCTTTTTTTGAATGTATCAATAAATCTTATTTTGAATTGAATTTTTTTGAATTATTTTTGATTGATCATTTCAAAAATGAACAATTCCAAAAAAATGGCTGGAACTCGACAATCCGATGACAAGAAAAGACTGATCCATTAAAACTGTAGTAGCTTAATCATAATCGTATCGCAAAAAATCAACTAACTCGATGGCGATTACTCAAATGCCGCTTCGAGATGTGTTTTGCTGACAGTCACGGGATGCCGTAACGTCCGAGAGAAGGTAAAGATACGGAATATCGTTGGGCGGGTCGATTACTAGACAGCATATAAATTACGCAAATCCATCTTTCCAATAGGGATTAATTTGGACGCGGCCAGTGATTACAGTCGTATCTCTTCTTTCTTTTATCGTATATCTGAGAACTTCTTAGAAACTTTTAATTATATTTCCTATACTATACAACAAATATCGCGCTACATTCTGTATTCAAATACTTTTTGGTTTAATGCTTTTGCTCGCATGTCAAACGTATATCACATTAAAAACGTCTACTATAAATGTTTCTTTCTTATACATCTATTTTTTTCTTTCGTTAAAAATTTGTTTTTCTTTTCTTCTTATCGCTTTCATGGCGAACATATATTTTAATTAAGTATATTTACTTTCTAAATCAATTTCGTATAATTTCAACACGTGACACATTTAATCATTTTTCTCTTTTACAACGTTCTAATTCATCTTCGTTATTATTTTTAGTTAATTACATCTTGACGTATTTTGTTTCAGTACTTCTATTTCTTCTTAAAAAATATAAAAAAAATAACTTTATCGTAATCTAGATTCCTTTCTTTTCAAAAATAATCTCGTTTTATTAAAATTGGCATCAATCGCACGTAAATCGCTCAAAGCTTGGGGATTTTAATGCTCGCACAGCGAGATGTGCAATGTTTTATCCTGGTGCATTTTAACCTTTTTCTTATCTAATGAAAGATATATTCCGTAATATAATTTTTTAAGTACAAAAAATTCTTTTATACCGTAATAAACTTTTCAATTTACTTTATTATACGAACAAATGACACATACACATTTTCTAATGTTATAACTTTAAATCATTATAAAATATATATATATTAATAACAGACTTTGTGTATTCTATTAATCGGAATTTTTAATCATACGCTTCGCATATAAATCAATTTTCAATAAGGTCGTTAAATGTATACACAAGCTTAATTCTTGCAAATCTCATATCTCATAATCGGTAATATGTATTTCCGAAGAACGATCATGCGTCCTCATGTGGCTGTTTTACATCGAGAAACGGCGTTCCATATCTGTTCAGCTGATCCAGATCGATTTTTTGTTGTGATTTGATGATCACGATTTGCTATCCGAGACATAGCGTACGAAAAGAAGTCAAACGAAAGGCTTCTCGTAGAGAAGTGTGTATAAATATATGTACGTATCGTGACTTTGTTGTAATGATATTATTTTTCACATTGCTAAATAAAAAAAAAGATGACAAGTTAAAATATTTTATTG
>Ga0157363_1000744_pt1 | contig 25536 bp, 30 predicted proteins | sample AttsexASBM1_FD_111477 | JGI IMG/M metagenome (GOLD analysis project Ga0157363, IMG submission 111477) | Fungus gardens microbial communities from leaf cutter ant in Ribeirão Preto, State of São Paulo, Brazil - Atta sexdens ASBM1 | ecosystem: Host-associated > Fungi > Mycelium > Unclassified ... | reverse complement strand
TATTTAAAAAAATTTATCGATCATATCAAGAGTCTGCTTTCTGTTATTAAAAGGAAATTAAGCTCGAATTAAAATCTGAAAAGAAATAAGTTCTCTTTTTCTAATTTTAGTTGAAGTATGTAATAAATTTAAATGGAGAAAGTTCTGAAACTTTTAAGCGATAATATATAATTTTATAATTTTCCCGGAATATATAAAATTTAAATCTGAATGAATTTGTTTAAGTTAAATAATTTCGTGATGAAAGTTTAAGTTAAAAGTGATAAAAAAGAAATTAATATTTCTATATAATAAGAGAGAGAGAGAGAGAGAGAGAGAGAGAGAGAGAGGTGTAATATTTTCTTTTAACCTTCTAGTTGTTGAAGATGTATGAAGATTGTATGCACATTGTGTTGCGCAAATAAATACTATCATTAAAAAATAGTGTGTAAGTGTAATCTCATGAGAAAAAAATGATTGTCAGTCTCATGTAAATGCAGTCTCGAGTAAAAATGCGAGCGTGCATAAGATTAGTTTTAACGAGTTGGTCTTTTCCTTTATGGGCTTCCCCTGCGATTCTTTCGAAATAATAACAACAAAATATAATCTGAAATGGAAATAATCTCGTTTTATTTGATACAGAAGGCAGTTACTGCAGAACAGAAAATGGTGAAAAGGGAGTATGCAGAAAGATATACGATTGTCCATCCAGATTGCAAGAGGTGAAGGAGGGTAGAAGAAACTCGGATTCGCGAGGTCGTTGCGGTTTCGAGGATTTCATCGAAATCGTTTGTTGTCAGTTCAATATTACAGATAAAATAGGACTTCGACCAGCAGAGATAGGTATAATATCACGAAATGTTGTTGTTTGTTTCTTTAAAATATGCATTTCATATTAATCCAAAAGTTGAAGAATGCGAATTTTTTAGATGCAGTAAACTTCGTGTTGATTGAAAAAAATTACGCGTTATAATTATTTTTTTTAAATTTCATCAAAATTAATTCATTTCTTATTTTTTCGTAACGTGTATCGCGCTCAATTTCTACATTTAGGATAGATTCCCACAAAGTAAAATCTATTATCTGAATTTACAAATTACTGTGCTATTCAATCGTGAGATATCTTTTTAGTTCGAAAAAATTAAGCAAAGAGATGAAAGATGAGAAAATCGATCGACGAATGATTACATTCCGCATCTGAAAGATACGACGCTGTTGATTAAACATTCTTTTTTTTCAGAAACAGGTTTTTCAGGCAGCAATAATTTTTTGACAACAATCTCTTATTTTCTTCCTTCCTATTTCTTTCAAAAAATGCGACATATCTATGCTTAATGTATTTTGTAACTTATACCTACGTAGCAATAACGTATTATAATTTTAAGATGTTTCATGTCAAAACATTTGCATCCATTCAAATGTCAGCACGACGAAATTATTGAGGTTTATCGTCTTTCATCATTGTTTTAATATACTTACGTTGTTAACACGTGCATGTTTGCAAATTGCATCGTTTCCGAGAATCTCGGAAACGTTTAAATAACAAATGACCTTGAGATGGAGATGCACGATGACGTAATAATCTTGACTTTACAGTGACGATTATGACGCGGATCCATAAATCAGGACTAGTCGGTTTACGCGTTAACCAGTCGATCGAGTATGTTCTTTAGAATCCAAAAGATTTTTAACGCGCGTCGTCGCATCTGGATTTTTAGCATGTCGTGAATATAAGAACGAGATCGAGACCAACAGTAAAGAGAAGAGAGACACGGCTGAGGTGCAGTTCAACATATTCGGCGGTACTCAAACCGAGCGCGGGGAATTCCCATACATGGTCGCCTTGGGATACGAGAATGAAGACAAGGACGATGACAATTCGGAAGCTATCAAGTACAACTGTGGTGGCACGTTAATTTCCTCGCAATACGTACTGACCGCTGCTCACTGCGTCAGTAATATACAGGAGAAAGTACCAGTAGAGGTAAGTAAGCGAGCTCCAAGTTCAAGGTTGTCGTGATTCACTGACCATCCAAATATCTGCGTCGGATCGATTCGGGCAAAAGTGATCTTTTATATCTTATATGAAAAGAAAAAGAAAAACCTAGAAGAGGGAAAGACTAGATTCGCATAAAATATTTTAATCGTGCGAACAGATGTTTCAATTTTCGTCTAAAAGTGTATAAGTAAATAGCAGAGTTGGATAGTAACTAATTAAAACGTTAAAAGTTAAAAAAAAGTTAAAAAGTTAATAACTTTTAATTTAACTTAGTTAATTTTAAATGTATTAAATTTTAACTTAACTAAGTTACTTTTAAACGTTGATTTTTTTTAAGTTAAAAAATTAAAAAATAAAAATAAAATATTTTATCTTTTTTAAATATCTTAGAAAAATAATAAGATATAATAAGATTAAGGGCATATATTCGTAATCTGTTCATATTTAAGACCATTTTAAGTAATTTCTTAAGATACTAATACAGCTCTCTGATTTATGCGGTTATGCTTTATGCCATAAGCCTTAATCCGGATCTACAATAGGTGTTTTAAGCCTTAAGTCATAAGAAATTGATTAATTACAGTCAAATATTCTTCTCGCATTCGATTGTAGTTGGTCAATTTCTTATGGCTTAAAACTTATAAAAAAGTAATTGATCTTGTATCTTCTCTATGTGTTTTAGCTGTTTTTTTAAACTTATATAGTTATATCGTTATGTGTTATATACTTATATCGCATATGAATACAGAAATTAAAAATTTAATTTACTTAATAATCTATATTGTAGTTATTGAATCTCATTTTAAGAAAAATTAGGACATTTTAATCTAAAAAATAATTTTTTTTGAAATTAACTTTTTTTTTAACTTAAGTTGATTCAATATTGACTTAACTTACGTTAAGTTAATTTTTTATTCCTTCAACTTTTAACTTTATTAATTTTGTAAAGTCATTAACTTTAACTTTATTCAGTTAAAAAAAACATTAACTTACTCAATCTTGATAAATAACAGTAACAACTATCGCATAAATATTACAGATACTAGGTGTTCTACAAATAAAGAAACAAATTTTTCATTTAATTCCATTTTCCTTCAATCGATTTTACTAACAAAATAAACAATGACATTTTCTTCGTCAAATCAAATCAGATTTTACCGATTCGTTTAAGGATTATAAACCTTCTTTGCTTCTACAGGTGAGAGTCGGCAGCGAAGATCTAAAGAGCATTGGGGATGCGCAACGAATTCCCATAAGTAACGTAATACCGCATCCGCAATACAAGCGTAGCGTGAATTACAACGATGTGGCTATTCTGAAATTAAGTACGCCTGTACGTATGGAGAATAACGTACGACCGATCTGTATCCAAACGAAATCTTTAGATTCCATGAATGTACGATCGAACGTAACGTTTATTGTGATTGGTTGGGGTGCCACCAGCTTCGACGAGGATGGCAGTACCAAATTAATGAAGACACCAGGTCTCAGGTGAGAATACAAGCATAATACGTAACATTTATTAGTAACAACTCTCTAGAAAATATTTTCAAACGTATGTTTATTGAAACTTTTTTTTATTAAAAATCAAATTTCTTATTTAATTCTCTTAAGCTAATCTTTATGATGTTATCTGATAAGTAGCATTATTACATAAAACATGAAATCATCTTTCGTTAAAATTATAATTTATCGATTAGAAAAATCTGTATAACACAGCCAAAGTTAGTTAACATAATTTAATGGGTGACAAAATATATTCTTGCATATTTGTTATACTGGATTAAAAAACTATTCAGCATTTATTTGGAGACACAGTAATGTACTAAGACAAGCGCAATATTATACATACTATACTGAGTAAAATAGTTTATTGGACACAAGTCGGAAATTTAACTGTTTCTACAAAATTGTTTGTACCTGAAAAACGATTGAGCTTTCTTATGTTTACTGAAGCTTCTTTACTCAATATAATATGTACCATATAAATACTAAATGATTTTTTTTTTAAACTCATCTTTAAATAATGAGATATATTATTCTATGTACACACACACACACACACACACACACACACGGATTAAAATTATATATAGATTTAAATTATACTCCAATTTCTAGTCTCGTAGACAAAGAATCATGCGCCAAAAAGTTTAACGATTTCGGCAAATTACCCCGTGGTTTGGACGATAATATGCTGTGCGTATTGGATACTAACGTTACAAGAAGGTCGGACGCTTGTCACGGAGATAGTGGCGGCCCTTTATTGATGTTCATTGGATCTAGTCACAGCATTGTGGGAATCACGGCTTTTGGGCAAAGTTGCGGAGGATCTATACCGGGAGTTTACACAGCAGTATATTCCTTCTTGGAATGGATTGAAAATCAAGTCTGGCCAGAAATGACCAACAAACGGTAGATGGATCGCTTTTCGTTTCGACTCTGTGTTCAATGACTCAACTACTCAGCACAACGTGACGCAATTTAAATACTTTAAAGCGACTTGTGGTATTATACTTGTGGTGGTCCATACTATGTATGGTCATTACGATAATCTAGTCTGAGGCTACGGTCCGCTTGATGCTACGAATGTTTCGAAGCATTTTCTTTATTGGTGAATTAATAAAAATTCTTTCTTCCGATTGGTCAATTAAATACTTCAAAGCATTTGTAGCACCAAGTAAACCGCACCCTGAGCTATTCGCGTATTCAGTCTATGCAGCATTTACTCTTTCAATTCCTATCTTACAATGTGCTTTTGTAAATTTTATACTTTTATACATATAATTCATGCTTTTGAATAATATATATATCATTCTGAATGTATACGTGCTTCAATAAACGTGAATATTCAGCTTGTTTTCCTTTCCCTTTTATTTTAGAAAATAACTTCTCTGTAAAAACAAATTGGCAATGTTCAAACTGTTCAGTTGAAAAGCGTTGAGGATAACAAACTTTTCTTGTAAATGGAAAAATGGCTGACAAAAAAGATGAAGAAAAGAAAGAAGACGATGAGCGTATTGAGTTCCTTTATAAATATTTGGTGCTTTCAAGAAAAATTAAACTCGACAAATGGATAAAGATGATAACAAACGAGGAATACAAGGTGTAATATTTTCTTTTAAATCTTAACCTTATTCGACGAGAACTAAATTAAATTTTCATGTAACACACTGTTGTCTTATACTGTGTTTATTTTAAATATATCGTTTTTCTTATTATCTGTCTCTTTCTTACATATGTATATGTATATATACATAATTTAGTTTATTAATATACATAATTTAGTTTATTAATCATACATATGAAAGAAATGCAATATTTAAATTGTATGAAAAATGTCTAAAGATCTTTTTCATTCAAATTCGAAAAAATTGAAGGATTTTTTTTATTTCCGCGTGAAAGCAATCCCAAATAAAATTTTTTTTAGACAAATAAATTATTCAATAGATATCTTATTTGTATTACGAAAATATCAGGAGACGATTATGAAATTCTTCGATACACCATCGGAAATGATTTTAATAATACAAGTAAACTTAGTCGGTATGTTAGTACCGTTTCTCGAGATACCAGCGACAGGTCAGATAAAGACAACGTATTTTATAAAAAAGAATCCTGTTGAGATCACAAAAGAAAATTACAGGAGCATCATTATACCCGGAGACATGGCTTCGAAACCTATCGAAGAACTATCCGTCTTGGTTGAAGAGGTAGGTGCGACGATTGCACACTCAAATTAAGTATTGTTCGCGCCTAATAAAAAAAAAAAAAACTGAGCTTTATGTAAATATTTCTACCTAGGCTTATGTACCGATATTGTCGAATCCGAAGAATCACAAGGGTTGGCCTCGTGTTATCGGTGAGGACATGAAAAAACACGTTTACGATCTTCGCAACTTGATATGCCAGGTATGAGTAGCTTTAACTTTTAGCCCACAAGATAAAATAGCTAAACAGGTAAATAGGAACAGGTTTATTAATATCTTAATATAAGTATGTTCTTCGTTTCTTTTATCTTAATAAATTTTCCACTAAAAAATATTTTTCAAAAATTTCATGATATTGATGTGATTTGAATTTCGAAATGAGGCAAAAATATTTTTAGTCATTCGTAATATCGACAAAAGATGCTTTCAGGTTAAAGGTAAGATGATAGGACAAACCTTATTACCAATGCCAATGGGTATCGAGCAGATATTTGAAGCGGAATGGAAAGCGCAGCAGAGTGAAGGTGTCGAAGTCGATCTTCCTTTAAAAGCCAATATAGAAATTATCGTAACCAAATGGTGCTCGCAAATCGGTGATACGCTAAACGAAGAAAGCCCCAGAAATGATAAACATTTATTACCAAGCGCGGGTATTGCAGTATTTAAACAGCAAAATTAGAAACAAATTTTTTTGACGTTTTAAACATTGTACAAATTTTTTTTCACATATGTTAATTATTAAAATATAATATAATTTATATATATTTTTATATACACATAACACATAAAAGAATATATAGTAAGAATTTTTTATTTTCCTGAATCAATAATTACCAATTAAATTTAATTGAAAGAAATTGAATTAAGAATTAAAGAATGTTAATCATCAATAATACACTTGTAGAAATCGATTTCTGGTGTCAACGACTTGTAAACGTCGAATCTATTCATAGTCAAATGAAGGATCTACGAGTGAAAAAGATGGCATCTATTCTAGAATTAACTAAGAGCCCCTATTCGCCGCGTTTCAAGGCTCTGTTGAAGGACGTTATCGCTGGTTAGATCTTGCTAGCGTTAATAGAAAGATATACTACAAAGAGTATTAATTAATTATATCGATTAGGCATTCTGTTTTCTTTTAACTGCAATAACTCATTCTAATGAGTTATTCCGAATAAGATTTTATTCATTAATTTTCAAATAAGCTCAACATCAAAATTGTATAATATTCATAAGAATTTTTATCTTAAGCGGTAATCGAAGCACGCGATGTATGTGCCTACTTAAAAGCATTGGAACCTCACTTCGAAGATATACAAAATACCGAATTTCAAGATATACAGCAGAAATTGAAACCACTGCTGCATTGTATATGCCTGATATGGTCACATTCAAAATATTATTGTATTCCAACGCGAATAGTTACGCTATTATCCGAAATATCTAATCTGCTAATTACCGAGGTATGTAAGAAAAAAATAAGTATTTATACATCGAAATACTCGAGAAATCAAAATGTTCTCTGCATGACAAATAAAAAATAATTTATATTTTTCAAGAAAATATAAAAATTAATAAATATCTTAATCATCTTCATTTTGAAACAAAGAAGATGAAATTTTCTGTTGTAATGTGATTTTTTTTTAATTTTGTGTCTCCTTAATATTTTTTAAGTCATTAATGTCCAAATGTTCTGCGCTTTTAAATACGATGTTGTATTAATGGGAAAACATATTCTATCTATTTCTCTTCTACAACAAAACGCAAAAATGTCTGTTATATCACTAACTAAAAACTTCACAGGCTACCAAATACTTGGATCAGAGTACTTTATTCACTGGCGATATTGACGATAGTCTAAAACGTTTAATGCATGTGATAAACATTTTAACTTATTATACAGAAATATATGAAATATTTCGAAGTAAATTGGATAATTACTTTAAATATTCGACCGAATTAATTCCATGGAATTTTGATGATGAATTGGTGCTTGGAAGAATAATAAATTTTCAAAAACGTTTGGAAGAAATCGAAGTCCGTAATTTATTTTTAAAATAAGTATTTAAAATAAGCTTTCCATAATTGGATTCGCGTATTAATTAACAATATGATTATTATTTCTAACATAAAATCATTTAAATAATTTTATAAATAATCATTTATTATGTATTATTTGCCAGATGTTATTTAAAACAGCCCAAGAATATTTTAAACTAGAAAAGATGGAATTAGCGAGTTTAAGAAAGAAAACATTATGTTCTAAAATATATGACATTCATGAAAAATTTGTTAAACTCTACAATGAATTTGTCGAATTAGAATACGATATTTTGATGCCAGAAGAGACACGATTCACAGATCATGTTATTTCTTTTTTAGCAAAAGTAAGCACAATAATCGTGCATTATAATAGATATATCGTATAATAGATATATACATTATTATTATTTCTAACATAAAGTATAATAAAATTATCACGGTAATGTAAAAAATTATTGATTCTTTTACCGTAGGTGGAAGAGTTTGACAGACAGCTAGGAAATATATTCGATGAAGCATTTTCTGAATGTCATAATACTGAAATCATGTTTAAGATAATATGGATTCTAGGCTCGATGGCCAACAGGCCAATCATTATGGCACAATTATGGCACAATTACGAAAGATTGCTTCAAAGAATTCATGACCATTTTGATGACATTAAAGTGCTCTGCAATATTAATACTTAATAAGCATAATATAAGTTGTAAAGATAGATGATGGATACAGACTCCATTTAATTTTTCCAGGTCATATTTGATAGCATCTTCGAAAATTACAAGGAGGACGAATGGATTGAAACCGATCAGTATTTTCCGCATGTCGCTGGTGCATTATGTATATTGACGCAGTTGCGACAACGAATAGACTATCCGATGCAATGTACGAAATTAATCGATCATCCTTTGATAAATCTTAGGAAAGCACGTGAAACTAAACCAAAATATAATCAAATGCAGGTAATATCTCACAAAATCCTAGAAAAAAAAACGGTGAACTTAATCATCATTTGACCTAGACTAGGTATGTTCTTAGTAAATGTAAGAATCTATTATGAATATCGGATTTTTCAATGTCTTTATTTGCTTATATTCATTTTATATAATGTATCATAATAGTTATCGTAATATTTAATTAAATTTTTATAAAATATAACACATCAAATATCGCTTGTCACTCGCTTATGATTATTGTTAGCTACTTATTTGTGATATAACGCAAAAAGTACAAAAAGTACAAAAAGTAATCATCTGATTGTAAAATAAATTTATCTAATCTATCTGTCAAATGTACTCGACCAATACTCAAATTGTGTTAATAAAAGTACATCGTATTTTCATAAGTCACTCATGGACGCGATGGAGCACAAAATATTCACGAATTGGGCCAACAAGATAGTCGATACAAGCGACTTTCATTTATCGAAAAGCTTATTAACAGTACACGAGAATAAGCTACTCGATCTAAACTTTGATCCGGAACTAACTGCTCTACTGCGAGAAATTCGCTATATGATCACTATGAAGAGGACAGACTTACCCGAGGAAGCGATCCAATTATATTATAGATCGCAATATTTTTTTGAGAGTACCTACAATCTCAATTTACTCGTACAATGGTAAGTAAACATATTATTAACTGATGAGAAATAATTCTATTTATATACATTGTTCAAATGATAGGTACAATTGGATAAGAAATTACAGTTTGCCTGTGGAGTTTGAATTATTGGAGCACGAAATTGAAAACGTGGACAAATTAATTGACACTGGCCAGAAAAATTATAATTGGAATTCCCCAGGTGAAATTCTTAATCGTGACAATTTATATATTATGTATACAAACATTTAGATGTTATTCATACAAATAATAAACTAAAAGTAACAACACACCTAAATAATTTTTTTAAATCTTTATAACTTGGAATCATGGTTGTAACATCTTCAAATAATTTTTTGTCTTGCTTCAAAAAGATAATCTATAAAGCAAGACAAAGGAGGAGAGAATCAAATGATTAGACAAATAAAATCAACTCTATAACAATTTTCACAGTAACAACATAAAATGTCATCGAGGATTTGTTTCACAGAAGTGCCAGAATACATAAGTAATTTGCTGGATCTAATACGAAAGTTACATTTGCGGATCTTTTATGCTCAAGAAAACATCAATACGTTGTTGCGAATGATTTACACATGGGCGATGTCGCCGATATTAGAGCGCAAGGATTTTAAAGATGAGAATTTGCTCGCTGTGGGTGAACGTAACGAGAATTTCCAAAAGAGATATAACCAGATCAAGCAAGCCAGTACAGAATTAAATCGAGTCTTGGATGAAAATTATAAATTTTTCTTCAATTTACTGCCCGATTCAGTGTACGAGAAAGATGAAATTGAATTGAGTAACTTTTATTCACTTCTTTTCTTCAAAGGCTTTTTTTAATTTTTTTTACATAACGAATTTATAAGACAACTTTTTAGATTTTAAATTAATTTGATCGAAATATCAAATTATAATATATTAGTCACAGACATGCAAATAGATGCGAAAAAACAAGAATTTGAAGAACTTGAAGAATTTGGAGAATTCGAAGAAAGAACAGATGTAGAGGAATTGCGGACTTTACCGAGCGGATTGAGGTATGCATCAAATTAGAGTTTTTTTTTAACTTAATTGTAATTTAATTTTTTAATTTAATTGTAAAATACGCTTTTATCATTATAATCAGAATGGATGAAGAGAAAGAAAGAATAATTGTGCGCGATGCTGTGGAACAAAAAGTCGGCAAAGAGGAACAAATGAAGGCAGCAGCTGAAATAATATTAACAAACGAGGAAATCGCTCAGAATATGCCCAAATGGAAGCCTTATCTCGTTTACGTCGACAATTTGATATCGAAAGCCTTAATTCAAGCTGCTTCTACTAGGTATTGAGTTTCATCAAACATTATTAAAGTTCATATTATTTTCTGCTAATCAATTAAAGTAACGTATAAAGACTAAAAGTTAAAGATTAGCATGCTCTTAGAAATCTTCCTAAATATTACTAATTAATAATGAAATTGTTTTTTACGCGGTATCTGCACCGTAGCATATGCTATCTGCTCGATGAAACCGATCCGGAAAGTAACGTATCACCTCTTTTCGAGATTCACCTGTCGCTCGAGATACCCCATATTGTCTTTCATCCTGCGGTAGATCTGGATGATCCTGAGAGTTTCTATACATTTTACGAGGGTTTGCTGCTTGACATTATGAGAATGGGAACTTTAATACCACGCGTAGATCCTAACATTGCAACGGAACGGGAGCATTATGGAGTACGTCGTTGTATATAGGATGATCAATAATAGGCGCATTTATTGTATATACATCATACTTTGCATGTTAAAAGTAAAATAATCTTTTCTTAATTGTTTGTGTCAAAACGATTAATTAAAAAGGAATTTAGTGAAAGATTTTGTTTAGTGAAAAATTTAAGAAGGAATTAGTGAACTGCGCCGTAAGAATGAATATATATATAACAAAAGCAGCTAATTCTTCAGCTAATTTATGGATTCCAGTACTTAAAGTTTTATCTTTTTTTCATAACTGTTCACACATATGTACGTATATACGCACACACATATGATATTATAATTCTTCCATTATTAATCGCTATATAATATTTTAAGACTGATTTAGCAGAAGAAGAAAATATCGTTTTCATGCTCGAAGAAACGTGTAATCGAATCAAGTTAGGTTTGGTGCAAGCACAGGAATATATCATTGTAAGATCTTCAAGCAATTATATGGTCTTCTTATTTTTAATCTTAATCATGTATAAATATATTTTGCTTGTCATATATCTATGAAAGCAATAACTTAATAACGTGAATGTGATGCAATAGAACTTTCACTTTTCCAAATCAAGAAAAATAATAATCATAGAAAAATAAGGATTCTGATAGCAAACTTCAGAATAAGAGAGCAATCACTTTTTTAACAATGTAAACTTCATTTATTTAAGAGAAATAACTGATATCTACATAATTCATGACTTATTTATGCTCCATGAAAAAAAAAAAAAACCAATATTTCTTGTATTGCAGATTTTTGAACCATTTTCCTGGTTATGGCTTGACGATAGACAACAATATTTAAACTTGTTTTTACGTTTTGGTCGCGCACTCACGGACGAAGAAAAAAATATAGTAATGCAAGAGAATTTATCGGAATATTTAAAAGAGAGAAAGCCAGGATTGGCTGATTTCAAAAGAGAAATTGACTACTTTATGGAACTTTATAAAAAATGCGACGAGTTTGAGAACGAAAAAGTTTTCTTACGTTGGTTGCAGCTAGATGTAAGAGCCTTCAAACAAGCTTTACTGAACACAATCTGCAAGTGGACTAATTTATTCAAGACACATCTGACTGATCATGTCAACAACGAGTACGTATTCATTATAATGTACATATCTATGTAATCATAGGTGCCTTATATTTCTTTTTAAATCTTATCAATTAATTAATATTGCATATATATTAATATATTCAATTTTCATTACACTGTATGTTACAGACTCAGAAATCTTAGCGAATTCTTGACAAAAGCTTTAAAGAAATTTACTCAGCCAATTGCACCAGATGATTATGAGGACTTGTTGAACACTATATATTATTTAAAGGAGGTACGAGATCGACAATACCAAATTGACGATATGTGGGAACCTATCAAGGTAATAAAAATAGAAAATATAAATAATAGAAAATAGTGTAACTCTGTTTAATTTTTAATGACCATCTTACTCATAACAATTTATATAAAATGAAACATCTAGTAACAATTAGTTTATTCGATTACAGGCGACTATAGATCTTCTTAAACAATATCAAGTGCAATTCAGTGAAGAAACTTATAACTGGTTGACAGAATTACCGGAGCAATGGGCAACGGTCAAAAAATGGGCAGCGCAAGTGAAACAGCTTGTGAATCCTTTGATGGCATATCAAATTGACTTATTGAAGAAACGTCTCAATTATTATGATCTTAGACAACAGCAGTGTCTAGCGCGTTTTCGCGAGAACATTGTGTTCAGGTAAAGCAATCGCAACATTTATTTGAATAAAAAAATAAAGTCATTAAAAATGATATACGAAGAGCTATATCTTCTTTAAGAACATGTTTAAGTTTACCTACACAGATTTTCAATTACGTAACTATTTGAATACAATTTATGTTTCAATAATCAATTATAACCAATCAATAGTTTCGACTGTACGAATGTGTATGAGAAATTGGACAAGATAAATGAAGAAATTTTACGATTCGAAGAGGAATTAAAGACATTACATGATCAAACGAATATATTTGAACAACAGATGGCAGAATTTAAACAAATCAAGTTTGCTAGAAGAGACTTAAAGCTTCTGAAGAATCTTTGGGATTATGTTAATATTATTACGTCGAATCTAGACGAATGGAAGACAACATTTTGGAAAAAAATAGATGTTGAAGGAATGGAACAAGAGTGTAAAAAATTTATTCGAGAGTTGAGACGTAAGTTTTGCATTAAATATTAATAATTGATGCATTCAATAATATCAAGTTTTTAGAAATTCATAAAATCGAAATGTCATATATCTTTTCAATATTTAAATACACATATTTTGAGATTTATCAAATATATTACAAAAATATTGTATATATATATATATATATATAGGTATATACATATGTTAATACAAAATACATGTTAAATTAAAAATCCAATGTGCTTTATATTAATTTAGAATTAGATAAAGAGACACGAACTTGGGATTTATATACTCATATAGAAGCACAACTGAAAAATATGATAACATCATTACGAGCAGTTTTAGAATTACAAAATCCTGCCATCAAGGATAGACATTGGCAAGAACTTATGATTAAAACCCGGGTGCGTAAATAATACTATTTACCTAAAAACAATACCTCAAAATATTTATTTCATAAATTCATCAAATATTAAAAAATGATATGACATAATATATGATATTATAAGTGTGTGTGTGTGTGTGTGTGTGTGTTTTATTAGGGATTTAATTTTATTAGTAGTGAACTAAAGATCTATACAGTAATAAAAAATAATTTCTATTTCAAACTAATTTATCCAATTGATTTAAACATTAGCAATTCTAATTAAAATCATCCTACAGGTGAAATTTACTATGGATGATAAAACTACTTTAGAAGATTTATTGAAATTAGAGCTTCACAAATTCGAGAAAGAAGTTAAGGATATGGTAGATAAGGCAGTTAAAGAAATGAGCATGGAGAAAGTCTTAAAAGAGTTGCACAACACATGGGATACTCTTGAGTTTGGTAAAGAGACACATGAACGCACTAAACTTAACATCTTAAATATAAGCGAAGAAGCAATTGAGATGTTGGAAGAAAATCAAGTATGTGCCTTATCTGGATTTCTAATTCAACTAAAGACAGAAAAGATTATTATCGTAGGTACAATTGCAAAACATGTTGGAGTCAAAATATGTTGCCTATTTCCTCGATGAAGTGACAAATTGGCAACAAAAGCTTAACAATGCCGATGCCACGATCAATGCCTGGTTTCGAGTCCAACGAGCTTGGATGCACCTCGAGAGCATTTTCATTGGATCAGAAGACATAAGAAGTCAATTGCCGGAAGAAACGAAACGTTTCGAGAAGATAGACAAGGATTTTAAAGTAATTATAATTTTAATAATTTATATTATTACATTTTATGATTACATTAATTGGACATTTTCTATCAAGGATTTATTGAAAGAAATGGTGAGCAATCTAAATATAATAAAATCAACGAATAAACCGAAACTTTTGGATCGGCTCGAGCAATTGGAGATACAATTAAATATTTGCGAGAAAGCTCTGTCTGATTACCTAGAGACAAAAAGACTAGCTTACCCACGTTTTTATTTCATCTCGTCTGCAGATCTATTAGACATATTAAGCAATGGTAAAACTCTCTCTCTCTCTCTCTCTCTCTCTCTCTCTCTCATGATAAGAAATTTTACGAAAAATTACATACATTTTATTGCAACAGGAAATAATCCCGAATTAGTATGCAAGCATTTGTCCAAATTATATGATTCGTTGGCAAAGCTCCAGTGGAAAATTGAAGAAGGAAAACCGACGAAACACGCTAATAGGATGATAGCAAAGGATGGAGAGGAAATGGCTCTGCATGGAACATGTGACTGCACAGGAAAGGTATAAAATTAATCTATTCCAAAAGACAAAATTTAAGATGGAACAATACATATAAAACTATATTGATCATAACTTATATACCAGTATGTTTTTAAATAATAATAATAATAATAAACGTATGTTTGATGTTTTATATTTTTTCTTATTATTTATATATCACGGCTATCCGCTACTTCGGTCACTTCTGCCTCATTTACACACAGGTTGAAATTTGGTTAAATCGCGTCACAGAGGCGATGAAAAAAAGCGTCAGACATCGTTTCAGTCAGGCTGTCACAACGTACGAGGAGAAGCCTCGCGAACTTTGGATTCTAGATTACGAAGCACAGCCAACTCTATGCGGCACGCAAATCTGGTGGACCAGTGAAGTAAATATGGCATTCGCGAGACTCGAAGAGGGATTCGAAAACGCGCTTAAGGATTATCAGAAAAAACAGATCAGCCAACTAAACAATTTGATCACAATCTTGCGCGGCGAGTTAAAAGAGAATGAACGCCAGAAGATCATGACTATCTGTACCATCGATGTGCATGCGCGTGACGTTGTCGGAAAATTAATATCTATTAAAGCAGAGAACTCTTATAATTTTGTATGGCAATCGCAATTAAAACACAGGTGATTACATCAGAGATTATACAAAAGTAACTGATTTTCTTTATTATTTAAAAAAACATTCGCATGCAACATATTGCTTTCAAAAGAAATTATCTGCTCACTGAAAATATGATTCATATTAATGATTCATATGAATAATTCATATTAATGATTGAATTCTAATTCGAATCATTCAAATATATTAATAATAAGAAAGTAACGATTTATAAGAATTCTTTCTCTAATTAGCAAAAAAAAACATACAAATAGCATTTATAAATATAGAGGCACCGACATTATATAATATAATATGTATTATATAATATAATATAATATGTATCGATAAATTGGTTTTGAAAATATAGATTAATACAATGTAATACTGTATTGAATTTCCATCCCGGTGTTTCATTCCTGTCCCGATACCATAGACACTAATCCTCTCGCGCAGGTGCAGGAAAAAAGAGAATTGAAAGAGATTGTTTCGCCTCGTAGGTGGGACGACAAATCAGGAGATTGCTTCGCCAACATTTGCGACGCATGTTTCATATACGCTTACGAGTACCTGGGTAACGTGCCACGGTTGGTAATTACGCCGTTGACGGACAGATGCTACATTACGTTGACGCAATCGTTGCATCTGATAATGGGCGGAGCACCGGCTGGGCCTGCAGGGACGGGGAAAACCGAGACGACCAAGGACCTCGGTAGAGCTCTTGGACAAATGGTTTATGTCTTCAACTGTTCCGAACAAATGGATTATAAAGTACATTTCTTACTTCTTCTCTCTCTCTCTCTCTCTCTCTCTCTCTTCTGTTTTTTTTACAGAGATTCTTGTACGTGAAACATTTAATTTCAAAAGATATTATCTTGTCGCATATTTTTGTAAAATAAAAAAATTTATTTATTTTTTTTTGTAGTTACATCGTACAAAATGATGTATAATTTTTCCACTATAATTATATTTTCTTCGTCCTAATATTATAATTTTCACATTTAGTGTTACACATTTAGTGAAATGTATGAGTTAAAAAAAATGTATTATTTCATAATTTTTTAGTCATCTTGTCACATTGTTAATATGTCTGTAACCTTTTGAATGTGTTTAATATATTACGCACATGAAAGAAAAGTGCCAAACATTATAATATTTTTGTTCAATATATTTTTGTTCGTATAACATAAATAATTAGTATCTGTTATATTTTGGATAATTAGTATCTGTTATATTTTAAAGTATAAGATAAAATTCATAAATTTGTTGTTTTACATTTGAAAATCTGTAGTCGTGCGGTAACATATACAAAGGATTAGCACAAACTGGAGCGTGGGGTTGCTTCGACGAATTCAATAGGATTTCTGTCGAGGTATTGTCGGTCGTGGCTGTGCAAGTGAAATGTGTTCTAGACGGAATCAAAAGCCGGAAAAAGAAGTTCTTATTCTTTGGAGAAGAATTTAATATCGTGGATACAGTTGGCATATTCATAACGATGAATCCTGGTTATGCTGGTAGAACAGAATTACCCGAAAACTTGAAAACATTATTTCGGTAAATGGATCATACGAGGGAGATTATCGAGAGTTAATATTGCGTAACTAATCCGGAATAAATCAACAGGCCCTGCGCTATGGTGGTGCCCGATTTTGAACTAATTTGTGAGATTATGTTAGTGGCCGAGGGCTTTCAAGAAGCGAGAATACTGGCGAGGAAGTTTATTACCCAATACATGTTATGTCGAGAGCTTTTATCCAAGCAAGATCACTACGACTGGGGTTTGAGAGCCATCAAGTCCGTTTTAATCGTCGCTGGAAAGCTGAAACGTGATGATAGGCAAAGGCCGGAGGACCAAGTGCTAATGAGAGCGCTAAGGGATTTTAATATGCCAAAAATCGTGACTGACGATGTGCCCGTGTTCATGGGATTAATAGGTAAGAGACAGATTAATGTTACTAAAATTGGCTATAGAGGAAATAAATTTAAAAAATCATACGGAAAAAAAAGTTTATTAGTACATCATATTTTATGCTGGCATAGTCAATTTCGTTAGTATCGTGTGAACAACGAAAACTTATTAAAACATTTCTCTTCATGTTTAATCTTTAAAAAAAAAAGACTTAAAAAGTTATAATCGTTAAAAATAAAGAGAGGAGAAGGCTTGTTTTCCAGATTTTTCTTATAATAAAATTGGTTGAGCAGACAACAAACAAGTTATCGGCAGATAAACGAGAAATTTATTTATACAAAAAAGTAGTATAATAAATTTTAAAACAAATTATATATTTACAATTTTCTTAGATATGTTGATGTATTTTTTTGTTTTATTATTCAGGAGATTTATTCCCCGCATTGGATGTACCGCGAAAGAGAGATTTAGATTTCGAAATAATAATTAAAGCTGCGGCTGTTGACTTAAAGTTGCAACCAGACGACGGGTTTATTCTCAAGGTATATTGTACACGTAATGTTCACCTTGAATGGTTAATTGGCAAACAAAACGAGAAAAAAAGAGAAAGAAAGAGAGAGAAAAAGAGAGTTTCATCATCGATTCGCTTCAGGTGGTACAATTGGAAGAGTTGTTTCACGTTCGACATTCAGTCTTTATCGTTGGCTTCGCCGGGACTGGTAAGACCGAAGTCTGGAAAACGCTTAATCGAACGTACTCAAAGCAAAAGCGCAAACCGCACTACAACGATTTGAACCCAAAGGCGGTGACCAACGACGAGTTATTTGGTGTCATTAATCCGGCAACGAGGGAATGGAAAGACGGGTTGGAAGATAGCACACCCGTCAATTTTCAGCGCGCGATCAAACGCGCTACGCGCCACATTAGCCCACGCTCCATAATAGGTTCGCCACGACTTTCTATTCCTATTGCTACTTTTGCAGGTTGTTCTCCATGATAATGAGGGAGCAAGCCAACATGGCCGGCGATGATCCAAAGTGGATCATATTCGACGGTGACATCGACCCGATGTGGATCGAATCCCTGAATACCGTGATGGACGATAACAAGGTTCTAACATTAGCGAGTAATGAAAGAATCGCGTTAACCAAACACATGCGTCTTCTCTTCGAAATTTCAAATTTAAGGTGATTGTTTAGCAATCAGTCAACTATCTTTTATAATTTTTTATTTCTAAGTACTAGAATGTAAAACTTTTGAATCTATAAAAAATATTTTTTTATTATTCAGATAAAATCTTAATTAACAATTTCAGAGTAGTTTACAATAATTAAAATTTGTTATCAATATCTAATTATCTGATATTTATCACTTGACTATACAAAGAAAATTTATTCAAGGAAAAGGTTTGAAATCGATTAAACTTAAAAAAAGATTAAAACATAAAATTTAATTTTGCTTTGTTTTAATGAATAAATATTTACATAAAATGTGGACTTTATAGCAAAAAAATTTCATTTATAACAAAAATAGCGTTGTTAGCTTTTTCAATATTCGTATTTTCATTTCAGGACAGCTACGCCTGCAACAGTGTCTAGAGCAGGAATTTTATATATCAATCCACAAGATTTAGGTTGGAGCCCGTAAGCAATAAATATACTTACTATGTCATAATGTAGTATATTTCTATATATATTGTATATATATATATATATATATATATATATGCGTTCATATGCTATAATATGATAAAGAATATTTTGAAATAAAAAATATAAACGTGACTACAATTAAGTTTTGAAAAAATTGTTGTCACGCGATTTCTCATTTTGTTGTTTAATAAATATCAATTGTTTTCCGAGTTTCAATTGAGAAATTTGCTTAGATTTATAACAAGTTGGATAGAAATGAGAGATCCTTCGGAACGAGCTATCTTGTCGATTCTCTTCGAGAAATACATTCCACCCCTGTTGGAAGTAACAAAATCCAAATTCAAGAAGATCACTCCTTTACCAGAAATATGTCACTTACAAATGCTTTGTCACTTACTCGATTGCTTTCTAACTAAAGAAAACGTACCACTGGACTGCCCAAAGGAATGGTAATACGACATCAATAAATAAAATTTTCTAATAGCTTCCGCAATCCCTTTTATAATAACTAATGATAAAAGATACAACATTTTACGTTTACACTTTAGGTATGAATTATATTTTGCGTTCGCCTGCATTTGGGCGTTTGGTTCAGCAATGTTTCAAGATCAGTTGATTGATTGGCGGAACGAATTTAGCAAATGGTGGCAAAATGAATTTAAAACTATCAAGTTTCCATCAAGTGGAACTGTATTTAATTACTTTATAGAACCAGAAACGAAAAAATTAATACTTTGGACAGAAAAAGTTGTCTCGTTTGAATTGGATTCAGATATTCCACTTCAGGTTGTCTCCAAATTTTATTAATTTATTTGAAAATAAGAACGTAATATGCCAAATCACAACAATGTTCAATGAGTAAGAATAAAAATAAGATGTTGTACATATATTAGATATATAAGATATTTAACTTTTAATACAGTCCGTTTTGGTACCAACTGGAGAAACAATACGCTTCCGTTTTTTCATGGATTTATTGATAAAGAAGCGCGTTCCGATCATGTTAATTGGTGGAGCAGGCTCCGGAAAAAGTGTCATTGTAGCCGAAAAATTGGCAGCTTTGCCAGATAATTATAACATTGCAAATGTTCCCTTTAATTTCTATACTACATCAGGTAAATAAGAGAGACAATTCAAGTTTCTAAAATTATAGAGATTTGCAATTATAATAACTTTTACAAATTTTCTATACGTTTTTGAAATAATAACTTATTATAGAATTATTGAGAATTATTTTATTTTGAAAAAAAATTATTGTTACGCCTACAGAAAATTAGACAAATTAATACTTTCAAAATTAAAATTTTTTTAATTAATCTGTCAATTGCTTATGAAATATTAATATATGAATATTTAGAAACGAAAAAACTTAATTTCTGATAAATCAGTCAATTCTTCGCAAATGATTGTCAATTGTACGTTATAATTGACATAATCTTTATTTTAACGACAAACTACATTGGTTTCATTTTCGTTGAAAAGATATGTTGCAAAAAGTACTTGAGAAACATTTGGAGAAGAAAGCGGGACGTAATTACGGTCCACCGGGCACAAAACTTTTGGTGTATTTCATAGACGACATGAATATGCCGGAAGTGGACACTTATGGAACTGTACAACCTCATACTTTGCTTAGACAACATATGGATTATAATCACTGGTAATAATTTCAATCTGTAGGGTGAGATGTATAGAGCGTGACAAATTAATTTCTGTTTAGTTCTGTTAGTACTAATTTAAGCGTTTATCTCAGCATAAAATAATTCATTATGATCATTAAATATTCCACAAAATCTGAATTATCAATTTGTCACAATTTTAATTCCTCGTCACTAATACATAAAATACATAAAAATAATGACAAAAAAATAAAAAGTGTGATAAACATACATTGTAGGTACGATAGAACAAAATTAACTTTGAAGGAGATTCATAATACGCAGTATATATCTTGCATGAATCCTACTGCAGGCAGTTTCGTCATAGATCCACGCTTACAAAGACACTTTGCCGTGTTCGCAGTTAGGTAAATTATAATTTTTTTATTCAGTAATATACATATACATAAAACATACAAGCGAATATTTTTATCATTGTATTAACCTTTCATATTTTGTATTAATCTTTGATATTTTGCATATTCTCAGTTTTCCGCAAAAAGAGGCGCTCGTAGTGATATACAGTCAGATCCTTAAGCAACATGTGATTGATCCACAGCAAAAGTTTGATCAAGCGGTGCAAACATTCATCGATCCTTTGATAGAAGCCGCATTATATCTTCATGATAAAATCGCCACGACTTTTCTACCGACGGTCATCAAGTTTCATTATGTTTTCAATTTACGCGATTTAACCAATATATTCCAGGTTAGAGTCGCGAAGAATATCGATCAACATTAACGACAACATGATTTTCCGCATAATAATGACGATAATCCTGCTTCAATGTTACGCACAGGGGATGCTCTTTGCCCGTGGCGACGTTTTACCACTTCCGAGTCACATAATCAGACTTTATGCTCATGAAGCGATGCGAGTGTATCGTGACAAATTGGTAAACTTCGAAGACCAGAAAGTATTCGATCAACTACTGCTCAAAGCGCTTCACAAAAATATACCCGTATGTTTAACAAGAAGAGATTAATGAAAGTCATAATCACAAATAGAACAAAATTTGTAATTCTAATTAATTTTATTCTGCACTGGTTTACTTGCAATAATGTACTTATACATATATATCTATGTTTATGTATATTTATACTCATCAGTTATTTCATTGATTAACGATCTCTCAGGAGTTGAACAAAAATGAAATTAGTTTGGAGCAGCCGTTGATATACTGCCATTTCGTAGAAGGAATTGGCGAACCCAAATACGCGCCTGTCAAAAATTGGACGCAGTTTGTAAAATTACTCGACGAAGCTTTGCTCAATTATAATGAACTGGTATTATCTCGATCATATATTATCATCTCGTATAATGTACTTAGTTTTATAATGTATATCTTTTTAATTTCTTTTTAAATAATTATATCGCAATTCTGAGTCAAGTAATAATACTATCATTATTTACATGTACATGATGAAATACCATATATACATACTGCTAATTGAAAAATGATTTCTGATTCAACCATTTATAACTCCTACATTTATATTATGTTTATATCTCTAATTCATATCTCTACAATCAATTATTGATCAAATAGGTGTCAGCGATGAATCTAGTATTATTCGAAGATGCTATATATCACGTGTGTCGCATCAACAGAATTTTGGAGGCACCGAGAGGCAATGCGCTTCTAGTAGGTGTAGGTGGTAGCGGCAAACAATCTTTATCGCGTTTGGCTTCTTTCGTTTCCTTATTGGAGGTAAATAGAGCTGTTTTCAGTAGGCATTGTAAGTATAATGTTTAAATTTTACGAACTTTCCAAATTAACCAAAAAGATACTTGATAGGATAGATATTGCAGACTGATGGTTGTGATTTTAATTGATAAATAATAAATAAAACAATAAATATAAAAAAAAAATCAATTATTTCCTGTACAAATTATTAAAACAATTTCTAACGAATCTACACATTAAAAATCTAAAAAAAGTTTGTTATGTTTACTCGTATATTAATTTTAATGTGTACAATAGGTGTTTCAAATACAATTACGTAAAGATTACTCCTTAAACGAACTGAAAGCTGACTTAGCCATATTGTATCTGAAGGCCGGGGTGAAGGGAATCGGTATTACTTTTTTATTGAGTGATTCTCAAATTGCGGAAGAAAAATTCTTGATTGTGGTGAATGATATGTTAGCGACGGGGGAAATCATGGAACTGTTTGCCGATGACGAAGTGGACAATATCATCAACGCTGTACGCAATGAGGTAAAATACACGTATCACTCTTCCAGTATTATTAAAATAATCTCTATATTCTAATAAGATACGAAAGTGAGATATCGGATTATTTTAAGTATTACTTGTGTACCTAAAGTTACACAAAAGAAATTTTATTATTTTGTTTTATCCTATTTTATATATACATTTTTTTTCACATTAAAATCCGAAAATGCTCAATTTCTGAAATATTTGAAAGACGGATCATGATTATTCGTTCGGTGACTCGTCATGCAGGTTAAGCAAACTGGATTAATTGACACTAGAGAGAATTGTTGGAAATTTTTTATCAACCGCGTACGAAGACAATTGAAGTGTGTTCTGTGCTTTTCACCGGTAGGAGCAACCCTTCGGAAAAGGGCCAGGAAATTTCCTGCAATAGTAAATTGTGCTGCGATCGACTGGTTTCAAGACTGGCCGCAGAAAGCGTTAGAATCCGTGTCGACAACGTTTTTGAAGGTTTTTCTCACTCAATAATTATAAAATTATTAAAATTTTGAAAGCAATGTTGAACAAGTTCAGAATAATTGTATAATTCATTACACTTTTCCCATAATGTGCTAAAGTGAAATATTATTTTACACTATTTTTCTGTAGACAGCTTTAATCTGCTCTAACTTTACTTTTAACTCTAGGAGTTAGAAGAATTACCGGTCGAATATCGAACTTCCGTGTCGCTGTTCATGTCTTTCGTTCATACGAGCGTTAACGATATATCCGCAATATATTTGCAAAATGAAAGAAGATACAATTATACGACACCCAAGTCATTCCTTGAGCAGATTTTTTTATATTCCAAGTTGTTAACAGAAAAAACACATGATCTGGAAGCAATGATCACGCGTCTCACCGATGGATTGGTGAAACTCGAATCCTGCGCGATTGAGGTAGCTTCTGGTTTATCTCTCGTTAGATTTAACTTATTTATTATACATATTATATAGGAATAATCGATATGCAGTATAAGAAAATTAACAAACATGCTTGCCGTATTATACTGCAAAGATTTCATATGTTCCATCCACTAAGCTATTTTTTGTGAGGTAGGCTGACAAATTAAAGATCATTTTGACGGCTCAAGAGATCGAGTTGAAGGAAAAGAATAAGATACTTGATAAAATATTGCTCGAAGTACGTGCGGAAAATGTAAAAACGGAGGCAGAAAAAGCTATTGGTAAGATATTGGAGAACAAAAACAACAATGCTAAAATAACACAATGAAATTTTAGTGACCGAGGAAGAGGCAAAAGTGCAGGAAATCAAGGAGATAGTATCAAAAAAACAAATACGTTGCGATGAAGACGTGGCCCAAGCGGAGCCAGCGGTGAGGCAGGCCGAAGCTGCGCTCGATACTTTAAACAAGGTTAATGAATTTACATTGCAATTATAGATAAATAAATATTAAGACCAAATTACACAACACAAATTTCCAGGTAAAAGCAATAACTTAAAATAAATAAATAAATTTTGAAGCTATAATGCCAAAATCAGAAAAGTGTCTTGTAGATATTTCTTTTTTACTCTAAAATATAAAATTTTAGTTAGAGTGGAACAAATAATTTCTATATTGTTGCAGAATAACTTGACCGAAATGAAATCTTTCGGATTTCCGCCGGATGCCGTGCTTATGGTCGCCCAGGCCGTGCTCATTTTATTTTCACCAAGAGAAAAGATTCCGAAAGATAGATCTTGGAAGGCTTGCAGAGTGATAATGGGGTCTATTGATGGATTTCTATCAGAGTTACGTAATTATGATAAAGAGAATATACCACCGGAAGTTGTAAACGCAATTCAGCCGTACATCACTAATAAAGGTAATCTGTATATCGTCAAATCTGATATTTCATTAAGTAAAACATTATAAATATATCTTTTGTATATAAGAAAACTATAATACATTTGATATATAATAAAAAATATGTTAAAATAACTACGCATATGATTAGAATTTGATCCGGACTTTGTATATTCAAAGTCGCAAGCGGCAGCGGGACTTTGTAGCTGGGTGAAAAATATTATGGTGTTTCATTATATCAACGAGAATGTAAAACCTTTGAGAGCAGCGCTTGCTGAGGCAAACGCCGAATTGAAGGTTGCTATGGACCACTTGAATTCTTTGAAGGACCGTTTAGCGGTAAGCTTGCTCAGTAATGCAGTAATCTTTATCTCATTCGTTTCTTATAACAGAGTGAAACGATGTTTTCTTTGCGCGCAGGAGCTTCAGAAAGTGTTGGATGTTTTGAGCGAAAAAATGAATGTGGCTTTAGCTGAGAAACAAAAATGTCAAGAAGAAGCAGATATGACTGCATTCGTTATAGACCTAGCAAATCGATTGATAAATGGTCTAGCGTCTGAGAATATTCGTTGGGCTGAAACTGTACAACTGTACGTAGATTTGCCTTTATATATAATATTTTAAATGTTATAGAAATATTAGAAAAGAAAATTATTTGAATAAAAAAAAACGATGATCAGTTAAACAGACATCAAATATATTTCATTTGATTAACTCGATATTTATTCGAACTT
>Ga0157363_1000743_pt1 | contig 25538 bp, 25 predicted proteins | sample AttsexASBM1_FD_111477 | JGI IMG/M metagenome (GOLD analysis project Ga0157363, IMG submission 111477) | Fungus gardens microbial communities from leaf cutter ant in Ribeirão Preto, State of São Paulo, Brazil - Atta sexdens ASBM1 | ecosystem: Host-associated > Fungi > Mycelium > Unclassified ... | reverse complement strand
TCAATCCGCTCCATCTGGCTCTCAGATAGCAAAAATACCTCACTCACAGGCCTACCCTCCATCGGTAAGCCTGTGAATCACAACCGTTCATCCAGTTCAATAAATTAATAGGTCCTGAGCCTAAGCTTTTCCACTTCCGGAGAGTTTTTCCAGTAGTCGACACCTGACGTCAGGTCCTGACCGGAGCTTCCAACCTGCTTTCGTGACAGGCCCGTTAAAAGGTCCTTGATCTCCTGAGGCGTAGGGAGAGATCCATAGGTCTGATCGTGTGTCGCGACAGACGCTCCCGATTTTCCAGACAGAACCCCTCCAAGATGATCAGCTGGAGGAACTTGTGTTGGAAAAAGGGACTGATCTGTCATTCTGGAATCTCACCGTAAAATTGAGAGTGACAGAATGTTTCTTGTGTAACAGAACGTCAAGAACGGGTTTCGTATTGTTTCACTGGTAGCGCGTGAAGGTTTTACTTCAATCTCTCTCTGGGGAGCACAACTTACAGACGATAGACGGGATTTCTGAAGTCCGCGCTCGGATGCTTCATTGTCTGCTTCGGTGCCAGCCAGGCCCAAAGCAGACATTCCGCTTACCCCTCCCCTAAGCTGCTGCGACGCCGATACATGGTTGCAAACCTGTGTGAGTTGAAATCTCTCTCGTGGAGAGTACCAGAAACGATGGACGGTCTTGCTAGAGCGCGCCTCTATCTGTGAACGAAGGATCCCGAAAAGGCTTTTTTAGGGTTTTTCTGTTCATTTGACCTTCTGTCAGATATTAAGAATTAATGAGTATAACCCCTGAAGAGTCTATCCTGATTTAAAATACCAAGATGAGTTGATGACCTAAAGCACGGCATGCAATCTAAAACCAAAAGCGCTGATGGATTTTTTATCTTTCTGCAAGTTCGGCCGAAGGATAAGCTGATAATCAGGTTGGATAGAAATACCGTCCCAGACATGAATACTGTAAGAAACCTCCAGCATTGTCAGGTGGCTCTGGGGAAATGTTGCATTGCCAGGAAGGGACTGGTGAGCAGCATATCTTATTTTCTGGGTCGCAACGAGGCCTGGGCTGGCTGTGGCACGGGTCATGACAATACCAAGCATATCCTTGGGTCTTGACTTGAGAAATCCTCGGTTCACGGCGCCCACATAATATTGGTAAAGATAAGGAGCTGTCTCTGGATCATTACGAATAAGTCCTGCCATGATATAGAAACCATGAAGTGGACCATTACCGTTGCGGATGATCATTTGATCGCCCTCGAGCCAGACCTGTGTTTTTCCGTTTCTCTTCTGGGCTTTTTTTCCAGTTAACGCTAACGCATTTCCATTGATATCGAGGAAATTATTCGAGTAATTGGCCGTGTCGTAAGCAACGCCAAATTTGTAATGACCTACAAGATTATGTTTTCCAAAAGATGGGATAAGGCCCAGTTCTGCCGAAATATAAACACCTGTATAGCGATTGGTGCTGAAGTTGTAGCCAGCCCGATCATAAGCGTTGCTCGCGAGATCGGGGTTCGTTCCATAAACACCCGCCTGGAAATAGATACCATGCAGCGGCCATACCCGTATACGAGTAGCGTATGTAGAACCTGGATAAGTACCAAACCCGGGATCTCCTCGGGTAAGAGATTTGGGATTGCCGCAAATTGATTTATTCATGAACGTGCAGAAAAGGGGAGACGTTGAAAAATCTATATTAACAGGCATTTTTCCGACAGCGATCTGCAGGCGATCCTGCCATAAATCCTGCGTGCCATAGAGAAACACCAGTTTGACGCCGACATTCCCACCGCCGCCATATATTTCCTGAAAACCGTTTAGAGATCGGTCTCCAAAGTCGGCCGCCAGATTATGACCCGCTCGATTGATGACGACAGCATGTGTTTTAAAGCCGCTCCAGCCAATGAGTTTTTCCCAGTCCAAATCCAGTTCTGCGCCGATCTGATGAGCGTAACCTGCACTGCCTCCGTGTCCTCCATTTAGTGCCATGGCGCTCTCGCTTGTGTAATCAATCAGAATGCCAACACCGTACTTGTTCCACTTTTTTTGTAGCTTCGCCCATTCCGGCACAGCATGTTCAACGGGAGGCGTAAAAGGGGTGTTTTCGTAGGACGTGGGAGTATCAAGAGAAAAAGATGGAGCGTTCTGCGAGATAGGCCCTCGGTACTGGGCGAGTGCATATTGGGAGGGAAGCAGAAAAAATAGAAAAATCATCCAGAAGACACGGCTTCTGATGACGAAAAACTGGCACATCATCTTCACCATGAAGGGCAGGAGAAGAAAATACTCTCTTCTCCTTAACGATATTTCAGGAAAGGTGAGGGTATTCATTACAGAGAAAGTAACGACGCTCCTCATCTTCTTCTATTTCTGGAAAACGAGCAGAGGGTTCAAGGAAGAAATTATCTTCATGGTCATCGCACAAAGAAGACACCTCACCGCTGACGGTCAGGCCAGTGCCGTCTTCGCCCCAGAACTGATGGATCGTTCGCGGAGGAATACAGACACTTTGTCCCGGCTTTAGTCGGATGATGTCTCCGGGATTGAGGTGACGTGTAATACCGTCCACAGGGATCGGGAAACTCTCTTGGGAAGGTTCGTTGTCTGCACCAGCTTTCGTGAGCTGCACTAAAATTACGCCGCCTGCGCGATTGATGATGTCTTCCATTTTCGTCCGATGGAAGTGTGCAGGAGAACGCTGTCCTTCTGGATCGAGAATAAGTTTTTCAGCGTAGCTTTTTGTATAACCTGGGTGACGAAGTGATCCGTTTCTAAGAGTGAACAAAGTACGACCAATCCGTGTAAAATCTCCCTGTCCGAAGTCCGTTACGTCCCATCCAAGCATGCAGTCTCGGATCTCGTTCGTTTCCGCGCCTTTTGTTGCCCAGTCTTTTGCAGACCAGTAGGCAAATTCAGGAAGGCTGATGCCATGTTTGCGAAAGGTATCAATTGCCAGATCGATGCTGGAATTAATCTGTGAGCGTTTGAGCAGCATTGTTTTTTTTCCTTGTAAGAAGAAAAGAGATGTTGAAGTTCAGGAGGGGGAGACACCCGAATGTGCTCCAGAAAATTCTGGAGAAGCCTGATGTTTGGGAGTGGGATGGGTTTTGAAAAATGCCATCAGAATGGCCGCAGCCAGAATGAACGCAGACATGAAGGCGAAGCTCAGGCTGACGCTATGGGTGCGTGCCTGGATATAACCAATGATCCAGGAACCAAGAAAACCACCTAAAGCGCCCGCGCTGTTAATAACGCCCATCGCAATTCCTGCAGCTTCACGCGGCAGAATATCTGGAGCAATGGCGAAAAATGGCCCTAAGGGGGCCTGCATCGTCGCACATCCAAGCACCATGCAAAAATAGGCGAGTGTGAAACTGTATTCGGCCAACCAGTAGCTACCAAAGAAGCAAAGTGCTGACACAACAAGAAGCGGCCAGACAATGTTCTTGCGGATCTGATAACGGTCTGAGACGTACGAGACGATGATCATCAAAACCACTGATGCCGCGTACGGACCCGCTGCCAGCAGCCCGGTATTTCCCATACTCGAGCCGCCACTATGGATGATATCGGGCAACCACATGATGAAGCCGTAAGCTGTCACGCTCCATAAAAGAAGTTGAGCGCTCAAGTTAAGAACACGTCGGTCTGTAAGCACTGACCATGTGCTTGCATGGCGATCTGGAATTTCCAGCTGTTCTTTTGCAAGCTGCAGCTCAAGAGCTTGCCGTTCTTCTGCCTCAAGCCATTTGGCCTGCGCCGGATGATCCGACATTGTTGCGATCCAGACAAAAGCCCAGATGACAGAAGGCAAACCTTCAATAATGAAGACATTTCGCCAGCCGTATTGTGAAATGAGATATCCAGTGATGGCTGACATCCATAACACCGTGACTGGATTGCCAAGGATAAGGTAGGTGTTCGCCCGGGAGCGCTCATTACGAGTGAACCACTCCGTCAGCAGAATTAGCATGGCTGGAATGATCAAACTTTCCATGCTGCCAAGCAGGAACCGGTCCAGCGCCAGCAGCCAGAAGTTGTTGATCAAGCCGGTGAGTGAGGCCAACACACCCCAACCCAGAATACAGAAGAAGATCATTTTCGTTGGGCTATGCCGCCGCGCATATGCGGCAGCAGGAATCTGAAACGAGAAATACCCCAGGAAAAAGAGCGATGCGAGCCAGGCCGCGCGGTTAGGTGAAATCTGCAAGGCTTCATTGAGGCCTGCTGCCGCTCCGAAGCCGTAATTTGTGCGATCGAGATAAGCCAGGCTGTAAGTCACAAACACGATTGGCATGATGCGCAACCAGCGCCCGGACGGACGTGTTCTGGAAAGAGCAATGGGCATGAGACAACCTCGTCATACTTTTCTTTCCGGCTCGACTGAGCGGGGGATCACGAAGTTCTTTCTGGTCGTGCGACAAACTTCCAATTCTATTTCGCGATGAAGCTGATCATATGGTGTGATCAGGAACTCATATTGTGGAACTCAAACACCTTCGTTCTGTACACTCGGTGAAACGCTGCATTTCGGCCGTGCTGCTGCAAGGCTGAATATCGTCCAACCTGCTTTGAGTGGTCATATCAAGCATCTGGAAGAAGAAATTGGCGTTCAACTCGTAGATCGATCACGAAATCACGTTTTTATTACTCTTGCCGGACAGAATTTTTTACTGGAGGCCAGACGTGTCCTCTCAATCCTTGATGAGGCACAAAAATCGACCAGACACATTTCCGCTGGAACTGTTGGGAATGTTCGTCTCGGCTTTGTCTCCTCTATTATTCCGATGTTTGGAGGGAAGCTTTTTCAGCATTTTGCAGAACGCTATCCCTTCATCCAGTTCGATCTGATGGAGATGAATTCGGTCCGCCAAGTTGAGGCAATTGCAGAGCATAGACTGGATATTGGCTTCGTGCGTTTGCCTTTGCAGCATCTGGATGTTGATATTCGTCCTATTGGAAAAGAGCCATTTTTTGCTGTTTTACCTCCTCACCATCCTCTTGCGGCATCAGTATCCCTGCAAGCATCTGATTTAAGCAGGGAAACACTTTTGATGCTGGAGCGAGAGAATGCGCCGGGATTTCATGATGCTCTGCTGAGCAGCTTTTCCCAGAACGGTCTTGTGCCGCTAAAAATTCAGTATTTTCGCGAGTTCACGACGGCTATTCATCTGGCTTCTCTGGCAGGACTTGGAGTTGCAATTGTTCCTGCTAACGCCACGTATACTGCGCCGTCTGATATTGTTCGAATTCCATTGGATCTGGGGCAAACATTCTCGGAGATCGGTATGGCAAGTCATGAGAAGCAGAGCCCGCTGGCTCGAAATGTCTGCCTTCTCATCGAGCGATTTGTGTCTGAGGTTCTGTCTTGCGATCAGGGGCAGGAAACATTTGGTTCCATAGAGCCGTGATGTATTCCCTCAATATCACATAAAAATGTTTCGAATCGTCCAGTATATGGTTCCAATCCCATATTATGGGATATATATGCGAAAGCATGATCAAAACGCAGCGTCAGATCGGAAGAGTAGGTGAGATGTCTGAGGGCTCTCAGGAGTGGCCTGAAGGCACCCAGGCCTTGGGACGTGGCTTGTCTTTGCTGCGCGCTGTTGGCGACGGATGCGATACGTTAAATGCACTGGTTGATCGTTTGGGATGTACGCGCAGTACAACTCATCGGCTGGCTTCTGCGCTCGTTCAGATGCAATGGCTGCATCAGGATCATGCTGGCAGCTATCGACTTGGTCCCCAGGTTGCGGAGCTTGGGGCTTTGGCCAGACAGGAACAACCCGTTCTGGTTCTGGCGCGTCCTGTTCTTCAGTCTCTTGGAGCAGCAACACAAGATACGGTTCATCTCGGTATCCGCATGGGAGACCGAGTTTTGTATCTCGATAAGGTTGCCGGCCAGAGAGGGCTGGAAATGCGCTCCCGCATTGGTCAGACCATGTCTTTGGCTCTCACAGGAGTTGGGCGCGCCCTGATAATGGATGATGATGAGGCCTCGTGGAAATGCATTTACGAGGCGTCAGGCGCTGACCGGCTCCGCTTTGGAAACTGGTTGGATCGTATGCGGCAATACCGCGAAAGCCGCTGCGTTTTTGATCTTGAAGATAATGAACTGGGCATCAACTGCGTTGCGGTACCTGTTCGTGATGTTACGGGCGCTATTGTTGCAGCCATCAGTGTTGCCAGCGCAACGCCATACCTTCCCTTGAAGAGGATGGAGGCACTTGTTCCGGTTGTACAGGAAGCCGCGCAGACAGTTTCTCGCCAATTAGGCTGGAAGGACAGCGTAATATGACTGTGTACTCGACCGGGCAGCCAGTTCTCCTGGCACTGGACTGGGGCACGTCTTCTCTTCGGGGGTGGCTCATGACGGATACTGGTCAGATCCTGAAAGAGTACCAGAGCAAACATGGTATCCTTAATCTGCCGGAAGGCGGGTTTGCAGCTGTCATTGAAGAGCTTGTGCGCCTGTGGGGCCTTACCAGCCTGCCTGCGGCGATCGCCTGCGGAATGGTTGGAAGTGCCAATGGCTGGGCCGAGGCGCCTTACCTGACCTGTCCCGTTTCTCCCGATGCCCTGGCAGCTTCTCTAAGTCACGTTCAGACGGGGCGGGGAATGCTTTCCATTATACCTGGTGTCAGGGATGATGGACCTGTTCCTGATGTCATGCGGGGTGAGGAGACGCAGATCCTCGGGGCGCTGGCTCTTTATCCAGAGTTGGCGGAGGACGTGACAATTGTTCTTCCCGGTACGCACTCCAAGTGGGCGCAGGTCCGCCAAGGACGCATTGTAGGGTTTCGAACGTTCATGACGGGCGAGCTGTATGCAGTCCTGAAGCAGCACAGCATTTTGGGAAGGTTGAGCGGTTCAGAACAGCCTTCAGTCGAAACTGGGCATCAGGCTTTTGAAGAGGGTGTGAAGGCCGGAGCGGCGGGAGAAAGCGTAACGTCTATGCTGTTTTCCGCGCGTAGCCGTGTTCTGGCTGGTCGCCTGCAGGCCTCTGCGGTGCCTGATTATCTGTCAGGCTTGCTGATCGGGAACGAGGTCTACGCTGGGTCTCGGCTTCCCGCTGCATCGCCAGAGAGCAAAGTCGTTCTGGTCGGGGACGAGACGCTTTGCGCACGATACCTGCATGCCTTTCATCTGCTGGATCAACCGAAGCCTGAGGTTCTTGGAAACACCGCTCCAGCAGGCTTGTTGAAAATTGCTCGTCTGGCCGGGATGGTCCCACAGAAAGGCGAAATCCACCCCATTTCAGGAGTACAGTGAACATGTTCAATCACGCCTTAAAGCGTTGTCCCCTGATTGCCATTCTTCGTGGTCTTCGCCCAGAAGAGGCGCTGAATGTGGGCGATGCTCTGGTCAGCGCCGGATTTACCATTATTGAAGTGCCTCTCAATTCCCCTGATCCTTTTCGCAGTATCGCCTTACTGCAGGACGCGTTTGGCGATCGGGCACTGATTGGTGCGGGTACCGTAACGTCTCCTGAAGCTGTGCGAGATGTTGCCCGGCACAATGGCAAACTGATCGTCATGCCTCATGCCGATGTCGCCGTCATTCGGGAGGCAAAGGCCCATGGTCTTATCTGTACGCCAGGTGTCTGCACGCCAACGGAAGGCTTTGCGGCACTTGCTGCGGGGGCAGACGCCTTGAAGATGTTTCCGGCCGAACAGCTTGGACCTCATGTTCTTGCGGCCTGGAAAAGTGTGTTCCCTACGGGCACATCCTTCATTCCTGTTGGGGGTATCCGGCCGGAGACGATGCAGGATTATTTTAAGGTTGGCGCGGCAGGGTTTGGTCTGGGATCGGCCCTGTATCGCAAGGGAGACAGCGCGGAAACCGTGGCGGTAAAAGCCCGGACGTTCATTGAAGCGCTCCCCAAGCCTGCCGCAGTCTGATTTCCAGAACCGTCATTCTTTAATCCACGACAGGACAACATCATGAAGATTACGGCACTCAAGACCTATATGGTTCCGCCACGCTGGCTGTTTCTGAAAATCGAGACGGATGAAGGCATTTTTGGCTGGGGCGAGCCTGTTGTCGAAGGCCGAGCCGCGACGGTGGCCGCCATGGTCGAGGAACTGTCTGATTACCTAATAGGGAAAGACCCGTTCCTGATCGAAGATCATTGGAACGTCATGTATCGTGCTGGCTTCTATCGTGGCGGTGCAATCCATATGAGCGCTATTGCCGGGATTGACCAGGCGCTCTGGGATCTGAAAGGGCGGGCCTTCAATGTGCCGGTCTGGCAGCTTCTGGGTGGCAAATGCCGTGACCGGATCCGTGTCTATTCCTGGATTGGCGGAGACCGACCGGCAGATACGGCTCAGGCGGCCAAAGAAGTCGTGGAGCGTGGCTTTACGGCTGTGAAGATGAATGGAACGGAAGAACTCCAGTTCATCGACAGCCATAAGAAAGTGGACGAGGCGATTGCGCGTGTAGCTGCCATTCGCGATGCGGTTGGGCCGTATGTTGGCATTGGCGTGGACTTCCATGGACGTGTGCACAAGCCTATGGCCAAGGTTCTCGCCAGGGAACTTCAGCCTTTCGATCTGATGTTCATTGAAGAGCCCGTTCTCAGTGAAAACTTTGAAGCGCTGCCGGAAATTGCTGCTCAGACGTCTATTCCCATTGCGCTTGGCGAACGTCTGTTCTCCCGCTGGGATTTCAAACGTATTCTGGAACAGGGCTGCGTTGATATTATTCAGCCTGACCCGTCGCATTCCGGTGGCATTACGGAAACGCGGAAGATTGCTGCCATGGCGGAAGCCTATGATGTGGCGGTGGCACTCCACTGCCCGCTCGGCCCGATTGCTCTTGCTGCCAACCTTCAACTGGATGCGATTAGCTATAATGCCTTCATTCAGGAACAGAGCCTCGGCATCCATTATAACAAGAGTAACGACCTTCTCGATTACATGGTTGATCCGTCTGTTTTCTCCTATGTGGACGGCCATGTCGCCATTCCTGATGGGCCAGGCCTCGGGATTGAAATCAATGAGGAGTATGTGAAGGCCAAAGCTGCCGAAGGGCATCGCTGGAGAAACCCGGTATGGCGCCACACCGATGGCTCTGTGGCAGAGTGGTAGAAACATGCAGCAGGATGAGACAGTCATGATGTCTTCAGACGAACAACTGGCCATCTACCCCAGCCTCCGCGATCGCGCCGTTCTGATTACAGGCGGTGCGACCGGCATCGGTGCTGCCATGGTCAGGGCTTTTGCCCGCCAGGGGGCAAAGGTAGCGTTCTTCGATATTGATGAAGCTGCTGGTAACGCACTGGCTGCAGAACTGGCAGGTCTGCCGTTCTCTCCCGTTTTTATGCAATGCGATGTCACGGATATTGAGCGGTCAAGATTGGCTTTTTCCGAAGCGCAGGAGCGTATTGGAGCGGTTGATGTTCTGATTGCAAACGCTGCGAATGATCGTCGGCACACGCTGGAAGAAGCTGATGAAGCCCTGTGGCAGCGTCTGACGGACATCAATATCAAATCGCAGTTCTTTGCTGCTCAGACAGTTGCTTCTGTCATGGCAGGCAAAGGGGGAGGGTCGATCATCTGCTTGGGTTCGACCGGATGGATCCAGAAGAACGCCGGATATCCGATCTATGCGACCTGTAAGGCTGCTGTTCATGGTCTTGTAAATGCTTTGGCGCGTGAGCTTGGCCAGTCGCGCATCCGGGTCAACGCTGTGGTTCCGGGTTGGGTCATGACCGACAAGCAGAAGGCCATGTGGCTGGATGCGGAAGGTGAGGCCGCGATTGATCGGAATCAGTGCATTCCCGATCGGATTCAGCCGGAAGATGTCGCCAGTCTGGCGCTTTTTCTGGCTGCTAATGACAGTCGGATGTGTACGGGCCAGAAATTCGTTGTGGATGGCGGTTGGACCTAGTTCTTTCGCACACCTGCGAACGCTCTTTTCAGATTTTACTTGAAAACACAGGATGTGCGGCCTGACGGCTGACATGTCTCGAAAGAGGACCAAGACCGTGTCTACTGAGCACACCCTGTCTCATGGCGCTCTGGAACAGGATCAGAGCGTTAGTGCATTCCAGCTACTGCGTCCTTACTGGCGGGTTACGCTTGCAGCGTTTCTTGGCTGGTTTCTCGATGCGTTCGATCAGGTCGCACTTATACTTTGTCTACCGGATATTGGAAAAGATCTGGGCGTCAGTCTGACGGCTATGGGAATCATTATTACGGCCCAGAGTGTTGGGCGTGTGGTGGGCAATACCGGCTGGGGCTGGTTGTCGGATCGGTACGGTCGCAAACTGACATTCATGATTGGCGTGATCTGGTTTGCGGTTTTTTCTGGTGCAACCGCCATGACATGGACCTATCTGGCCATGCTGGTGGTTCAATTCATGTTCGGTATCGGCTTTGGTGGGGAATGGACGGCTTCTGCGGCGCTTCTTATGGAGAGCGTGCCACCGCGCGCCCGGTCTTTGGCCTCGTCGCTGATGATGGCCGGATATGAATGTGGCTTCTTCGCCGCGGCCGCGGCACAGGCGATTATTCTTCCGATCTGGGGATGGAGAGCGCTGTTTCTGATCGGCGTTGTTCCGGCTCTTCTGGCTATTTTCATTCGTCGTGGCGTCCCGGAAAGCCCCGTCTGGCTGAAGATTCAGTCCATGCCGAAACCGGCTGATGTTCAGAAGCGGAAGTTTGGTTTCCGTCTTGATAGCGCCGCGCTTCAGGCCTTGATCTTCATGGCATTCGTCCAGTTTCAGAACGCGGCAATCTATAGCTTTTATCCGACTTTTCTACGGTCGGACCGTCATATGTCTCCTGCTGACGTTTTCCCTTTCATTGCAGCCTACTGCATAGGCTCTTTGTTAGGGAAACCACTTTGCGGCGTTCTTGCATCCCGGTTTGGGGATCGTAAGGTGTTCATGCTGTACTTTGTTCTGACAGCGCTTGGAATTTGGCCCTTCATTTCGGCGGAGAACATCCCGGTCATGCTGGCTGGCGCATTCGGCGTCGGTATGTTCGGAAACAGCATTTTTGCTCTTATTCCCCATTACCTGTCGCAGCGCTTTCCGTCTGACACGCGCTCGCTTGGGATGGGGACAAGCTATGCGGTCGCCGCTGTAGGGCAGGGAGTAGCAGGATTTCTGGTGCCAATGCTCGGTGCGCTCTACGGATTGCCAACAGCTATTATCGCGAGTGTTCTGGTTGGCACGGTTCTGGTCGCTGGTGTTGTGTCTTATCAGCCCTCTGTGCTGCCGGGTGCACAGATGGAAGGCGACGAGGAGGGTGTGGTCGGATGAGCGCCTCCCTGCTGTTAGGGGCGATCCCTGCTCAGAAAGACTATCTCGCGCGCGCAGATTACGCCCCCGTTCTGTATGATCCGACGTTTGATAGTTTCCTGCCAAACGCTGATACGGAGCGTCTTGCGACGGGAATGGCGTGGGGGGAAGGGCCTGTCTGGTTTGGAGACGGGCGTTTTCTGCTATGGAGTGATATTCCCAACAACCGCATTTTACGCTGGACGGAAGAAACAGGACAGGTTTCCGTATTTCGTAGCCCGTCTGGCTTCGCCAACGGCAATACCCGTGATCATATGGGGCGACTGATTACTTGTGAGCATGAGACCCGGAGCGTTACTCGCACGGAGCATGATGGCACCATTACAGTTATTGCCAACAGGTTTAACGGAGCCCGGCTGAATTCCCCAAATGATGTTGTCGTTGCCGCAGACGGGGCTGTCTGGTTCACCGATCCGGATTACGGCCTCAGATCTGCCTATGAGGGCGGCGGTCGAGAGCAACAGGAACTTCCAACATCTATTTACAGGGTGGGTCCAACAGGCGAAATTCGTCTGATCGATGATTGTTTTATACAGCCCAATGGATTGGCATTTTCACCCAATGGTAACATTCTTTATGTTATCGATACTGGGGCTACACCAAATTTGATCTGGGCCTGCCAGTTGAATGATGCTGGTGATCGAATACTGGATCGCCATGTGCTGATCAACGCGGGTCAAGGCCTTGGTGACGGTCTGCGCTGTGACGAGGCCGGAAATCTCTGGTGTGGATGGGGCGGTCCCGACGGAAATGGCGTCAAGGTCTTTGGAGAAACGGGAGAAATGCGGGCTTTTCTTCCGCTTCCAGAACGTTGTGCCAATCTCTGTTTTGGAGGGCTACGCCGTAACCGCCTTTTTATGGCTGCTTCCCACGGCCTGTATGCCGTTTATGTGCATGTTAAAGGGCGTGTGATCGGTTGAATGGAAGCCCGAAAACTTTGGAAAAATCCGGCTATCGATCATCTTCTTCGGCTTTAATGAATCACACTCATTTTAGTGATGATCAATCAGCATATAGTCTCATTTTCTTTACTGATTTATTCTACGAAAAATACAGACTGTGAGTAATAATACTTTCAATGCACCGGAGAAATCTCCTGATCTTCTCACAGCTGGTTATGGTTCGGTTATGCTCGACAAACAGCGCTGAAGGATTTTGATCATGGAGTTGAACATCAACGGTATTCAGCACCATGTGGATGTCGAACCTGATACTCCCTTGCTCTGGGCTCTGCGCGACGATCTTGCGATGACGGGCACCAAGTATGGCTGTGGGCTGGCGCAGTGCGGGGCCTGCACTGTGCTGGTCGACGGCCAGGCCGTGCGGTCCTGCGTGAAACCTGTTGAAAAAGTGGCAGGAGCGTCGATCACGACCATCGAGGCGATCGAGCAGGATGATCTTGGCAAGCGTGTGGTTGCTGCATGGGTGAAACATCAGGTGCCCCAGTGTGGTTACTGCCAGTCCGGGCAGGTCATGGCCGCGACCTCACTGCTCAGGCAGATTCCACACCCCACGGATGCCGATATCGACGCAGCGATGGTCAATCTCTGCCGCTGCGGAACCTATAACGCCATTCGTGCCGCCATTCATGATCTGGCGTCCGGTTCAACGGACGGGGGAGCGTAAGAATGGTGAACGGTCTTTTTGATGATGCTCCCCTGATGCAGCAGGGACCGGTCAATCTGTCCAGACGGCGCTTTATGCTGACATCGGCAGGCGCTGCAACGGGCGCATTCGTGCTGGGTTTCGGCCTGCCGACCCGACAGGCGCGCGCCCAGACCGCGCAGAGACCAAAATATCGGGGAACACAGGTCCCAGCCTTCCTGGAAATCCGTCCGGATAATACCGTGCGCCTGCAAAGCCCCTTCATTGAAGGCGGGCAGGGAACGTTCACTGCCATGGCACAGATCGTCGGAGAGGAACTGGACGCGGACCCTTCGACTTTCCTTGTTGAAAATGCCCCGGCAGGGGATGAATACGCTGTGATGGACAGCGGTATGCGCATCACGGGCGGGAGCATGTCGGTGCGGAACGGCTATCCGGTCATGCGGCGTCTCGGTGCGCTCGGACGTGAGATGCTGCTTCAGGCCGGGGGGCAGCATCTGGGTGTTCCCGTGTCAGAGCTGACCACTCAGCCGGGACAGGTCGTTCATGCCGCATCGGGCCGAACGGTCAATTATGGAGACCTGGCGCATGTGGCCATGGATCTCCCGGTGCCGGATCCGGCCAGCGTAAAGCTGAGAGATCCGTCGCAGTTCCGCTGGATCGGCAAGTCGGTCAAGCGGCTGGATATCTACGAGAAATCGACAGGCAAGGTCGACTACGCAATTGATGTGCGGGTTGATGGCATGCTGCACGCAGCGGTCCAGCATGCGCCGCGACTTGGTATGACGGTTGGCTCCATCCGCAACGAAGAACAGGTGCGCCAGATGAAGGGTGTTCACTCTGTTCATCGTCTGCCGGGGGCGGTGGCGGTCGTGGCGGAGCGGTGGTGGCATGCCAGACGCGGGGTTGAAGCTCTGCTGGTGAACTGGGTCGAGGCTGAACCGGGGGCAGCCTCAGACATTCGTGTGATGCCAGCGGATTTTTCGACGGAAGAGTTCAGGAAACATCTGGCGACAGTATCCGGGAAAGAAGAGAACGCGGAGACCAAAGGCGATGTGACACGCGGATTGAAAAACGCCCATACAGTCGTCGAAGCAACGTATTTCAGCCAGTACGTGAACCATGGGCAGCTTGAGTCTCCTTCCGCACTGGCACGGTATAATCCCGATGAAACACTCGATGTCTGGCTCCCCAACCAGGCGCCCGACATGTTCCGTGCTGATATGGCCAGGCGCACCGGGATGGATGCCGAAAAGATCACGATTCATTCGCCGTTACTGGGTGGTTTTTTCGGACGTCATTTCCTTTATGACCATGGCAGTCCCTATCCGCAGGCCATTGCACTCGTCAAAGCGACGGGTCGGCCCATCAAGCTGATCTGGACCCGTGAGGAAGAGTTCCTACGCGATGCCCTGCGCCCCATGGCGGCCGTGCGGTTTCGCGCGGGGCTTGATGCGAGTGGTCGTCCTGTTGCGCTCGAGGTTGTGAGTGCTACCGAAGGGCCGACGGAAGGATTGGGTACAAAGCGTGGGAAGAACCTTGATCCATCTGCTCTGGAAGGACTGACCAACAAATCCTACGATATTCCTGATCGGCGTATTGCCCAGCTTTTTGTCAGAAGTCCGGTAGCATTGGGCTACTGGCGTTCCGTCGGCAATTCCATGAATGACTTTCTCTATGAAACATTTCTGGACGAACTTGCGGACAAGGGACATCAGGACCCCTACGAGCTTCGGTTGCACCTGCTCCGGGACAACAGGCGTCTGACGACTTTGCTCACGGCGGTTGCCGACCTGTCTGGCGGCTGGAAGCGTGGCCCGTTTACGGCAGCGGATGGTTCACGCCGCGCGCGCGGGATTGGCATGGCGTCCCCTTTCGGGTCTGAAGCTGCGGCGATTGCGGAAGTGTCGCTCGAAAACGGGCGTGTCAGGGTGCACGAGGTCTGGGAAGCCATCGACCCTGGAAAGGTCGTGAACCCCGCGATTGTGGAAGCGCAGGTCAATGGAGCCATAGCTCTCGGACTGTCTCAGGTGCTTCTTGAAGAGACTGTTTACGAGAACGGTATGCCGCGCGCGCGGAACTATGATGGCTACCCAATTCTCGCTTTGAATCAGATGCCTCGTGTGCATGTGAAGATTGTCGAGAGTGGCGAGAAGATGGGCGGCGTCGGAGAGCCACCGCTGCCTGCCATCCCACCCGCAGTGGCGAACGCGGTTTCGACCCTGACCGGGCGGCGTATCCGAAGCATGCCGCTGTCACGTCATGACTTTGCAAGCTGAGACTTTGATCGTCGTCTGGCACGTCCCGCGTGCAGTAGAAAGAGTGCGGAACTGAACATGACTAACCGCCTGAAGAAAATTTTCGCAGTCGTGATCCCTGCGTCGGCTGTTCTGGCTGCGGGAACGGCATGGTTCGTGACTCGTCTCCCTGCGTCGTCCTTTGAGAAAACCGGTTCTCAGGGGGAGCCGTCGGCGCAGCTCGTGGCGCGAGGGGAGTATGTTTCCCGTCTGACGGATTGCGTGGCCTGTCACAGTGTGCCGGGTGGGGCAGCCTATACCGGGGGCCTGAAGATGGTGACGCCGATGGGCGCAATCTTCGCCACGAACATCACGCCTGATCGAGACACGGGGATCGGTGCCTATACGCTGGCGGATTTTGACAGGACGCTTCGTTCCGGTGTTGCAAAGGATGGGCACCGTCTTTATCCGGCCATGCCCTATCCGTCCTATGCCAAGCTTTCTGACGATGATGTCAAAGCGCTTTATGCCTATTTCATGAAGAGTGTTGCGGCCGTTCATCTGGAAAACCGGAAAAGCACGATCCCCTGGCCGCTGAACATGCGCTGGCCTCTGGCTTTCTGGAATGTGGTTTTTGCCCCGTCAGAGGTTTATTGCCCGGACACGTCGAAAGATGCCCAATGGAACCGGGGGGCCTATCTTGTTGAAGGGGCGGGGCACTGCGGGGCCTGTCATACGCCGCGAAGTCTGGCCTTCAACGAAAAGGGGATGGACAGCCGTAGTGCGTCCTTCGTCTCCGGCGCGCTGATCGATGGCTGGTTTGCGCCCAGCCTGCGCAACGATGCCAACACGGGTCTGGGTCGGTGGAGCGAGGACGATGTTTTTCGTTTTCTCAAGACCGGCCGGAACGACCATGCTGTTGTGTTCGGCTCCATGACAGAAGCTTTCAACAACTCGACGCAGTTTTTCTCGGATGATGATCTGCGGGCAGTTGCGCATTATCTCAAGTCTCTGCCTGGCAACGCGCAACGTGACGGAACGCCGTGGCAGTATGAGCCGACGCAGGCCAAGGCACTCCAACCCGCCGGACGGCAGGGTATCCCCGGTGCGCAGACCTACATGGCGAAGTGCAGTTTCTGTCATGGCACGGATGGGCGCGGACAGGGACAGTGGGTTCCGCCGCTGGCAGGAGCAGCTTCGTCTCTGGTGCCAGACAGTTCCTCTTCCATCAACGTCACACTCAACGGGTCTGGCCGTGTCGTCGCGGCCGGGGTGCCGGATTCCTACCGGATGCCGTCATATCGCGAGCAGCTCTCCGACGGGGAAATTGCAGATGTGCTGACTTTTATCCGATCCTCGTGGGGAAACCGGCAGCCTCCCGTGGCGAAGGGGGATGTGAAAAAACTCAGGGAGCAAACCGTTCCTGCCAGCAGCAGTCCAGTTATTTTGAAAACTCGTTGAGTTGCGAAGGCATTGAGTTAGAAAGGTAAGTATACCAGCAGGACGGCTGTAGGTCTTTCTCAGCACACCACACAAATCCTGCGTGAAATTTTTGTTCGATTTCGCGTGATTAACAACTACGAACACATACGCATTGTTTGATGAGGTTTCTTCATCGCGACATTGAAGGAATAGGGGGAAGAAAAGTCTGCATTAAGCGCTATTTTCGATACCATAATGCGAACGCACCCCTGCATGGAGAATGACAATGTCGAGAATTATCGTCATCGGCGGCACGGGCCATATCGGAACATATCTTGTGCCAGCGCTTGTTGATCAGGGGCACGACGTGGTCAGTGTCAGCCGGGGACTGGCCAAAAGCTATGTCCATAACACCGCCTGGGATCGCGTCGAGCAAGTCACGGTGGATCGCCAAGAGGAAGAAAAAGCTGGCACGTTCGTTGAACACATCGTCGGATTGAAACCGGACATCGTCATCGACCTTATTTCGTTCAATCTGGCCAGCACCCGGCCACTGGTCGAAGCGCTCCGTGGTAAGATCGAACATTTCCTGCATTGCAGCACGCTCTGGGTTTACGGGCATACCGCCGCAGTACCAGCGGGCGAGGACGAGCCTCTTAATCCCTTCGGTGAATACGGTATCGACAAGGCCGAAATTGAAAAGTGGCTTATGCACGAGGCGCGTACCACTGGCTTTCCCGCGACAATCTTTCGCCCCGGTCAGATCGTTGGCGAAGGATGGACCCCTATTACGCCCCTCGCGAACGACAAGGCAGCCGTTTTTTCCAAAATGGCTCGTGGTGAAGAAATCGTCCTTCCCAATCTCGGGCTGGAGACGGTGAACCATGTTCACGCGGCCGACATTTCGCAACTGATCCAGCGTGCAATTACAAATCGCAGCGTTGCAATTGGCGAGACGTTCAACGCAGTTTCAGATACGGCGCTGAACCTGAGAGGCTACGCGGAGACGATCTTTACGTGGTTTGGTTTTGAACCGAAGATTGCGTATGTTCCCTATGAGGAATGGATGAAGCGGCAGCCCACGCCAGAAGAAGCCCATCACTCCTGGGAGCATTTTGCGCGGAGTTCGTGCCTGTCTATCGAAAAAGCCCGCCGGAAACTCGGTTATGAGCCTGCCTACAGCAGCATAGCTGGCGTCAAGGAATCAATTGCGTGGCTTATCGAGAACGGCAAGGTGGAAAAGCCCGAGGCTTGGAGGTGATCGTCTCCCAAAATTTATGGCTTGATTGCCCTCGTGATCAATACCGTAGCGTTTGAAGAAAAGAAGATTGTGGCGTGTGCCAGCAGGAACGATTGAAACCCGAAATATGTCCGTAGCACGTTCGCAACTCACCGATTTCACCTACTTTCTAGCCGTCGCCAGACATCGCAACTTTCGATTGGCCGGTCTGGAAATGGGGGTGAGCCCCTCGGCAATCAGTCATGCGCTAAAGGGGCTGGAAGCAAAGCTCGGTGTGCGTCTCGTCAATAGAACGAACCGCAGCGTGACTTTGACCGCCGCAGGTGAGGAGTTTCGTGTTTCAATTGAAGTGCCGCTGAAAGATATCGATCAGGCCGTGGAACGGCTGAACAAACATCGTGACTCCCCACAAGGACGTATCCGAATTAACGCTCAGGTAGATGCCGCCCACACGATTTTACCTCCTGTTCTGGCACTTTATGCAGAGCGCTATCCCGAAATAAAAATCGAAATTGAAGCTACGGACCGTCTGGTAGATATCACCCATGAGGGGTTCGATGCCGGTATCCGTGTCAGTGGGACCGTGCCGGAAGACATGGTGGCGCAGCGTATTTCAGGCGATTTGCGGTGGATTGTCGCAGGAGCTCCAGCGTATTTTGAGCGGTTCGGTATCCCACAGACACCGGGCGACCTTAAAAATCACCGCTGTATCAATGGGCGATTAGGCGACGGGCGTATCTATCAATGGGAATTCGAAGGGCCTGACGGCGAGTTTTCAATGTCGGTTCCGACCCAGTTTGTCCTGAATGATCGTCCCACGATGTTGGCCATGACGTTGGCTGGCTCCGGTCTTATGTACTGCGTTGAACCCGTGTTTTCCCCCTACCTGAAAAGTGGCGAGCTTCAGATTGTACTTGAAGCGTGGGCTGCCCGAGGTGAAGGGTATCAAATCTACTACTCCAGCCGAAGACAGGTCCCGCTCGGTTTGCGCCTGTTGATCGATCTTATCCGGGAAGTTCGTCCCTTAGGTTTGTAATTCACACATGAATTCAGGACATCTCCCGGTAAACACGCCCGTCATGTGAGGATGCGGCCCTTCGTTTTTCCATGATTATTTAAAAGTCCATAAACATGCTGATAAGCAGATTCAATTTCGGCAGGAATGTCGACATGTGGGATGAAGCCTCGTCCCAATGGGACATAACCGTTTTCGTCGTCTCGTAAACGGGGAATTTCTCCCATGATCAGGGATAAAAATCGCTCAGGACTCCACAACCCAGACGGTAACTCCGCAGCATATGCCGTGATCCCGTCTTGCATCTGGAGACGAGGCACAAAGGTCGGGCAGCTATAAAAAACGGCTTCACAGGACGCGTCCTGCCAGACCTTCTGGAAGGTCACGAAAGTTCGTAACTGCATCGCCGGATCCTGAAAGAGGATGATCGTCCGGGCTTTCTGGTCCAGTTCCGAAAGAAGGGATTTCGTAAAGACTGCGTTCTCACCGCAGTTGGTCGAGCGTGTTTCCAGAATCAGTTTTTCTTTTGGGAAATTCCAGGCCCGGGAAGCCAAAGCACCAAAAATCTCAGCTTCTGATCTGTTTTCCAGGTTTTCTGCTCTGACGCGCTCCACAAGAAGCATGGTCGAGTGCCCAATCGCGCGGGAAAAACCAGGGGACAATTTGCGTCCAGTGCCGCTTTGCAAGCAGCATGAGCCGTTTCAAGAATGACATTTCCGGCGTGAACCACCAGATCGACTGGCTTACTGTCAGGCTGTGGCAGGACCGTAAGCGACAAAAATGCCGCTATTGCATTGACGGCATGAATATCGCTCTGCCTTTTCAAGAAGCTACTGAACTCAGACATCTGATGCTCTTTTCTCGTCGAAAGCTCCACTAAACAGGACATAACGTTTCAGCCGCAATACGCGCGCTTCAGGAAAATACCCTCAAAAAGCTGCTTTTCATCTGCGCGAAGTATCTGATGGTATCCTTGCCTTCATTGCTGGCTATTCCAACTTTTACGACACGAAAAACAGGTAGGTCCGATTACGTATCGTTGCGGACGCACATGCAGCTTTCGCAAAGCGGATAAATACTTGGATATCTATTTTTGTATTCTTTTCAGATCGCGGAATGTGGACTTGTCCTGACCCGAAGTGTGATCAGCAAAGCTGAAAACATCAGGATCGCGCTGGCGACACCAAACACACCGACCACACCGTCAACACTGAACATCAGACCACCGACGGCAGCCCCTGCCGCAATGGCCGACTGTACGGAGACGACCACCATCCCGCCTGCGCTCTCTGCCTGATCGGGAACCGCATACGCGACCCAGTTCGACCACGCCACAGGGACGCCCCCAAAGGCCATCCCCCACAGGATTACCAGAAGAACCTGGCCTGTTATCCCAGTTGGCAGGAAAATCAGCCCCAGACCTGCTGCTCCAATCAGAACCGGCATGACGATGAGCGTGGCGCGCAAACTACGTTCCAGTACCCATCCTACAACCAGGGTTCCAACGAAATTGGCTACGCCAAAGGCTAATAACACCAACGCCAGCCCGCTGACATTGATCATCATCACACTTTCCAGCACGGGACGGATATATGTGAACAGAGCGTATTGACCCGTGTGGACAAGGGTGCAGCACAGCATCCCGACGCCAATGCCAGGTCGGCGCAGAACATCCAGAATGGTTCCCAAACGGGCCGGACTGGTCGGTCTCAGGGAAGGAAGCGTGAAAAACTGGAAAATCAGTGTCAGAACGCCGAGCACCGCTGCCGCTAAAAAGGCTACTCGCCACCCGTATAATCCGCCCAGATAACTGCCAAGCGGCACAGTCACGACGGTCGCCACAGAAATGCCGCTGAAAATGATGGACAAAGCCCGCGGCAGAAATGCTGCGGGCACAAGGCGCATCGTTACGGCGGCTGCCATGCTCCAGAACCCTCCCAGGGCAATGCCCAGCAGCACCCGCATTGCGAGAAGTACGGTGAGGCTGGATGACAGTGCGGCCAACAGGTTGGACGCGATCATCAGCACACTGAAGACAAGCAGCACAATGCGACGATCGACCCGCCGCGTCAGGCTTGCCGTCAGCAGTCCGGAAAACATGGCGACCACAGCCGTTACCGTGACGGCCTGTCCTGCCAGAGCCTCTGAAACACCCATGGCCAGCGAAAAAACCGCCATCCATGCTGGAGACGTGGGTTCCCTGTCATCTGTTGTACTGCCGATGTCAGGACCAGCGGGCTCTGATAATGCTTTACTCACGAAAAACGTCCTTGGAATTGCCGTTACAACCCAAGGCTAGACGGCACAATCGGGACGATCTATGTCTAATAATCTGTAATTTTTGATCGAAACGCCGGAATATTTTATTGTTGGATCCGATCGCCCCATCCTCTGATCTCATGAACGAACTGCTTCTCGGGATGCGTCTGCGCGGGATTCAATATCGCCGCATCCATGCCGCATCCTCTTTTGGGTTTGCCTTCAAGGCAAAACCCGGTTGCGCCTATTTCCATTTCCTGGCGACCGGTAAGGCAGAACTTCTGACCGAAAATGGTGAGCTTCAGACGCTCTTAGCGGGCAATGCAGTGTTCCTTCCGCAAGGAAGTGCCCATAAGATTTTTTCCGATCCGCAAGTTTCGGTTCAGGATATCACCCACTGCGATGTCATAGCCCTTAGCGACACCGTCTGTGCCGTGGCCTGCTCCAGCGGCACACCCCAGACGATTTTCTTCAGTGGCTGCATGGAGTTCGATCTTGGTGGCCTTCAGGGACTTGTCCCCCTGATGCCAGAACTCATGATGATTGACGCAACGAGCCAGCGTTATCTCGAACTCATGCCGATTTTAACGGCCATGGAACAGGAGGCGCGTACCGGACGCATGGGAAATGCAGGCATTCTCGCGCGTCTGGCAGATGTCGTGGTGGCCGTCATCGTCCGGGGCTGGGTTGAATGCGGCTGCGGCAACAGTTCCGCCTTTGTGACGGCTCTGCGAGAGCCAAAACTGTCGCGCGCCATTCTTGCCCTGCATCGTCACCCCGGACGCGACTGGACCGTAGCGGAACTGGCAGCGGAAAGCGGTCTCTCGCGCTCTGTTTTTGCAAAACGATTTCAGGAGATGATCGGCATTGCGCCTTTGCATTACGCTGCGGAGTTGCGAATGCGCATAGCTCGGACCTGGCTTGCTTACGAAAGAATGTCTATTGAAAATGTTGCCGACAAGCTTGGTTATACTTCTCAGGCGGCTTTCAGCCGCGCTTACAAACGTATCGTCGGTGTGCCGCCCGGTTATAGCCGTCGGGCAGTGGCGAAATAGTTATCAGGCAGGAGATTGTCCGCTTGACGCCAAATAATATTCGAAAGAAGACTTTCCGCTTTCCCTCCTAAATCTGCCTATCTGCTTAGTGACGCAGGAGCAGATAGGCAGCAATCGCCTACAAGTCGGACGTAAATGAGTGGTCTTTTTCTTCTCCAAAGCCGAGACAATTTCTTGGGCGCAATTAGTATTCGCCAATCCCGGTCAGTTAACTTACCACAAAGATTGCCTCAGAGAATGATGGACACTACATCTAAAGGTGCAAATGTAGGTACTACTCGTCTAAATGAACAGATAGCCCGTTCGCACAGTTGGCCGACGCGTCAGAAAAACCAACGTAGATAGTCGCTGACGAATACTTTTTCTTATACCCCCAGCCTTGCGGGGGCGGTGGATCGGCAGCATCTATAAAAATATTTTTGTTAGTAAATTTATAATATTTTTTCACGTTGTCTCTTTCAAGGCAACGGCCTTTATCGCGGTCACCCAGGCGCAGATAAACCATACCATACCGCCCAAGTGTAAACGAACGTACTTCGATTCCGTGAATTATGTAGGCATCCTGTGTGTGGATACTGGTCTCTATATCACCTCCCTGCCGAAGCTTCTGTTGGAGCGGAGGTGAGAAAATATTCGCAATTCGGGGAGCAGGTTTCTCCATTTCAGTACGTATGGCGTCGAAAACCTCAAACAAGGTTCCATTGCAGCTACGAGCGTTACAGGAAATCTGCTTGGGTGTCTGAGAGACCGCACTGCTTGGCAGGATTAGAATAGTCATCAAGCACGGGATCAACTTCATTTTACTCAGCGTCCGCTCGCTCTATTGCGACAATCCTGATGCTCTGACGGGAGAGACGCCGTGTCAACATCGCAACAAAACGTCTTCTTCGAATGAAATTTGTCCAAAAGCAGACGGACCGCTTCCCCCCATTCCCGCCATTAGCCAAATGACTACTCAGCAATCATTCAATCCCATTTGCGGCACGCGAGAGTACGCCATCCTAATCTGCGCAGATCTCAGGACTGTGCCTGAACTCTGTGTGTTCATCGCCCCACGCCTTGAGAGCCATGATGACGGGTTCAAGGGTTCGGCCGCGTGGGGTCAGGCTGTATTCCACCTTTGGCGGAACTTCCGGATAAACCGTCCGTAACACGAACCCGTCACGCTCCAGCTCGCGAAGCTGGGTTGTCAGCATTCTCTGCGTGATGTTGGGCAGGCGCTTGCGGATGGCGTTGAAGCGTAATGTCCCCTGAAGCAGATGATAGAGGATCACGCCTTTCCATTTCCCGTCGATGAGCTGAAGCGTTGCTTCAACAGCGCAGCCGGGGCTGCAATCGAGCGACTGATGGCGGATACGGGTCATAACGGTATCATTTCCGACACTATGGGCGTTAAAAGTGCGTTCTTGTCTGAAAGCAGCATAGTGCTCACTCTTCTCCTCATTCAACAGAGGATCAGACATCATGCGGGCCATCGGTTATCAGACGCCGCTTCCCATCGAAAATCCGGCGTCCCTTCAGGATATTGATCTGCCAAAACCTGTTCCCACAGGGCGGGATCTTCTGGTGGAGATCAGAGCCGTATCGGTCAATCCGGTTGATACAAAAGTCCGCCGTAGCGCAACGCCGGAGGCGAGTCAGTGGCGTGTTTTGGGCTGGGATGCCGCAGGCGTTGTCGTAGGCACCGGACCTGACGTCACGGATTTTTCTGTCGGCGATGAGGTCTTTTATGCCGGCGCGATCAATCGCTCAGGGACCAACGCCGAGTTTCATCTGGTCGATGAACGGATTGTCGGTCGCAAACCCCGCTCCCTGACCTGGGCCGAAACCGCCGCCTTACCGCTGACCACAATCACCGCCTGGGAGATGCTTTTCGATCGTCTGGACATTCGTCGCTCTGTCCCGGGAACGACGTCCTCCATTCTGATTATCGGGGGCGCAGGCGGGGTCAGTTCCATGGCGATCCAGCTGGCCAAGGTTCTGACCGATATCACGGTTATTGCCACGGCTTCGCGCCCCGAAACGCAGGACTGGGTCACATCTCTCGGGGCAGATTACGTGATCGATCACAGCAAGCCTTTGACCGCACAGGTTGCTGCCCTTCCTGCGGGCGCTCCCGGCTTTGTCTTTTCAACGACGCAGACAGATCGCCACCTGGCAGAGATCGTCGAACTTCTTGCGCCTCAGGGACATTTCGGCCTGATTGATGATCCTGCTGAACTCAATGCTGTACCCCTCAAGCGCAAAAGCCTGTCCCTGCATTGGGAGCTGATGTTCACGCGTTCACTGTTCGGAACGGCAGATATCAGCGCACAAGGGAAACTCCTGAACGACGTGTCGCATCTCGTAGAGGAAGGTCGTCTTCGCACGACGCTTGGCAAAAATCTCGGGCTCATTACCGCCGACAATCTTCGGGAGGCTCACGCTCTGATCGAGAGCGGTCAGGCCAAAGGCAAGATCGTGCTCGAAGGTTTTGCTACCTGAACGGAGAGAACCATGACGAAAACAGCCAAAGCGCTTGAAAAGAACAGACCTCATGAATGACGAAGAACATCTGATGACCCTGAACCGGATGGGAGGTCGCTTCGATCTCAATAAAATTGCGGCGGCGTTTCCCGAAACGGCGGACACAATGCTGCTGGACACCTATCTGACCGACAAGCCGGAAGCCAGTATCCGGGTCTTTCGGATCTATCGGGATGTGCCACCGCATTATCATACCCAGTGCGATGAAGTGCTTCATGTCCTCTCCGGGACAGGCACATTCTGGATTGATGATCCCAAGGAAGAGGCCCCGTTTGCCCCCGGCCATCTTCTGGTGTTCCCACGTCGGGCCGTGCATGCCGTGCCTCGCATTCTGAGCCATCCAGTCGTCTTTCTGGCCATCGATACGCCGCGACGGGCACCAGACGACGTAGTGTTTGTCGATCCTGCCGACGGTACGCCGTCCGGTTTTATTGCCGGGATCTGACGACATGGGTCTCATGGAACAGAATCGGCGGCAGGCTTTCCTAAAAAGAGGCCTGCGCAGGATCGCCATTGCCGTTGTCACGGGATTCGTTGGGGTATGCGCGTATCCCGTTTCTTCTCATGCCCAGTCCATCAGGATTGAGGCAACCACTACGGCCATGGACTGGAACGCCGTAGCGCTTGCTGGCGGTCATGTGTTTGTCTCAGGCCCTCGCTGGACCGGGTTTTCCGGACCGGCCGTGGGTCTTCTGACGAAAAGCAAAGAGATAGAGCCATTTCCGGATGCTGACTGGAATGGCTGGAAACCCGGGCAGGATGCGACGCATCGGTTTGTCAGCGTCAATGCCCTCCATGTTGCTCCTGATGGAATGCTTTGGGTTGTTGATACTGGAACTCCCTCTTTTGGAGGCAGCCCCGTA
>Ga0157363_1000742_pt1 | contig 25583 bp, 20 predicted proteins | sample AttsexASBM1_FD_111477 | JGI IMG/M metagenome (GOLD analysis project Ga0157363, IMG submission 111477) | Fungus gardens microbial communities from leaf cutter ant in Ribeirão Preto, State of São Paulo, Brazil - Atta sexdens ASBM1 | ecosystem: Host-associated > Fungi > Mycelium > Unclassified ... | reverse complement strand
TCAAACGTCAAACCATATGGCATTTTAGAAGACCAAATGTTAACGCTTTAAAACCACAAAAAGGCGGGAAGATATATAAAATTTAAATTGTTATTTCGGTTGTATCAAATCTAAAGCTCAGAATTTTTTTGTATACCTAATAACAATAGATATTAACCAATTTTTTGTAATTACGTTATTATAGCCGATGATGTCCCAATTACAATCAATATTAGAGAATGTCGACAGAGCAGACTTATTGGTAGCAACTGTGGATGCTATATTACTCATCATAGATTCTTATCCAGAAACATTCACGAACCACTTTCGCGATACTGTGGACATACTTGTGGGTTGGCACATCGATTCCACGCAACAAAAGTCAGTTGTCATTTACGCGAGTCGATGTTTGCAAAAGTTGCGCTCGTTCTGGATAGCGGATCTGCAGTTTACTCTAACGTTACTAGGACAATTTTTGGAAGATATGGAAAGTTATGACGAGGAATTGAATTCGCCCGAATCCGGTCGTACTTCGCCCGGTGATGATGGATCCCCGACACCGAGGGAATGCATTCTGCGAATTACGTCGTTAATATCCGTCTTTAATACGGTAACGAAGAGCGTAGCTGAGCATCTGAATCCAAATCTTGCACCTAACGTACAATGGTCTTTCCTAACGAATTGTCTATCGAAAATGCTAAAGACCGTTGTCAAAGCGATCGAATTGGAAGAGGATAACGACACTTGGCTCAAGATATCTAATAATCCAGAAAATTTGATCAAATATGTAAGAAATATGAGTTCGTCGCAAGAACATGTCGAGATACTTTCCAAACATTTTAGTAAAGACGACATTACCGAGGAAAATCTTATTAAGATGATAAAGTCATTGACTATAAATAAGAAAAATGATAAGAAGAATTTCAAGATAGCTTCCGACAAAGGAAACGTTCTGTCCAAGGAGAAAGGACAGTTGTTAATGAGTGTAATGCGATCGATGGAGCCAAAAGTCAAACAGATTGAAAACTTGTCGCAAGAAAAGGAAGAATTGATTGTAGTCGCGAATGAATGCGCCTTCTTGCTCCTTGGTTATCTTCAAAGCCGAGTAACAAAGAATCACGAGCTTCTCTATAAATTTATTGATCTTCAGTTACAAAGAGTTAACATCTTTTGGGACGATACCATTATCTCCATGTTGAGCATCATATCAAAAATAATAAAGGAGGTATCTGCGAACCTGCCATTGGAATTGGTGCACACGTTACTTGGCAAGAATTCGATGCTGCTAAAATTAAGATTCCGAAATTCCATTACCATTCAAAACGCGAGTTTGAGCGTATATCACAGTCTTCTGAGTCTAAAGAATATTCCGTTATTACAAGAATCTTATCGCTATATATTAGCGGATTTGGAAATAGCTTACAAACTTATACTATCCGATATAGATATTTTGGTTGCAGACAATCCGTTGAATGATTTACAATATACGAAAAGCGACGTTGAGATTGTAGTTACGTTCATCTTACGGGCGCTTTCGGACATAGGTGAGCATATACACGCTGCTATAATCGCAAATGTATAAAAAGAACGAGAAAATGTATAATAAGAGCTTTTATACTTTTTTTTAGCAAACGCAAGTAATTCGATTATTGGAATGTGGGCTTTAAAGCCCAGTATCTTGGAACTTCTCGCAGTCAGGTTAAAACCATACGACACTGCACTGTCTACAGCAAGTCCGTTTTTGCAATATAATATTCTGTATTTGCTCTATGCGCATTGTTCCAGGTAGAATGAAACTTACTACTTCTAGTACTCTCTTTCGATAGTTTAATGAATGAATACATAATTTTAATGTGTGTGTCGATTTTTGTGTGTGTGTGTGTGTATGTTAACAGGTACAATCACTTCGTTTCAAGCTCCAGCTTGATAACAGGTACTACCGCTTCTCGTCCGATGGATATGTTTCCCGGGACTTTGGATGTACCGACTACGTCACCAGCCAGCGGTCATTTGTCTATAATTCTCAATTTGATAGCAAAGACATATAACAAAAATACGCCCGCATGCACTTTGCTCCTTTTGTCCACTTGGTTGCAAGAGATTTGCATACAGTCTGAAAAATATATCGGAATCTTGAGCGAAACTCAGGAATGTCAAAGTATAATTGCGAGTTTAATCAATTGTGGCGCTACAACGAATGATGATGTTGCGAGCGCAGCATGCAATCTCTTTGAAATGTTAATGACCGCAAAGGATGTAGTATGGAAGCAAGAGACCTATTTGAGTATTGTGGACCTAGCGACTTTGCATTTGACTTCGTGCAACAAAATGATCCGCGAAAAATACGGCGCGCTGCTAATGTGTATGCCCATTAACATTGTTTTATCAAAATTGAACAAACAGCATTTATTCTCAGACACCAAGGTAAGTGCAATCTTTCTGAATGTAGTTTTATCCAAATTTGTCGAGTTAATATCTCTTTCTCATTTCATATTTAAATGTTTTCTATATTTAAATGTTGTCTTGAAAATGTTGTGTGATGCAGAAGGTGCGAGAGATCGTGACTTATTCGACAGAATCGTTGATTCTCGCTCAAAGATTGCACATGCGAAGTAATAACAATGGGGAATTGTTAGCACAGCATTTCAAAACGTACATGGCGTTTCTATTGCAAGAACATTATCTCGACGCATCCGGGTTATCGGAAATATTTACTTTATGTTGGCCAGCTGTGTAAGTACGCTTTACGCGAGATTATTTTTTCGCGAAAACAGTAATAATCACACGAAATGTTTCTCCATGCAGACCAGAGAACGGAACTACAGCGAGAATGTATGATTTGGCATTGGCAAATTGTTCGTTTCTGTTTTTCTGGAGCGGTTTCGAGGCAGCGCAACATTGTGTCCTCAACAAGCTGCGCACTTCTCTGGGGAAGCCACAGGAAACGTTTACGTCAATCGAGAGTGCTCTGAAGATTCTGGCTCGTGAAATATCGTGCCACAACCTAGACGTGATGAAGAAGCAGGGATTAGAGAACCAGGAATTAGATCGCATTTTGCACGAGCACACGCGAGTACGACTCTTTGTCGAGTTCCTGGAACATCTCGAAAGGGTGATTCACAATGCGGCCGATGGTTGCGCGATGGCGCTCTTACCACTGTCAAAACCAGTCAGAACCTTCTTTCATACGAACAAGTCGACGTGCAAGGAATGGCTGAATCGCATACGGTTGGCCTTATGCGTAGTCTCGTTGCACTCCGGCCTAGCAACGAGTGCGCTGCGAAACGGTCAGAGATTACTAGAGGATTTGAGCAATGCTGATAATACGCAAGGAATCGAATTTGAGAGGGCAACATTGTGGACTACGCAGGCGATGGTCGCACTCGGCGAAGCGGAGGCGTTACAGGGACTTTATCTTTACACCAAGAGCAAGGACAGACAGTTTTCCTGGTTGAAAGCAGCGATGGAGGAAGCCGCCGGGCGTTACGAGTCAGCGGCGGATGCCTACAAGCAGATCGTCGACGATCACGATCACGTTAAAACAAACGATGACGAAGGCGGCAGAACCACGAGACTCGAGAGCGACAGTCAAGTGCTGGGCTTCTGCATGCAAAGACTTTCCAATTGTTATAAAGCGGTTAGTGACTGGTCTGGATTAGTGGAATGGAAATCACGAGAGACCGAGATGCTGACGCAAGAGAATTATGCCGCCGTGAGGAAGCAAATTGCAGAAAATATTGTTCCGCAGCAGGCGGATTGTCTGAAAAAGTTCGAGGATGGCAAACTGATCTCCTTGAATGAATTGTCGAATTGGAACCTGCTGGAGAAGAAAAGTAATTGGAGCTGCGCGAAAACGCTGGCTGCGTGCAGCAATAGTTTGACGAACGTTGCGCTCAGAATTCGCCTTAACGAATTCGACGATTCGTTTGACGATAGTATTATCGAGAGATGCCAAAAGGTTGCGGCCAAGGTGATGCAGGACGGATTGCGGAATGTGCCGTCGGAGTATCTCAGTGATGCTATACTGCTTCAATATTCTGCGACAGGACTGAAGAACATATCGCGCGGCAAGAAGGACAAGAACGTTTTCGAATTATTCAAGGTTGATAAAGTGAATAATATCAATTCCAACATTTTAACACAGGTATTGTGGTGGTCTGAGTATCTGGATCAAGCGTGCGACAACGGCTCTACGGAGGTGGACAGTCTACGATTACATGTTGTCAGAACGGCCAGGAAAGAAGGCAACTTTAATTTAGCGAAACGTGAGATGATCAAGTACTTGAAATCGGAGCAAGACCTCATTCGATTGGAGAATCCGACCGCTTGCACTTTCACTGAGATCACAAGCGGCATGCTGAACGGGCCTATCCATGTGAAATGGACTAAGAGTAGTATGCGCGCATTCAGAGAATTGTCGAAATTATTGTATGACATGGAGAAAACGAGCGAGGCTTTAAGAATGTGTTGCGTGACCGCATTGGGGATCTCGCAAGCGATCGTCAGTGGCGAGCAGTCTGCTGATTTACGGGAAACGGGAACCAAGCTTTTGCTTACCCTGGGTAAATGGATACAACAGGACACAAACGTGAAGGAGAATCCTCAATTGGAAGAATTGCTCCGATTCGAAGCTATGCACAACGACGGCCTGATGGACAAACTGTTTGGCGAGACGATCGATCTGATTCCTACGTCGGACATGATAATCGGTAAACTGATGCAACTTGGCGTGAATCAGTGCCCGGATCTGCCGCGAGCCTGGTCCAGTTTTGCCGCTTGGTGTTACAAGTGGGGCCGAAAGATTGTGGACAACTCCAATTCTGGTCAATTGACGGATACTGATCGGATAAATATACAGTCGTTACTGCCGATGGATATAGCCGAAACTGATCTCAACACCATTTTTTCTATATTAAGCCAGAACAAAACCATACCCGAAGACGAGGGTGATATCGACATGAATGACATAAACACATCTGACATGATAGAGAATCAACTGAGGAACGTGTCGGTCTTAAGTCACGCCAGCAACGAACATCTCGGTATGCTGGTCGACATCTGGCGACAGGCGCAGAAAAGGATCTATTCGTATTACGAGCTTTCAGCGAACGCGTATTTCAAATACTTACAATTAGCAAATAATGACAGCAACGAGTGCGACACCATCACGGCAACGTTGAGATTACTGAGACTCGTGGTGAAGCACGCTCTCGAATTGCAGAATGTTCTCGAAGCTGGTCTCTCGACAACCCCGACCGCGCCATGGAAAGAGATTATACCGCAGTTATTTTCGAGACTCAGTCATCCCGAGACGTACGTGAGGACTCAGGTATCCGAGCTGTTGTGCCGAGTGGCTGAGAATTCGCCGCATTTGATCACGTTCCCGGCCGTGGTGGGCGCGGTATCCGGGCAGAAGAAGATGTACGGCAAGGTCGTTAGCCCTTATGAAAAGCCCGATGACAATGATAGCTCGCAGAATGATGTAAATTTGAGTGCTGTCATAGAGGAACGAGAGGGAAAAGAAGGAGAGGAGAATAATGACGGGGAAGAGGAGGACGAGGAGGAAGAGGAGGATGAGGAGGATGAGGATGAGGAGGAGGAGGAGGAAGAAGAGGAGGAGGAGGAGGAGGAGGAGGAGGAGGAGGAGGAGGAGGAGAAAGAGGAGGAGGAGGAAGAGGAGAAAGAGGAGGACGATGATGACGATGAAGAAAAAACAGTAGCGGAAGCAATTGTATATAACGATGAACATGAGAGTTTCATGGATTCCTATTTCTCGCAGTTGGTCGATTGTCTCTCGAATCGTATACAGGATTCGGTGATTCAAGTGAAAGTGCTAGTGAAGGAGCTCAGACGAATCACATTGTTGTGGGACGAACTGTGGTTGGCAACATTGTGTCAACATCACACCGAGATTACCAAACGATTCGAGCAGCTAGAAATTGAGATTCAGCGGGTGCAGGACAATATATGGCTTACACTCGAAGAGAAGGATAAATTGATCGCGGAAAAGCATAGGATTATTTTGAAGCCAATTACATTTATATTAGAGAATCTGCTATCTATGACGTCTGTATCTGCCGAGACGCCACACGAGAAGACCTTTCAGGAGAAGTTTGGTGTTTCTATAGAGGAGGTGATAAATCGATTAAACAATCCCAAGAATCCAGCAAAGCCCCAAATGGCTAGTTTGGCCTTGAAACATTTGGAAACCAAGTTAGCGCAACGCGTACACCGACGAGCTGCTTATTCTCTGTCAATGATGGACATCAGTCCTATTCTGGCTAATCTGAAGGACACCCGTATCGCCATGCCGGGCGTCGCTGCCATCGATAACAGAATCGTCACCATTATGTCGGTGGACAATAATGTTCAGATTCTACCGACGAAGACAAAGCCTAAAAAATTGATATTCCACGGGTCTGATGGCCACGTTTATACGTATTTATTCAAGGGACTAGAGGATCTGCATCTAGACGAGAGGATAATGCAATTCCTGAGTATATGTAACACCATGATGTCAAAGAATAGCGATACCAAGGTCTACAGGGCGCGGCACTATTCAGTGATCCCTTTAGGTCCTAGATCCGGTCTCATTCAGTGGGTCGATGGCGTTACGCCACTGTTTATACTTTATAAGCGATGGCAGCAGCGTGAGTGCGCCGTCAGCAAGACCGGTGGCGGCAATTCTGCTATTATGCGACCGTCGGAACTGTTTTACAACAAGTTGACGCCATTGTTGAAAGAATGCGGGATCGGCTTGGAGAACCGAAAGGAGTGGCCTATTCATGTGCTGAAAAAAGTTTTGGAGGAATTAATGAGGGAGACTCCGAAGGATCTACTGGCAAAGTTAGTTGTAATAAAAACGGGCATTAGCATACTTTTCAATCGGATCTTTCGACATCTATTCTCTCTTTCTTTTTTTCTGTATTTATTTTTCTCATATTTTCCCTTTATCTTCTTATGCATTGCAGAGAGATCTGGTGTAACAGTATCAATGTCGGCAGCTGGTGGCAAGCTACCAAGAACTACTCATATTCCGTTGCTGTAATGTCCATCATTGGCTACATCATAGGTTTAGGCGACAGGCATTTGGATAACGTTCTCGTTGATCTTAACACCGGCGAAGTTGTACACATTGATTATAATGTTTGCTTTGAGAAGGGAAAAACTCTACGTGTCCCGGAAAAGGTGCCGTTCCGCATGACGCCAAATATTAAAACGGCTTTAGGAGTAACCGGAGTCGAGGTACGTCTTCTGATAATCTTATCGAGAAAATATTTTTTAATAAGATGAAGAAATAACAAATAATTGGTATCTTTTAATTCTAATTATAACAAAAGTCCAATTACGATTATGAAATTTTAATACTCTCGGAAATTTCATCGATGTTGGAAATTTTTACACCGCACTCGAAACGTTTTAATTTTGCACCAGACGAATGTCTCTCGTGTTTACAATTCTTTATGTACGTTTATAATTTCTTTATTTTAATATTTTCAGTTGAGAGAGACAGAGAGAGGGGGGGGGGAGATAAAAGATTGAAGGAAAATGAAATAATTTACAATTTGTTCTTCTATTAGATAGCTTTTAGTTAAATGATAAGACGAATGATATTTAAAAAATTGTGTTTTCTATTCTGTTTTCTTCTGCATGATCAGATTGGCGCTCGAGTGAACATTTGTTGTTTCTTCCTGTATTTGTATGCTGATTATCTGTCTGGTTATTTAACTTTCGTTGTTTTTCCAAGTACATTTTGAAACTGGAATTGAAATTGCTATTGGGCGATTTAAAATGTAAAATCTTTTGAAAGGCCTTACGAAAGTTGGTATTTTTCCACGCGTATATGAAGGGATTCATTCCGCTGTTGGCAATGGCCAATGCAAATGTAGATTTGTACCAAATCGTTAACGACTTTGTTTTCCAATCAAAGGTTCGCATGCACACTATGATAAAATAAGGAAACCAACAGATGGAAAAACAGCCCAATATCAACAATACCACCTAATCCGAACATCATTGTTATTATTATCACTCATTAATATTGCTACACTTGTAAAACTTTTAATTCTTTGTAGCAAATTCAGTTTTCTGCCTTGATTTAAAACGTCATATACTATACCTGTACGCTTTTGCTATCGTTTTTCTCAGTGATATTCGGAATGATGCCAAGGTTCATGCGACGCGCGTGCATATGCGCTTCTCTCCAAATTTTCCAATATAGCAGAAACATTGCTATCCAACTGAGAAAGAATGCCGGTATCTGTATAGCCACTATGTAATATCTACCAAAATAACGTATTAATTTATGATATAAATTTTTACAGTTGCGCATGAGCAGCTGCTTTGAAATAATAAATTGATCGATCAAAAACAATTAATTTTCTTTTTACGACAATTATTGAATGTGAAATAATAAATGTGTGATTACGCAGCTATTATGGTTACGCATGGAATATTGACTGAAAAACGAAGAATCGATAGAATAGTGATAGATGTGGTGTACCTCGGCAATACCGTTTCCAATTCACACGAATGTGACTTATCGAACCCATTCCAATATATCGGAATCGATGACACGCCCATAGTGCATATCCAAGCGACGACTATAATCATCAGCACGCGTCTTTTGGTCGCGTATACGTTATAGCTCAGTGGATGCACGATAGCAACGTATCGGTCTATGGCGATCATTATGAGATTGTATATGCTCCCGCCGCACGCTAAGATAAACATGACGAAACGCGAGATGCACACCGATTTGTTGCGGTGTAACGCACTATCCACGTAAAACGCCAAATGATACGGTACCGTTATGCCCACCATAAGATCCGACACCGCTAGGTTTAGGATAAAGTAATTCGAAACGACGCTTCGGAGCTTACGAGCCCACGTAATGGCCAATATTGTCAAGATATTTCCCAATATGATTGCAACAAACAGGAAACAATCCAGCAAGATCCATAACACGTAACTGTTCTGTTCATCGGTGTTGTTTGCTTCCGACAAATCGGCCGTGTTCATTTCAGTAATGTCGCTTTCCTCCAAATACGAATACACAGTTCTGAAAAGAAATTTACGTACATTATGTGCGCATATGTATGTTTTAAGTTTTTAAAAAACAATTTTTCAAGTTTCCACTTGAATTTAAACATATAAGATTCCTTTTTACAGCTTCCCATTAAAATTTCTCTTAAAAATGATCGAAGAATATATAGTAATAATTCTTTTGGGAATAAGAAAACTTGCATCCGAATGCATCTATTTACAGAGAAATTAAACTGAGGATATATTATATGTCTTCGTGGCACACTTTATACATCAGTCATGGCTATTTGTGTCTTACAAGATTTTTTTCAGTTTTGTAAAATCATCGGAATGACTTGTACAAAAATATGTGAAATATATGAAAAACGATCAGTCAGCTAATACTGCTAATATTACTTACCTTTCGTACGCATACGCGTATATACACACGGAAAGAAACGGATTTTCGATGGTACTCTATAAAATGTCAAGGTACACTGCGAATTGTGCATTACGATTACGTAAACCTACGAAATATTCGAAATAAATTAATTTCTGCAAATATAAGCAGCAATTCTAGCTTTCAAAACGAAAAAATAACGATACCTCGCGTTTGTTTCGTCACTTTTTAGAGAGAGGAAACAAATTAATTATTTGGAATGTAGTTTAGTTGTTAATGATGCGGCGTTAGCCTTCACAATAGCTGCGATATCTCTCGCACATGAGAGCGTAGATCGATACAAAACGATTCGGCAGATATGACACGCTGGTATCCATTCAGGAATGCTTTTACTTATCTACTCATTTAGTAGTTTCCCTGGCAAAGACAGAACTGCCATATTAAATTATCAGCCGGCGCTATCAGCGGCTTGTTCGCAATCGTAAAAGATCGATGGGAGATGAACGTATGCACAATCATGATCGTATTGTTGTATTCTTCTATAGCAATGCTCCAACTATGCATCCATTATGAACAGTATATATGCACATATGGTAGAGTAATGGTAGAAATCGTTATTTATGTCCAGGGTATATTTAGGTTCGCTTCCGAGCATACTCTGAGAGTGATGCGTAGAGGCCGCGAGACGCTGTTGACCTTGCTGGAGGCGTTCGTCTACGATCCTTTGGTAGATTGGCGGGCGGGCGCGGACACCAGCATAGCAAGCTACGGTGCTTGCCAGGCTAGAGCGAGATGCACTGGCGTTGGAAGAAAACAGTTGGAGCAGGAGCTCACGCGTGCAATGTTTGCAGTAAGAACGGCGGAGATGCGCGCCGAATGGCTAGCTAATCGGTGAGAGAACAATATTCCTATTTTACTTTCCTACTATTTAAAATGCATTTAAAAAAACATACATTTCTCTTCTCACAAATATATATTTCTCTTCTTCCCTTTCAACATCCACTACTGAAGCTGTGGTAAAAGACTTCGTTAGTGATGAAAAAGACTCAACTTAGCTTCTTTACGTACTTCAACTTGTATCTCTATTATATCGTTATTTGCATTTATCCTCTTTGTATAATAACTTGTAATACTTTCATGGGATGGAATCAGAGATGAATTGGCAAAAAACTTGCCGCTGCTGTGCCATCACTTGAACAGCTGGATCGAGGCGACCGAAGCGTCGCGTCAGTGCCAAGATTTACTGCAGGATCGACATCAGCAGCTCGCGCTAGTAAAAGAGGCGCAGGCAATCGGTCGGAATCACGCGTTATATTCGCTAGTTAAGCGATACAATTCATTCAAACGAGCACGAGATTCTCACGAGAAGGCAAAGGCAGGCTTGAAGGAGAAGATAGAGGAGTGCGAGAAACAGATAAATATGCATAATGTGAGTTGGCGTTCTCGAGTATAACCGTAATCTTGATTCTACAAAACCAAAGCATTCCCGCAAATCAGATTAATCTCGATTATATAATGTTTCTTCGATACTTTGTTTGATAATTTGTATTTTTTTTAGATCGCGCTGGCCGCAGTACGAGGCTCTCAACTAGGACAGTGGCTGGCGGAATTGGGAAACTTGACTAATCAACAAGATCATGTAGTGTTCGACCTTGTGAAGGAATTTCTGCAAAACGCCGGACAAAGTCAGATGATAGTACAATGCGAACAGTCGGAAAACGAGCTGATGCAACTGGCTACCGACCAGGCCTTCTCCATAAGCAAATGTTTAGAGCTGTTGAGTCAATATTCCGCCATCTGCAACCTGTACCCTCTAAGCATTCTGTCGCAACACCGTGTCGTGCTCTATCACACTTGGGCGAGCGAGCTGTTAGCCACGGGTACCGTCGAGGCGTGTCACGAAATCATGGTGCGATTCGAAGCTAGTCTAAATCCAATCAATCCAAGCAATCCGCAGGTTCAGCAGATAATAACCTTTTCGTATCAGATGGAAGCGATCTTGAATGAGTCTAGCGAGAGATACAAGAAAGCTTATGAGAGGACAGTATCCCAAGGCTTGCCGGAAGCCGGCAATAGAATTGAGAAAGCGTATGCCGAATCAAGAGCACAAATTACCGGATTTTTACGGCGGGAAAAGGGTGCGGAGAAAGCGTTCGAATGTGTCAATATCACCGCGCTCTGTTCCTTGAACATGCGATATTTGATGATGGAGGGCGCTGCCAAGTGCGCCGGAGATTGCTTAGTGGATCTTACATCCCGCGAGGGGGATTGGTTCCTGGATGACATGCGTCTGGTGTCGTCGTTGATTGTCGAGTTTATCACGCTGATACCAGAAAGCCACAAGATGAACAACACCGATCCCAAGATTGCGCTGATATTCAAATGCTTGAGAAGCGCCGATTGTATTTACAAGGGTCTACAGGATCTTAATTACAACTTCCAAACTATCATATTACCGGAAGCGATGAAGACTATCATCACGGAGGAACCGAGTGTCATGCGAATGATAAGCGAACTCGACGAGATTATAATATTGACCGGAATACCGCTCGGTGATATTTTGGCGCAGCTTGAGATGCATCTCCGGTTCACTGTGATGGAGATGGAGAGCCCCCATGCGGTAGTACAAAATATAGTGAATAACATAAGATTGCGATTCGAGGCATTATTGTCGCGACAGGCAGAAGTTCAAGATTTGAATCAAGAGGAAAGTCTAACGCCAGGTCAAATGTTACTAATGGGTTTCAATGGTTTGTTTGAAAAAGTGCAAATGGAAGGTAACGCCTTAGTGGCTATCCTGAGCACCTTGGACATTCCGATGAATTGGAAAAAGATTGATCAGATACGCGAGGCCAAGGAGATGTCGGTGCCCATTTTCAACAAGGCGATCCGACAAGTTCTCGAAGATATATTTCTAATCAAGAGATTGCATACTATACAAGAGTTCTTTATGATGTGCAGGGACATTGCTACCGCATTCAAGGGCGGCTTGGCAAACATATATGATGATGAACGGCTTAACAAGCCCGTCCGATTATTCACTGCCGATTATGTTTCGAGGCAATTGCTCGGAGTGACGACGCAGACATTGGCGATCGCCCTGTGTTTTCTGCTGCAGCGAATGGGCCTGAATGTAACTACCGAGATTGAACAGAGAGATATTGGAGCAGAAAGCAAGGTCTCGCTAGAGGAGCTGTGTCGAAAGATGGTAGATTTGTGCTTGAAGAGGGGATTGTTCTCAGGCTCGATCTTTACGCAAGGGAGTGCGTTGAATAGCACTTTGGAAAGCACTTGGCGACGGAAACAGGTTGCTAGATTGGCGCAACAGAGCGCCAAGGTAGCCAGGATCAGTCTTCAGAGACTTCAACTTCAGCAGACAGCTTATCATTGGTTGTACGAAGATGTCCTAATGATGAGACCCAATATCAATCCAATGAATCCAATGAATCCGATGCATCCTATGAATCGTTTGAGTGAGTTCTTTAATCGATTGATATGTCGTTTATTTTACCGCTACGGTACGGAAGAGGTTTAACGAATTAAAATTAAACTGTCGTCTGTTTTAAGTTTTAACCAAGTTTTAACCAAGTCAGAAATAATTTCTTTGTTTCTTTTAGATCGCTCTACCTTCATGCTCGAGTTACGAAAAAAGGCAGCGAAATTGTCAAACTTGCAGTCACGAGTGTGCGAAGCACGCGAGCAACAACAGAATCTCATTTCGAGTGCTGTACAACGTCTTAAATGGGCTGCCGGCGCCAATCCAGCACTGGGCGAAGTCATGTCCGCGTTCGACAACGCGGTATTATCGTCGTGCGATAAATTGACTAGACAGCACAATTTAGCCGCGATGGTAGTCAATACGTGCAATTCCATACTGCACTACGAGGCTCTGAGAACCAGGACCTCGGAGAGTGTAACGCACGATACCAACCTAGTCAAATTGATCAAGCACTGGGAGGAGAGTTGTCTGTTGACCGTCAACCTGAACATTACCGTTACCATGACTGAGGAGAGCCTTGTACAGCTGCTGCAGTTAGAGAACAACGTGGATGCCACATGGTTGAAGCAGGCCGAGAAAATGGTATCCGAGGCGATAATCGACACTCAGAAAAAATTGCAGGAGAAACAAGAGGCTCTCTTTACGGCCGAAGACTATTTAAGGGAGCGAGTGATGAATCTGCAGAACGTACTCGCCGAGCATCACCGATTAATGTCGGACGTTAGAGCGTTGCTAAAGACAATGGCCAAGCAGGAGAATATCGATGGTCTGCAGGATTATCTGTTTGCCTATCGGTCTTTCACGGAGAATATTTCGGCTGCAGTGAAGGAACTGGAAGCCGAGAATTTCGATTCTGCTCGCGGTATGGCGATGAAGGAAGAATTGGAGGCGATGGCGATCAAAGTGCCTAGTCTGTACAATCGATTGTTGGAGTTTGCGAGTGAGCGCAAGTTAAATTCGACGAAAAGCGCGGAGAAGCCTGCAACAGGCAATCTGCCGAGGAAGAGAAAGAAGAGGAAGAAGGGCAAGTTGATGCGACAGAACAGCGTATGTCCGAGTCCGAGGAAGGGGACAGTGTTGACCAGAGATCCGACCACGGGCAAGGGTAGGTTCTAATCTTGTGTTCTGTCTATCGATTGATACACTTCGCTTATAACACAATTATTCTCTTTCTCTTCTTATTATGTAGCCGTGCAAGAGCGGAACGCCTACGCGCTGAACGTGTGGCGTCGCGTGCGTATGAAATTGGAGGGCCGCGATCCGCAACCGTCACGCAAGTATACCACGGCCGAACAGGTGGAATACGTGATACGTGAAGCACAGAGCAACGATAATCTGGCCTTGTTGTACGAGGGCTGGACACCGTGGGTCTGAACGAATGACGGCTGGCGTTTGCGCGCCCCGATGGCTCGACACTCGTCTCACACGGTACTCAAATTCGTACCGTCGTACCTACGTCGCTCTATGTCGCCGTAGGAGGCAAAACACTCCGCTCGAAACCAGCTGGTGAAGTATCCGGCAATAACCGGGAAATATGTCGGTTTCATAGCTCGATCGTGGATCGATCTTTCCGACGCGACAATTGAAAACTCACTGTACCGAATGCCGATTCTATAGTTATCTCAAAAACGAGGCTGCGATCTGTTATTGTCTTGGCGATAAGATGGAATATCTCTTTCCTTCCTCCTCCTCCTCCTCCTCCTCTTCCTCCTCCTTCCCCCCCCCCTCCTCCTCCTCCTTTTCTTTTAGAGGAAACAAGAATGAGGATATACAACGACTGAATGCGGACAAGTAGTAATATTTTCTTGGAAGAGCCACCAAGGAATTTTTGGGAGAAATGTAGAATCGGCCATATATTCTTACGCTAACGGTGTAGTCGCGAGAAGTTCGGCTGACGATATTGATGGCAAGTCCGATGATGACGACGATGACGATGACGAAGATAATGAAGATGACGAAAAGTATTTCGGTAATGGTAATTGCGATAAACAGTCGCGCTGTCAACATTTACCGTATGATGGCTAATACGAGTTGCACGAACTTGCCGTCGTGTAATGCCATCATGTCAGGAAAAGAATACATACCTGACATTTTAATCGATATCTGAATCGATATTTGCACCGATGTAACTCTAGATATACGTACGGTGTATACGCGCGAGCACACTTGAGAATTAATTTAGAATCCGAGATTATGTAGATGACACATGCCCCATTGCAACATTATGTTTCGACCGAGATGAAAAAAAAAAAGAAAAGACTCAGTTTAACAGAGATCAAAATAAGTTTGATATTATTGGGTTATATGCAAACTCGGCGCGTATATACACATTTAGACGCGCGTGCATGCGTGCGTATTTAAAAAAATTAATGATTTCGTGCGTTTAATCTCGCAACTTATTGCCGATTAACGGGACAAAATTAACAAAATTATTTCTATAGTGAGTACACGTGTAGCTTTTAAAGTTTGCCGCATCGATTTTTGAGTTCTCGGTTTGAGTTTTTCTCTTAACATGGCGTTAACATCGGACAATCCGGGCGAAAGAAGAAATTCATCAGCTTCGTAACCAACATTGACATTCGATATGTCCTCGCTATTCTCTGGCGTCGCATATTTCGCCCAATCATTTTTTAATATTTAAGTAATACTGTCGCGTAAGTATTTTCTCACATATTGCAGAAGTAAAATGACGAGAACTCGTTTCTTCTCAAACATTTATCACGAATTTTGAAATTCTATAAGATAATTGTGCAAATTTAATTTTACGTTAGTCATTAGGTATTGTAGATGATACGAAATTTTGTTACGGAAACAAAAATAAAATCGGTCAACGCGATCCTTTATGTAGAAGAGCAATGAAATTTTATACGTGGCTATACACTTTTGAATTATTTCTAACACAGAACATTTCGATAAATTTTACACAACGAACAAATTACAATTTTGGCATAGACGGATTTTATTTGTATAAATTCGGAGAAAAAACTCATTACCTACCATGTAACACCATTAATTTCATACAATGTAAAATCTCTACTATATTACTTGATGCAATATGCTGGAATTAATAAGCACCATACCATGGAAACAAACGAAAATATACTGTGAGTATTCTTTATTACTTTACCCTTGTACCCATATTTCTTATCCTTATCGAAAGAACATTTCTGAATAATTTTTTACGTGATAAAAATCCGAGAGATTCCATCGGAGAAAAATCGTGCGAAACTATGATACTATAATATAAGCTACTGCATTATTATTATTTTCACAGATGTTGAAATGCCTTCGACTCTACTCTTCCAATCCAATCATTAAAGTTAAGGTTTCTCTGCCAGCCATATATCGGAGGTGCAATCTCCACCAGGATATCTACGTAAAGATTAACATGTTAAAATTGTTACAAGAGATAAGGAATGACATCCTTTCTACTTAAGAGAGAAATTAATTGAAATTAAAAGAAATTGATAGCAATTTGACAGAAATTGACAGAAATTGACAGCAATTTGACAGAAATTGACAGAAATTGACAAGCATTTGATTTACGAGATTGAACCAAACATGTTCAATCTCGTCGAAATTAAAATCGAAATAAAAAGTAAAAAAAAAGCTGGAGAGATTCCGAGTTCTTATCTTTTGACAAGATATAAATTTCGACAGAGATTAATTTCTTTCAATTCATTTTCATTTCTTTAGAAAATTGAAAAAATTATAAAAAAATGATTTGATTTAATTTTATAGATTTGATTTTATAGAGGTCTAAGTTACGGGATGTCTCTTACCTCATCTCGTGTGCCAGTAAAATATCGCTTTTATCAGCGCCGAAATCAACGAGAAATTGACAATCGAGCTTCATTCCGCCCTTTTCTACATCGATATCAAGTTTTACCATCGTTGATCCATATCTAAATAACGCCAATATTATTACAGCATATACATAAGAATACAGATTATAAACGTTGTTCTGTGTTTTAGAAAGAAAAGGAAGAAAAATGTACTTACTTGAGGAGCTCGGGATAAAACTGTTTGTCCCATGGTTTAAAAATCGACGTAGTTACGTATAAACGACGTCCATCCAAACTTAGTTGTAACATTTGCGGTGCACCATACAATCTACGTCCCTTCACGTAGACGGGGTCGGGCTGACTGTTCATTTCTTCGTCCTGTATCACACGTATCTGCGAATCGCTCAGTATTGAGCCTCCTAAGAAGACTTGACCCGTTAATTTCGGATTTCTCGTATCGGAAATGTCATATTGTCTAATGTCGCCATGCAACCAATTAGACAGATATAGATACTTGTCATCTAAACTCAGCAGAATATCGGTGATCATACCTAAGAAACGATAACGAAGAAGGAATAACGAAAATTTATGGGGGGGGGAGGGGAGAAGACAACAAAAAAGCCTGCGATGTTGAACAACAGGTTCAATAACTCTACTGGCAATAATTTTAGATATCACAGACTTCGTTCAAATTTTGAAAAGAAGCGATTCGTAATACGAACCTGACATCAGAGGCATGATCCATCCCTCGACTTTTTTTGGTGGTACCTGAATCACCTTTTCGACCTTCCATGAATTATCCTTCGCTTTATAAAATCGATAAATATTCGACGTTACCGCGCAGCCGACGAATCCTTCGGCTGCCAACGGATCATGAAGAAACCTTATTTCAAGAGGTGCAATTCCCTCATCTCCCAAATTAATGGTTTGTTTTAGCTTCCGTTCGTTCCACGAGTAAACGTTCAAACTTCTGCCGTAGATCTCTGCAAATTATCATCAATCATTTGATGATTCGACTGCATGACTGCATATCTCGATATTTCGCATTTCCCCATTATATAAAATTAATTCTTCGATAAGTATATATATTTACTGGAGTCATGAATATCCTTCGGGATGTATCCCTTCTTAAAAACTCTAGGTGCACCCCATTCTGTAGCGATGAGTGTATCGTGATACGGTTGGTACCAAAAATCATATCCGAAAGCTGCTTTTTCTTGGCTCTTGGTCCATGTACCTCTCGTTCGTAGGGTCTCTGCATCAATGCAGAAAAATTCACCCAGTCCGTCACCATTAAGATTTCCCATGGTGGAGATGATTATCTCTCCGTTTGGCAGACAATGAGAAGTATGCGGTGTGGATATCCCGTATTTGTGCATCTCTTCCGGTTCCAAAATCTCGTGATCATAAGAATTACTTTGGCAAGATATACAATGTCTTTTGTATCGAATTTTATATATTTTGTCTGCATATTATGTACATACATACATATTATGTACACATATACATATACATATAAACGCGTATAGAAAGAGAGAAATTAGACCCATATCGTCATATATATGATGTATACTTTTATATTCATACGATACCTTTTTAATTCTGGGCATTTTCTCATTGCTCGTATCAATCAGATACACTCGGTCCGACATAAGACATGGCAATACCAGCGTATCGCGTTTACGACCGGACAATCCGTGACAGCTGCTACAAATATTCCAGCCAGAGTGATGTAACTCGTCGCCGACCGTTAGCATTCTCAATTTGTGTATTATCTGCATTTCCAAACCTCGTGTTTAAATTTATGTTGTAGCTTACAATTATTAATAATTATTCTACGATAATCAGCGAACGTTTTAACGTGAAGACGATACCTGACAATACGTTGGACTATCGGGATCCACATCCACTGTACAGAGGACATCGGCCTTTTCAGGGTTCGTGTGTATGCCAATGACGTACAAAAGTTTCTCGCACGGTCCTTCGAGCATTGCCACCTTCGGGCTCCTGTAACCTGGCCCGGAACATGCTACGATCCAAAGGATCATTTATCGCAAGCATTAAAATTATGCTACATTTATATTTTATAATGTTACTATATAACTACAAGGGATATCATTCATTGCAGTAGACTGCTTATCGTTAATATTAATGTTTGAGCGTCAATAGATTCAGTAATTAATTGATCATTTATCGAATTTTTAGTATATAGACTTTGTTGCGACGCATTTTATATTTTACCATTGGACTGATCATATATATACATGTAATAGCAGTACTATTAGTACGCTGATCATAATACTACATTAATTATTGATTTAATTGAACGTAATCTCGAATATCTACCTTTTTTTTCCGCCATCTCGTGTGACCAATGTAACGTCGTTCGAGAGAGAAACCGAAGAGAGTGCTTCCGTATATTTGTCGAGACTCGCTGAACTCGCGCGAATTACGATGAATTACGAAGCCATCGTCCAAGTACGAAGTTATAATGAGAAAACAAGAGGGGGAACCTTTCATGTTGGGAGAAACTCGCACTTTGTTTCTTTGAGCGATTTTATGACTCTGGAAGTTTATGATTAATGATGTTAATGGAGAAATGTCGGGATCACTCGTAATAAAAAAAAATCAATATCACATTGAAGGTCGTAACAAACTGACTATACGAATAACTGTCGATTGAGAATGTTGCAATCATGCAAGATAGCGAGAAAATAATTATCAAAGTTGTAGCACAAACTATATCTCTCACTGTTTCGTGGCGCAACGACACGTAATTATAAATATCAACAATATTACAATATTTAGACGGTACAAAATAGCATTATCACCATTATGCTAATAAGAGACAATATCATTAGCCAGAAAGATAACGTACGTATAACAGTGTGTTATATAAGCACATTTACAATTAAAAAAAAAATATATATATATATATCCACAACTATATTTTAGAATAATATTATATTGCAGAATAAATATTTTTTATAAGTTAATAAGTTTTAACGAGATTTTGAAATTGATCGTCTTGATAAGTAATATTGTTTTGTGCAAATTGTTCTATGTGAAAAAGATATATGATTGCTTCTAACTTGAAAAATCAAAGAGTCAATCTCCTATGTATTATACAAACACGTCCAAACGCGATGAAAAAGAAAGCTTAATCGAAGACTATATTATTTCTTAACGTAATTTTGTGTGTGTGTGTGTGTGTGTGTGTGTGTGTGTGTGTGTGTGTGTGTGAGAGAGAGAGAGAGAGAGAGAGAGAAAGAGATCGTACTAGCAGGTTTTCAACTTGTAGTCTCGCGTCTAGACTCTTTTCGCTAATAATTGACAATCGCTCAGCAATTATACGATTATATATGGGACAAAGAGAAACATATATAGTATAAAGTAGACAAGCACATAAACGATTTATTGGTAGATATTATTGATAGAACTTTTTCGAGAGAGTTATAAAAATAATTACATAATACAATTACACAATTTCTACGAGCTAGAGAATAATATTCATCTCTCTCGCGTACGTGCGTGTTCATACGCACACGTAGCAAGTAAACATTAAGTAAAAATATGTATAGCAAGTGATGAAGCGAGTACGTCGAATCGTGACTGATCCGATTAAGTTTGATAACGCGTAAATACATATACCAGATTATACTTGCGCGTGTCGTACTAAAGTCTAGGTATCGATCCACTGTAAATATAGATAATAGATATGTACTATAAGTACGTCAACAATGCGCTCGAGACGCTTGTGAAAAATATTTTAAGAACTTTAACAGTTTTTTCGACAAGTTTTTCAAATGAACCTCATCTCTTGAGATGAGATTTTCTTTTCGGTCTGCATTTTTGTACGTGCGCATTAACGTTCTTTTACAATAAAAAGAAACTTTCTCGGCAGAAAAATCGGCGAAAACATTCGTTCGCGAATCTGGAACAATCTGTATATATTCTGTATATATACAAGTTAATAATTAATACTTATATAATGCGAATTTTGACACGTATGTATTTTCCATTTGACAGATAATATTCTACGATAGCACGCTAAACGCTAATAGTAAGAATAGAACGTTCTATACAATGAAAACTTATATAAATAAATATTTATTGTATAATATCGCAGAGAGTAAGCGAGTCCGCTTAAATATTCAAAATTCAAGTCTGACAATTTCATCCTCGATTTTCTTTCTCGCTTTTCTATATGTATATGTACATGTAATCATTTAGATTTGTAACAACAATATAATTGTTTCCATGACGAATGATATTATTCGATCACAGTCATGTTTTATATATATTTCGAATCTATCTTAATATTTTGGAATCTGAAATAACATTCACTGCGTTTCTTAGTTATAAGTTTTCTTGTGTACATGCGATCACGGATTTGTTAATTGGCCCCTACCATGAACATTTGGTTTATCATATATAAGTTGATTTGATCGACTCGTCGTATCATCTATTTTAAAAATAGAATCTATTATCTAACATTACGATATGTTTCACGTTATACGGGTATTTTCGCAATAGGAATATGATTCGCTCACGCGAACGGATGATTGTCTTACCAAATACGAATTAATTATTAATTCGTCCTTCTTACTTAGCTACTATAGACTATAGTACGATACGATTGAATTTATTTTAATCATTAATCAATTAATAAGTGACAGCATTATAGTTGACAGTAAATGAGCAACTTGGCTATTCAATTAAATGGGAGACAGAATGTATATTGATAATTCACACAAGCGCGTTCCTTGAATTCTTGAAAAAAAAGAAAAACATTGAAATGTATACATATTTCTTGATATCGAGAAAAATAAAAATGTATTGTATAATGAGACTCAGAAAATTGGCAATTAAAGTATCGGTACAGCAAATAATAGAAAAAAAAATCATTCTTAATCATTGAGTAGATTAAATAACATAGGTAATTTGGCGATACAATTAGATGTACGTACGTACATCTAATTATATCTCTCATTTTTTTACACGTCTGATAAAAACCTCTTGGATATCGATTATCGATGATAATGCGATACGATGAATCGTCGGCGTCGTTTTCTCCTCTTCGCCATTATCGTCATCGGTTTTCCGATGCTGAGCATTTGCTTTTGTCTCCATTTCTCGCCGAGTAACGCACATACCAAAAGATTTTCTCGATGGAGCGCAACCAGTCGTAGCAAGCGATTCCGCGCAATTCCCGTCTGCGCGGCGATGCCATCAAAGCCGCTATCAAGTCGATCCAAGTGACCGCTAATGTTAGCGATCACGTCGAGGAGCAGGCCATCTCGCTTGCTCGTCTCCAGTGCGAGCTTCTTGCTGAGCAGGAAAGTCATTAGGCCGACGATCGTCAGCACTGTTAAGCCCAACAAGCTTCTCTGCATCGATGGCAACGTCATTTCCAACGAATAAATATACCTAAATACATATAGTATATCTCGCCCTCTCATTGCATCGTTCGGTGTCTTTACAGTTTCGATTCGAAAGTGAATCTAATAATAATGATGATCTTTCTCATTAATGAAGAAGAGAAAATCATTGTACACATGATACTTATCTATATTACTAATTATTTGGCATTCGGACGAGATTGTGCGACGCGCGAATCGCGAACCCATATGCAGTTAAAGAAAAAGCTGCGTAATTTAATTCGTAGAACAATTAATAACATTTTCAATGAAAGTCATTGGAAACTATGGATGTTTCAAGATATTTCCGTTCGATGATCTGTGCGATCATCCACTTATGATACAGAGAGAGAGAGAGAGAGAGAGAGAGAGAGAAAAAGAAAGAGAAACGATCAATCATCTTTCTTCGTTAATGCAGTGATAATAGAGATATTTATTTCGATATTCTTGTATTCATGAACAGTCTCTCTATTATTTTTCATGACTGGATGATATCGTCCAGTTAATTAAAATTCGATCAAATAAACTGAGAGACACAATAGTGACGACTGATAATAATCTGCATCCGGATATCTGACTTGCATTTTTTCTCGTTAGCATCAGCTAAATTGAAAGCTACTCGTTAATACTCGTTTTTTTCTTTGTTTCTTTTTATCTCTCTCTCTCTCTTTCTCTCTCTTTTTCCTTTCCTCTCTTTTCTCTGTGGGGATATTCTCGGTTTCTATTCTTTTTTCGGCACGAATGCCTACGGTTTTTATCTATTATTAAAAGCGAGGCGCGGCTGTGCTTCGGCATGCCACCCGTTTTGCTACTGCTTAACGATTAGTCAATCAAGCAACAATCGAGATTTCTCAAAATTCTTCCAAGTAGATTTACCTTCAATCGGCCAAATCTATCCAAACTCTTGTGCTCCATCGACTTCCCTTGAATTAACCCCCTAACAATTAACCATATTAATTGTAGTGTCACATTTGCACCATGACTTCATAATCTTCAAATGTCAGTGAAATTATGTGAAACGTTTAATGCATTTGTACTGTATAAATGTAAGACTCTGTAGATGATCGTACGTGATCCAGCATGTAAAAATTCACAGTGAACTGTGATTATTTAGTTTTAGATTAGTCAGTTTTGAGTGCCAAACATTGTGCGATGGGCCAAAATGTACGAAAAGAATAAGAATTATCCTTTGATACGACAACCGTTTGTGATCGCTCCTTATTTAGAATATTTAGACAGATATTTAGTAGTTAATTAGAATCCATATAATGGTCTATCGTGCGGTGTCTGTCATAAATCTCTTGCTCTGGTGCAAAGAAATATTGGATCTTCTGGATACAATGAAACTTTCTTGTTGTAGCACTTTTTAGTTTGTCACATAGTAATCTTTCATGTAGTAATCAATCGCGTATGTCGATCACGCTCCTGATGGTGTCGATGGTGGTCCATCTGATCCATCTGGTACATCTGGTCCATCGTTCGAAGGTAGATACTGCTCGCGATGATGTTACACGAGGAAATGTTATCTTGTAACGACCGTGATGAGTCGTGAGAATTAAATCTGCACTTTGGATCTGCACTGGTTGGAATACAACGAGATGTATTAGGTATGTACTCGTACTTGTTGAACGTTGCGTGATCGGATTGAAATAGACTCGGTATTCGTCGCGAGTCGCAACAATGCTCGCTCCACGTGTAGTGTAGGCGCGGCCATCCTATATCTACACGAAGGATGCGACACGCGGCCCCAATGGCCCCATCCCCGTCATCCCCGAGCGAGCAACCCCGATCAACACAGGGACGTAACTTGATCTTCAACGTCCACGGAGATGCAGATTTCGATCGCACTGGATCGCGCCTAGCGTACGTTTATAATCAAGTATTACATTTACATATATTGTTCTCTTCTCAATATCTTTCATTTGTCAATTTAGAGATCATGGGCCTAACAACATTGACAAATTTTATTATAAAAATAGCAATCACGCAGCTACGGTCTTTTCCAATGTTGAGCGGAATTTAATGATGACGATTACTCCGTCCCAGAATACGATCATCATGTGTCTCGCAGTTTCTCTTGATGTCCTTTTGCTGATTAAAAATATTTTATATAAGAGAAGTCACTAAGAGAAAAACCGATACCTCGCAACAGACGTTGGGAGTTGGGAACAATACTGCAGACAATGAGAAATCGAAAACAACCGCGATCTAGCATGTGTGCCATGTGTGCCATGTGTGGTAGGATAGTTGGCGCATGCGTCTATTAATCAATAAGAGACTTACTGCACGCACCCCTTTGCTTCGTCTGTGTCGTGACCTGTCAGATGACTTGGAAGTTCGTTGGAAATATCGTTGGTGATGTACATATATGACTGATATGGAGATTCTTCTAGAATCTAGAATCAAGATATCATTCACTTACGGAAAATTTCTCGGATTGAGCGTACTAGCTTGCATCTATCACTGACATAAATAATAATCAAAACTGCGATCGGGATCACTTGCAGGTTTTTTCCAGCGTAATGTCGAGCGATGGTGGTATTTCTCTTAATGAGACTTCGGCATATTTTCGAGAAGGAAGAAACCTAAAAAATTAAATTGAATTAAATTGAGAGACTTTACTATACGCCACGCAAAGAATGCATCAATATCGTGATAATGCCTATATAGGAAGCATGGGCGTATATACATATACAGGATTTTTTCGGGAAAATAATTTTTATCATATTTAACTTATTCTGTGTTATCATATATAGCAATTTTTCGCGTTAATGAATTGCTTTTTCTCTATATATTTTAGAGTTTGAAATATCTTCTTCCTGTTTCCTAATTTTGAAAGAAAATATTGGGTTTGTAAATAACTTTTTTTCCCAATTTCTAAAGGAAATTCGAGAAATTATTCATATAGTCATAAGAGAAAAAGTTAGTTTATATGACAATAAAAAAATTACTCAGAGTAAAAAAGAAAATTGTACTTCTTCATAAATAAAAATAAATAAAATATTTCGGGAAGGAGGGAATTGAATTCCCTATAAACCTTCGTTTTGCATTCCTGAATATGCCCATTCTTAGGAATATTTTATGCACGCGTAACAATTAGAGTTTGTGATTACAATTAGTTCAGATATGTGTATTATACAGAGTTGAAAAGTAATATGTTATTTGTAACTATAATATTTAATTTAGCCATTATACTACAAGGTCGTGTCACTAATGACTGAATGATTCCTGTTCATGCAAATTTCATCGAGTCTTTCTAATTATAAATTATACTACATTTATATACATTTTATTATTTTCCAAAATGAAGTTTCAATGCTTAAAGTAACGATTCGTTCAAGTAACTGTAATGGTATCGCATTATTTTTTTTTAAGGTAATGTTCCCAACTCTGATATTATTATTTTATATATATATATATATATATATATATATATATATATATATATAAAGAGAGAGAGAGAGAGAGAGCGAGCC